>Ga0163217_1006803_pt1 | contig 15791 bp, 25 predicted proteins | sample SynspAceP_FD_185933 | JGI IMG/M metagenome (GOLD analysis project Ga0163217, IMG submission 185933) | Saline lake microbial communities from Ace Lake in Antarctica - Synechococcus sp. Ace-P (PacBio error correction) | ecosystem: Environmental > Aquatic > Non-marine Saline and Alkaline > Saline ...
AGGAAAAGAGATTTTCCAAAGCAAAAGCAACGGAGGGTAACAAAACTTAACTACAAAACGAAATTTTCGTGGATTTTGACGGGCGGTTGGAAAAATATCCGGCCCGCCGCCTTTCCGTTTTCCCTGTTCTGAAATCCCCGCGAAACAGGCCCGGGTTTTTTGATAACTCCGGTGGAATCGCTTGGCCCAATGTTTCCGCCCCGGCCCCTGTTAAAAAAAAAGTAATCTCGGTGCGGCCAGTGCCGTTTCGGAGCATCTAAAGCGTTGACGCCCCGAGGGGATTCGAGTTCGCACCGCAAATCCGGTGAATCCAACGCGACCGTCGCGATAAGTTTTTTGCGTTAATCGCATCATCGATTTCTATCGAGAAAAGCATCGGGACCGACTAACGGCCCGAGTAATTTCCGAAATTGCTGTGGCGATATCGAAAATCCCGCGAGGCGTTTTCGACACCGCCGAACGTGACGATTCGGCAACTCGCCGGTCAGCGTGGTCTAGTTGGAAAGGTACAGTGGAAAAACGGCTGTTGGCCGAAAAATGTTGGGCGACGCCGCGAATCCGGCGGCAAACGCAGCTCCGACTGGACCGATTCGCGGTGTTGAGACAATTGCTCGACGAGCTTTCCCCCGATGCGTCGACAACCCGAAGAATGTTTAGCGGCTGCGACGGATGGCCAGACGCATGGAGAATTTTCGTGGCGAAGAACTTGCGGAAGTCGCTGGTTTCCCGAAGTTTCCAACCTGAACCGCGCGCAAAATCCCAACAACGGTTCCGCCAGCCCTTGGTGATGTGGAAGAACCGCCAATTTTCGCGTCCAACCGCGCCGAATAATGTCGAGGGCGAAAGCGACCGACATCAACAGGCCGACTTCGTGCCTGGAGCCGATTCAGGCCGCCGCGAAGTTGGAGAAAGGTTGGGCGAGGGTCCTTGATGCGTCGGAGTTACACGCAAGCGATGACTCAAGTTTTGGTGATGTTTTCCCAGACGAGTTATTCGTTTTCTGAGCGTGCCGTGTCCTACCCTCGATCCAAAGAACGAGAAGAAAACTGACAGGGCGTTTTTTGAGTGCGGGATTCCATAGCCAAATGGGATACTTTCGCGATGACGCGCCCCCTGTAACGATCTGATGCTGCGATGATGCCCAGCGCATCGAACTGGATCGTTTTTGTGTTGGAATTGGATTTTTGTGGCCTCGCGCCCCGATGCGTCAAGTACTCGGTTTCAATTTGGTTCGATCCGCACCGATTCTCAATTCATGCGGGATCGTAATTTTTGATCGATATCGCGCGGAGGACAAAGACTGCAACGTCGCAGAGAAGTCGCGGGCTAGCCGATGCTTTAACTGCGACAAAGCCAAAACGTGGCCGGTGCGAGCGACGAACCTTGGCGTCATCCGGTTCTACTTTGACGATATGTCCCGGACGTTTTCGTGAAACATCGAAAAAGCTCAGCAAATGAGTCCGCAGCCTCGCCAAACTCGACGCCTTGGTCCGAGTTTGCTCAGCGGCCGTATCGACGAGTTCTGTCCCTGACGAAACCAACATCGATTCGATCGTTTTCTACCCAATCGCTGCGCCGCGGACGAAGGGCTCAGCCACGAGGGACCGCGGATTCGCGATGGTCTGGTCGCGGTTCCTGATGTCGCCTCACTTTTGCTATCGCAATTGATGTGCCGCGCAAGCGTGAGTCGAGCGTAACCGGCCGTACCAGCCACTTCAGTGATGAATCGCTCGCCAGTCGGTTGAGGCTACTTTTGTGGTCGAGCATCCCGAACGACGAGTTGCCTGGAGTTGGCTGCGAAAGGTCAACTGCGGCGAACCCAACGTGGAGATCGATCAGACCCGGGCGGATGCTGGGCCGATGATCGTGTTGAAGGATTCGTCGTGGAAATTGCCGGCAATTGGTTGGACTTCCCGTCGCTTTAACTGAACACAACGGTGTTGACGCGACAACGTTTCCCCGTCCTTCTCCCGATGAGTTGCGTCCAGGCGATGGGGAAGGAGCCGAATCCGGTTCTATCGCGATCTCATCGAGCGAGACGGGTCGGTGCTGGAGTTTTCCTCTATGCGAATCACAACCGTTCGTTGAATCCGGTTTGGGCCGGCACTATGGCGCCGGTAGCCGATCGCTCGGGGTGATTCCAACGAGCCAGTGGGTTCGGTGGGACGACGCCGGTCAGCACCGACGCGGCGGATTGCTGCCCATGGCCGTGTTCTTGAACGCACAACTTCCTCGGGGCTGCGGACGAGTCCGGTGCAGCGTGGGCAATTGGTTGATCAAACGAATGCTCGGCCGAAAAGGTTCCCGCACCGCCGCAACGGTGCCTGAAATTGCCCAACGACGAGTCCAAACTCGTGATTCTGACGCTTCCGTGATACGCTCGAACCCATCGGCAACACGTCGCTTGTGCCGGATGTCCCACAACCGCATCGACGCGATGGGATTGGTCTTCGAAGGCTAATGGTCCCGATCGGCGAACCTTCGTCGGGATGCGGATTTGGGCGGCGACGAGATCGATGATTCCGCCGTGTTCCCCGACGAGAGCGGAAGGACGCGGTTTTCCCGGCGTGCTGGAGTACAATTCGTGACGCAACGCCAAAACGATTTTCATCGGACAACACTCTTCCGAAACTCTTGGCCTTCGGCTCGGTTCGAACGCTTGCAGTTATCGGACGAAGTCGATCATTGCTGAGATGAAGCAACGACTCGCGGACAATGATGATCGTTTTCAGCTCCATGATGGAAAGTGATCGTGACGAAACCCTGCGTTTTTTTGAAACAAATGCGCATTTCCAATTCTATTTGAATGATAACCGTGGCAATCCAATGAATAAGATCCCGAAGAAAGCAAACGCGTAAACAACGAACGCCGTGCCGTTCGGCGACGGACGTTGCGCGTGGCACCGGCGTCCGCGATGGGGCCGCTGCTTGGTTGGAGTCGATCCCGTTGGGGAAGCGAAAAAATCGCGGACAGATCAAGCTCAACCGCCTCACCCCAACGCTTCGCCGCCGTGTTTCATGGGCTGCGGGATCCCAAGACCATTGGTGGGGCCAAAAGGCGCGGCACCGAGATGGAACTCGCAGAGTCCCTGGCGCCGATGGAAGCGATCAACACAAAATGAATTTCATCACCGGGTTGTTCAACGAGAACGCCAACGACGTGGGCATCCCACCCCGGCCAAAACCGCAACACCTTTCGGGAGCGTCCACTGAAAGAAAGGTTCGGAACTGCGTGGCGACATTAGCATGGGACGCAAGTCCTTCGCCAAATCATTTCGCGGTCAAACGGTTCGCCCGAGTTTTAGTCCTCGTTGTGAGCAGCCGGTCAACGGGGTATCACGAGATCAATTTTCTCGGATGGCGTACAGTTTCCCACATCTCGTGGCAAGAAACGCGACATCGCCGGTACCGATGAAGTCTACCCTTCCCCTGGCGTTTGATTCCTTGTTTCGACAACCACGGCAGCCGGCGGGATGGAAGAGCATTTTTGGGATCGGTCCGTGAAAGAACGCCGCTTCGCTGAGCCGCCGGGTTCAGTCAATCCGACCGCACGAAAAACTTCGAGACGAGTTTCTTAGCAAAGTCGTTCGCAGAAAGTCGAAAAAGCGAGCCGTCTCGATGCGTGCCACTCACGCCAAGGCGGTCGAACGCCAAGCAATCGAGGCCAGCCCGAATCGCCGCGATGAAACGCCCCGACGACGGGGTTGCCCGAGGATATCCGCGAAGCACATGCGATTGATGTGCGACTCGTCGCGATCTGTTTTTCAAAACGGACAAGTCCGGGTGGCCACGGTTGCTACTCATCGCGACCCTCTCGGGATTGTTTCTATCCGTTTCCTGAATGTCAACAGCACGCATACTCAACTCCGCTCTCACGACGAACCGTTCCGACGAATACGAACGGATCTCACGTTACTTACTGTTCAAACTACGCCTAAACCTCGCAAGCAAAACCGAATGCGAATGCCCGAAGGCGACGGACGGTTCTGGATCCATTCCCTGTCTGTTGTTCATTTCGAGCATGTGGTCGGGCAACGCACATGAAATTCGAGCAAGGTGCCGGTGTTTGTTGACCGTGGTTTTGTCCGGCCAGTTGAAACCGGCCGCGTGTTTGGACCTAATGTGGGCAATGACGAACAACGAGCGCAAGCTGTGCAAGCATGTACCCTCTCGATCATAGGGGGAATCGCATGGGCGTGGAACTGAAGCCGTTTCGGCGACGGCCGAGAAACAGCTTGCGGGTTTGTAAGACCTGCCCGAATAACGTACAATCAGCCTTTTCCAGGCTGGACTTCCCGTTTTTGGCCATGTCAGCCTGGAAAGGCTACGTACGAAACGGGGAAGATATTCGAAACGATTTCGTAAGTGCGGCCTCTTATTCCTCATCTGTCGAGGTGAAACCTGCCGCCGCCCTTCCCCGATCGGGCGCAATGCCTCCCCCGCTGGCCGCTGGTCACACGAGATCAACGTCTCGCGTCCGTCCCGCGATAACGTTGAGCTGGCCACGATTTTCGGGATGTTCGGCCGCGACGTTGTGTTTGACAGGCAATGGTCCCTTCGACGACGTTGAATAGGCAGCATCGTTGGTTTTTGCGAGCGACCCTGAAATGCGGGTGCCCGGCCGGTCGCGACGTAGACGGGCAAGAACATCTTCAGGGACGCGGACCGGATCGCTTGCAAATTGAATCCTGATGGTAGTAATAGAAGGCCTTGATAAGGAGTCTTGAACATTCAGCTTTCACCAAATAGCAACGGCGCGATATCATGACCATCGATTTGTTCGATCCGAGGGTGGATCGCACCGGCGAGTTTCGCGAACGTGGGGTAACAGGTCCATGGTCGTGACCAGCTCATCAACAGACGGGTATCCGCGGCACCCTCCCCGGCTGCCAGACGATCGTCGGCAACACGAAAACGTGCTTCCTTCGCTCGTCGTGGTAACCCGCGACCGTGAAGCGGCTAGGTTTCGACGGACTAAGAACGTCGGGGTCCGCGGTTGATCGTGCTCCGTTGTCCGACGTCGCAGATCACCAAGGTGTTTCATCGGCGATGCCGAGTTGTTCGAAGTTGATCGAAAGCATTCGACGATTGACCCAATCGAGTTCCTCGACGCATCGCCCCACGGCCCGTTCTGACTCTTGCCACGAAAACGCGGGACTGGAGAAAAGGTGTCTTGGTACTGCCCGGCTGCTTGCGGGAAATAGAGAAAAAAAAGGGTTCATCGTGGTGGCTCGGCGCTCCACCTTTTTTTCCCTCTTTCCCTTTTTCCCTGCATCGCCCGCCTTGCGTGGTTCGCCTTTCGTGAGCCCGTCCGATCGCGGGGGCTTCGACGACGGTTTCGTTTTTCCTCAGCGCAGGGGAGGCCACGTCGAACCGTCACGGACCCGCTCCGGCGTCGTCATGTCGTCGTAGGGCACGCCGAGAACCAATCGAACCCCTGACGGTTGGCAGGAACTCACCTGGTCACCTCAAATGCCATTTCCCACCAACGCCGTCGCGTCCCCTAGCGGCTTGGGCCTTCTGCATCGTCTAACTCGTCAGGGGTGCAGCCCGTACGGAGAAACCCGGTCGCCAGCAACGGCATCCATCGCGATCGTTGAGCATGGACGCGTTAGCGTAGCAGCCGTCAGGAATGCTCGCCGCGCCGAGGGAGTGCCAGACACCGGAGGTGACACAGATGGTGAACTTGCGACCTTCCCGGCCATGCGGTTCAGGTTGGGTGTCCGGTGCCGGGTCGTCCGAACGGTTTCGAATGTCTCCGTAACCGAGGTTGTCACAGTATGACGATGATGGTTGGCTTCGTTGCCTCACCGGCTTTCTTAGGAACAGCGGGATGCCGGAACATCAGGAATCAATGGGCGAGACGGCAGAGCGATTGCTTGGACATCGAGTTTTCCGTTGATAAATATCGTTGTTCGGATGGTGTTTTTCAACAACCGACGCGTTTGCGAGGGAATGCCAGGCAAAAATCTCTGATTTCGAGCCGGGTGTATCGTCATGAGCGAGGTCGCCCGTGAAAAGCGTTTGCTTTTGAGCCGAGCATCCTCGCTAACGCGTTTGAAGTTGCGCTTTTGACACATTTTTTTTGGCCAAGGCCTTTATTCATCGCAGCCAGGGGCAACGCCCCTGGAAAATGCACGCGGTAGTCGGGTTGGTTTGGCCAACGGCCCTATTCACGCCCGTCACCTTCCATTGAATAGGGCCGTTGGCCAAAGCATTCGCCGCTGGTTTCCAAGTTCCAGGGGCGTTGCCCCTGGCTATGTTGAAAAATGGCCGTTGCCATCAAAGAGGCAAAAATTTAAATAACGTAAACTTCAAAACGACGCGTCGGGTTAGGATTGACACATTCCGGTCTTTCTTCTTCGTTCATTTCCTACCGCCGCCTGATCAACGCCACGTTGATCTTCGCGAAGATGAATGCCGGTTCCGCCACTGATATCGGTACTGGTGAACAGAGGGGCACCAGTAAAGGTTTCGACTTTCCCACGACCAGATCGGTGGACCGGTGAAAGTGATCGAACTCCGGTGGCCGCTCGGGGTTGTACATGGTGTCGGTCATGTTCACGCAAATCAGCGCGACTTTTTTTCCGCGAGTTTGACCCATCTGCCGGATAGCCGAAGGGGCGACCCTAAGACACACATATTCAAAGTGGAGACGCCACCGGATGACATTTTCGATTTTTCGTTGCGTCAGGAAGATTGAAAACTTCCTGGGCCGTCCGGTCGGTCAACGCATCGCCCCTCGCGATCTCGATCAACGGGTTCTGACGGCTTCCAGGCCCTCGGCGCAGAATTTTCGCATTTCCCTCACCCTGAACAACTGCATCCCCATGTTCCGAGTCGTTGATCGGCAACACGCCTTCGTGGTTTTCGCATTCCGTCCAACACCAAACGTCCGTGCCCGCACCGCAGCTCGCTTCGCAAGCGGATTCGGTGTTCCAACGGCGCTGTTATGGGCCAATTTTTCCGCTGCGGAAGTAAAAATCGTTTGTAAAAATCGGACGACGCTGCTGCGGTGCGTGAATGATCAACACATATCACCTCGTTGCGGCGGTCGCGACAATGCCGTTCAATGCGGGCGCCCATTTTTCATTGACCCTGCGTGCCGCCGACTTGCACAATGGTCATCCCCACATGTCAACAAATGATCAGTGCCGTGCGTGTTCGGGTTTTCCACTGCACTTGTTTCAACGTTGGGTTCGCTCTCCGCTGTCGCACGCAGCCTCCCAAATTCCAATATCAGGTCGTCGCCCGCTGAAAAGGAACTGACATCAACGAGGCGAAATGACACGGTCAATACGAAGTTTTTTGAGGGTAATATCAATTTTCATGAGATAACCACCCGACCGACGCCGCAGCAAGCAAAGACGCAACGTTAGCCTTTCAAGGCCTGATCCTCCGTGTGTGTCAGGCTGGAAAAGCTTTTTGTACGCCCACAAACTGATCCGTATGGAAATGAACCGTTGCAGACCCTGAGTCCATTTCCGGAATGGCGGCGAAAGCAAACGACGCGCCCGACCGTAGCTCCCCTTGGCGGACCGTCGTCGTCCCGGGTCCATCACCCCCTTGGGTGCTCCGTTCTTGGCGATCTTCGGTCTGGCAGTGGCGCACCACTTCGTAGCATCAAATGTCAGGCCGATTCCCCGAGCCAGGAAGTGGTCCTAATGAGCATAATGAATCGGGCGTTTCGACCCGCGGCGTCCTTCAAAAGTTCTTGTCCCGACTCGGTGAATCGGCGATGTCCACTGTTCCTTGCCTCGGTTCACAAACCCTTCGTTTTGTGATGTCGAGCAATCGAACTGCAAGGTGACAAGTCCCCTGCGGCCGCAAGTTCGACCGGCTCGAAATGCGTGCGTGCGCCTTGAGCGATGAGTCGTCCGATGCGGGTGGAAATGAAGTCCTCGGACACTGCCAAAGTAACCCCCGAATCGGATCTCACGCGAGCGACGGTCGCGAAAAAACCACTTGGCGGGGTGGATCGGATAGGATGGGGGGGGAGTGTGGACGCACCAAGATGAAGTTTCGATTGCTTCGTGCCTCCGAAGAATTGAATTTCCAGACCAAAATGTCACTTTGTAGCTCGCAGGTAAACGCCATGCCTCGGATCCGCGATCATTAACCCCGCCTTCGAGTTTCTATTGGGGTTTGGAATACGCACAGCCGCTGTTCGCAAACGGGCCAACATGCCTCGTCGCCAGCTTGCCGTTGTTGGCCGCGTTGACGCCCGAGCGAGCGCGACGTCGAACTGTTCGATGAGAATGTCGAGCCGCTCGATTTTGATCACTTGCAAACGTTCGATATCGTTGCCATCACGGGCATGAGTGTACAACGCTTTCGCATGGACTCGATCGTGTCCGAACTCAAACGATCGTGGTGTTTTGTTGTATCGGTTGGTCGCCTGGTGACGGTGGAGGTAAGATTATTTCGGCGATGACGCGACGTCATCTTTGTCGGCGAACGCCGAGGTGACCTTGGCCGCAAGTTTCTTTCGGAGTGGCAATCGGGATCGCAATCAGCGACGTTTTACGAACAAACCGACAAGACGGACATGGCGACGGTTCCCACGCCCCAAGCCATGGATCTACTCAAGAACCCACAATTACCTTCGTCGCAGTTTTGCAAAAATCTCACGAGGAATGCCCGTTCCAGTGCGAGTTCTGCGACATCATCGTGCACGTTTCGGCTTGTCGCCGCCACCCGCATCAACAGGCGTCGCAAGTACCGCAGAACTCGTACAGTCTTCCTGCGTAAGGGTATGCGGATCGTGTTCATCGTCGATGACAATTTGATTGGGAATAAAAGGGCGATCAAACCGGTGCTCCGTGAGGTCCGCGGCATGGCACAAAGACAACGGCTATCCGCTCGTGTTCAAGCACGCGAGGCGTTCGTTGGACTAATGCGAAGACGAATGAACTGATGGAGTTGAAATGGGCGAGGCGAATATCATGGTCCGTGTTCATCGTTTGGAAAGTCCCGACGAGGAATCACTCAAGGAGAGAAGAAGTATCAGAATGTTTCAGCGAGCGTGGTGGCACGATGTTGAGAAAGTTTTCACCGGTCAGGATTTCGGGGATCGGAAGTGTTTGGTGGCGGATTGATCGTCGGATTCGAAACGATTACTCCGCCATCTTTGCAACTCAAGCAAAAGTTTCTTGAGGACTCCCGGATCGCCCACGCGAATGGTCGGTCTGCTGCACGCGATCCCAAAAACACCCTTGTATGCCCGCCTGCTGAAGAAGAACGCGTTGGATTTGGCCGACGAGCATCACTTCGGCCACCAACGTCGTTTCCCAAAGGCAATGATCGCGGTGAAGAATTACTGGCAGGGATATTTAAGAAACGAATGCGGATGCCTACGAACCGGAGGTTTACTTCGATCGTTTGGATCAGTTGTTTCCTGCGTGACGGATTTTGAATTCCGGGCTTTGAATATCGGCTTAATTTCCAACGCATGGTGGCACGCGCCCGCAAGCAAACACTTCTCTTTGCGGCGGTTTTTCTGGTGATGTTTTTTTCGATTGAATGTGGAAAGATCCCAGACTTTCGTTGCGTTCGGACGTATCGCCATCGCAAATTTGGGAGCCGTGCGTCCCGGTTTCGCTCGCCGGAGAATCTATTTTTTCTACACTGTGAATGCGGGCGATGCATTATCACCATCACGAAAATGACCACTGAGATGGTCGAACGAATCCGTCCAAGTTCGTCTCGACCTTATGGCAAAGCGATGCGTTCCCCGAGAGTTCGTCGCAAAAATCCGATTGCCCATTCTGCGCCGTCTTCGTGCTCCCTTAAGGAAAAATTGGCGCCGCCGACCGCAACCACGACGACGACGTCCCTGCCCGTCCGCGAACCGAGTCCCGCTCGATAAGGGAACGCGGAATGAAATAAGTAGTTTCAGGCCTGCTAGCCTGAAAGCTGATTTGGAAAGACCAAGCTGGCAAAGCCTGAACTACATTGAGACCTGGAGAGAGACCACGGGGTGGCCTGACGAATCAGCAGGGTTTGGGTAGACGTAGGTAAGAAAAATCCTGGTTTCAAGAAGATTGATTGTTCGACGATTGCTTTTGATTTTTTTAGGTCGCTAACCGCGAGTAAGCGTTGGCGTATTGCTCGTCAATCCAAACCGCATCCAGTACCAGCGGGATTCACCAAACGTTCGCCTGGCGAGCATTGAGGTTCAACACAAGTTAACGGAGAAAGCGATGAAAGCTGAAATTTGGAACAAGGGCGGCGGTGGCTGGGCGTTGGGTCTGTCTGGGATTGCTGTCGTGTTCGTCCCTGCGGCACAAGAACCCAAGCCTGCGGGCTACCCTGAAGGGGCATACCGGTTCGGTCCGGTCGACAATGGCGGGTTCAGTTCCGGACAGCAAAACTCTGGCCCTCGGCAGCTTACGACGGGACGCTCAAAACTGTGGGACAATGTCCCCACCGGCAAGGAGCGAGCGACCCCTCCAAGTAAGGAACCCAGGCGGTAAAGGTCCGTGCAATCAGACCAGATGGCAAAGATTTTGCCTCTGTTCGGTGGGACTTTCGTCAACGCGCGGGTGAGTTGAAATCTGGGATATCGTCACTGAGAAAACACAGGTGGAAGAAAACAAAAGGAATATCTTGCCTTGAACGTGCATCGAAAGACCGAAGCAATGAGTTTGCTCGATGGCGAAGGTGTTTTGCAATGTCGGGGGCGAAGCCGATTCGCATCATCGAATTTCCCATAATATCTCTGGCTCGCTGCTAACCCAACTCAATGGCAACGCCTGCGGCAGCCTTTTATGAGCGACAATGCGACTTCGAATCTTCCCGAACGGGCTTGTACACTTACCCCGATGTCGTCGTTGCGTGCGAGAACAAGAAATACCGATGACCCGCGAACTGCGACACGCTTTTAACGCCGACCGTCGTGATCGAGGTTGCTCTCCCCAATCGACGGCCGATACGAACCGGGAAAACCAATGGGATCCACTACCGGCAGATTGATTAAGCTGCAGCATTACTTGCTCGTTTCCCAATGATTCGATGCAAAATCGTAACCATGTAACAGCGCGCAAATGAGGACAATAGTTGGCGTTTCACGGTCCCACCACGCCGATTCGAAGCGTGGTCGATCGAAGCAATCGGGTTGTTCAAATTGAACTTGGCTCGAGATCTCGCTCGGGTCTCGTTCGAGCCCGATCGGCTTAACGTAGGACAGGCTGCTAGCCAGTTAAATGTACGTCAGGCTTTCCAGGCTGAACACACCGGACCTACTTTGGCGAACAAGGCCTAGCAGCCTGAAGCTACGTTGCGTCTCGCAAGAACGTGTCCCTGTTCCCGTCTGCTCGACGTTGATCGGGACGGGCGTTGGTGGTTCCTGTCGGTGGGGCACGCCCGACGTCAAGGCCGGCGACGAAAGGTGGGTGAAATCGGTTGAACCATCCGACGCAGGCCACCAAGTCAGCCGTCTATCGGTTCTGCGTGCGAAATGGAATTGCCTACCACGCCAGCCAGATCGCCCTGACCACATTCTGCCGCTTCGTCCGTGAGTTAAATGAATTTACTCAAGGAACGATCCAGGCGAAGAACCGACGCCGACTCGCCTTCAGCATGCAGTACGCAACCGCAGCGTTGGCGGCCGATAACGATGTTTTGGCCCGCCACATCGGTGGCCGACAAGCCAAACTGAATTTGCGCTGATTCGATGACGCCAAGTCGGGTGCTCTGTCAATGGCGAATTCCTTCTTCCGAGGAGAATCACGGCGATTCGATAAATTTATGATTAATGATTATGATTAAAACACTTCGCTCGCGTTCTACAAACGAGGTCCTGCCGGAACAACTCTACGTTTGACAAGCGGCTCGATCTACTGCGCCAAAGAGATAAACGCTGAATCTGCGCCCGCGCGGGTGGGAGAATGGCAACCGGTTGGCGTTTCACAGGTCTGCCGATGTGCGTCCGTAAAAAAACTCTTTCATCCGGCCTACGTCTTTCGCGTCAGCAATCAAGTATGCAGGATATAAAGAAACACGATCAGTCACCGTTTGGGTCGCGGTTCTTTTTTAGCAGGGATTCCAAGCGCTCGTAGAGGTCTTCGGGTAAATGGATGCGGGGGCGCGGAAATACCTGGCTTGGATCCTGAAAGGAAAATCGCAGCGATTAGCGGTGGTTTGAACGCAGCGGGCACCACCAGCAAATTCGATGACCGACAAGCGTTCCCCCAACCTGAAAAGGTCGCAGTCCCCTTTCGCCGTTGAGGAGATCCCAAAGAACGCTGTGACACCGCTTCGGGGGCGCAAAAACTTCGCGTTCCCTCGCGGATGTTCGGCGTTGTTTCGCTGCGCTTCGAGCGCCGCGGCTTAATCGCTGAAACAGCCTTCAGCGTAGAGAAAACAAAAACCGGACAAGGTCGCAGTCGCTCAAAGCGAAGCTTTTTGAGCAGACCCAGCTGGGTCAAGCCGCTTCGGCGGCAGAACCCACCATCTATGGTGACGGTGGTGATGGGTGGGTCTGCGTGCAAAGCCTCCTTGACGCCACCTACATTCCCCTGCCCATTTTCACCGAACGATTTCCCGCGAATCTGCTTGCGTTTTAAATTGTGAACGAAAGTAATTAGCCACATCCACGGTGCGGCGATTCCGGCGGGCGCCGTCAGGATCAGTAACCCGTAGGTGAACTTGCCGCAGCCGGTCAGTCCCATGCGGTGCCGAGTTTCAAACCTAACCAGGTGAACCAAACAGTAACACACGGGATCGCCGAAGCAAAGTGCGATTCGACACCGGCACAATGCCGTTTTGTTCCGAAAGAACGCGAGCAAGAACGCCAGCGCGGGATGATGCTGATCAAGTTACATTCGAGAAAAGAAACACCGCGACTTTGGCCGCCGTTCCCAGTTCATGAGCCTGGACCCACAAACACCATCGGGGGTCCGCCCGATGCGACGAGTCCTTGGAAAATAACCGGATACGGGAAACGCGATCGCAGCTCCACACCGGATGAAGATGGGGACGGGGAACCGACCGCAACCACAAACATAACACGAAAGTCGCAATCAACAAACCCATGCCGGACCAATTTTGCCGCAGATGAACGATGAGAACGAATTGCCAAATAGGAGAAGCGATGCACAACCGATCGGCAGAACGCCAGAACCGTGTGATTCCGGTCGACGCAAACGTCGAGGTTCGGCAGCGTCACGGAACCGACCACACGCCCCATAGGTTTGTGGGATGGTCGCGATGATCAGGGACGCCTTTGCGCTTACCGGGATCGAAAAACCCGCCCACAAGCATCGCGGGCCCGATCAAGCAGAACCGGCGGCGAACCGCCGCCGATTGAAACGAAAATTCCGAGCGACAAAACAGCTGCAATCAAACCAACGATGGGAAGGTCGATGACTTCGATAGCCAATATCGTTCCAAATCGGATACGGTTTTCACAGAAGGGACGTTTGCAGGGTGCAAAGCCTCCCGGTTCGCATTTTGCACGTAGGCGAGTTCTCTCTGAGACCTCGCAAAATTTTAAATTGCACGTAGGCGAGTCTCTCTGAGACTCGCAAATTTTAAATTTGCACTAGGCGAAGTCCTCTCTGAGACTCGCAAATTTTAAATTGCACGTTAAGGCGAGTCCCTTCTCTGAGAACTCGCAAATTTGAATTGCACGTAGGGAGTCTCTCTGAGACTCGCAAATTTTGAATTTTGCACGGTAGGCGAGTGCTCTCTGAGACTCGCAATTTTGAATTGCAACGTAGGCGAGTCTCTCTGAGGACTCGCAAATTTTTGAATTGCACGTAGGCGAGTCTCTCTGAGACTCGCAAATTTTGAATTGCACGTAGGCGAGTTTCCCTCTCTGAGACTGCGCAAATTTTGAATTGCCGAAGGCGAGTCTCTTCTGAGACCTCGCAAATTCCAGCGTCTCCGAGAGAACGCTGCACCGTGTCAGACACCCGACAACAGAACGGCATGCACGACTTTCAAATTTCCCGGAGCAGTCCAGCAGGAAATACCACTCGCTGCTTTTTTGTTTTTCGTACGCTTTCGGCAAACGCGCCTGGGGACGTTGAGCGAGGCGTCTTCGTTGACCATCATGGGAACGAACACTCGTCCCACAAGGTAAAGTACAAACGCGCTCAATAATTCGGCAGCGACCTTGGATTCTCCGGCGGCGACGTCCGGTCGTTTTCTCCAGGACGTTGACGATGTCGTAGAGCCTGGTTGTTGACCAATCGCCATCGTTCGTTGCCGGACGGCCGAAACTTTTTTGTACTTGGCCCGCGTCGGGGTCGGTGTGCCTGACCCAATCGACCGGGGGGCGCCCGGCTTTGTTTCATCGTCGCCGCCATGGAAAGAACACGTTTCCGCTCGGGCCACTCGGGCCGAGGAAATCGGAAATCAGGGGCATCAAATCGCGTCCGTCGAGTTTGCACGTCGTCGGGGATCGGTCCGCGCCCGGGAACACTCGCGAGCGTGGGATTACAGGTCGTAGTGAAAACGGCTAACGTGTCAATGTCCTTGCCCGCAGGAATTCTTGCCCAGGCCAAAACAACGGCACGACGGGAACCGCGCTTCGTTGGGGCGTGCTTTGCCGCCTTTCATCCCGGGCGTTGATTAATCTTCGAACCGCGGGCCGCTGCCGTTTATCGGTCATGTAGATTCAACAACCGTGTTGTCGCGATTTTCCATTCGTCGAGCTTTTTCCATCAACACGCCCATGTTCTCGTCCGATGTTTGACAAATCATAGCCAAAGAACGCGGCGGTTTCCTTTGTCCGCATTTGTCGGCGAAGGGGTTGCGAGTACGACTCCGTCCCGACGATGAACGGTCCGTGGGGCGCGTTGTGGGGATGCACGCGAAAAAATGGTTTTTTTTTCCGAAATGGTCCCTTTTTCCGAATGAATCCAACCGAGGGACTTGAATTCGAAGAAAACGTCGGTGCAGTAAGCCGTCGGTTTTGACAAACGTGCGCGTTGTGTTTGATGGTGGGGATCAAAGTAACCGTTGCCAGGGCACGTCGCCCTTGCGAATCCGGGTAAATGTTGGCCCGATCCCCGGCAGGCGCCGTGGATTGAATGTTTTCATCGAAAAAAACCGCGGTTTCGAACGGTTGGTACGGTTCGTCGTCACCAGAGGTGCAGCCATTTGCCGAAGATGCCTGGTGGTGTTATCCGTGGTCTGCATCTCTCGGCGTCGTGGTCCGACCGAGGTGCATCCGTCGCGTTCGAGTATCGTGTGGGTGATCCCGTTTTTGAACGGTGCCCGGCCGGACATCAACGCCCGAGCGGGTCGGGGCACACGTGGGACTGACGTGAAAATCGGTGAGCGAGTGCTTGGGTCGAGAAGTTTGTCGAGGTTGGGCGTTTTGGAGGTAAGGGATGCCCGTGGCAATGAGGGTCACCGTAGCCTTGGGTCGTCGGTGATGACCAAGATGAATGTTGGGGAAGGTCGCTCGATTTCGGCTTGCGCGGGGGTTGCGTTCACAGGTTTGTGAGCACAGTACGATCCATGCTGGTCACGGGCGAGCGTGGGTCACGGGGTGGGTTTCGATGACGCTGGGATTTCCGAGAGCGATCCAGTTTTTTCGGTGCGGAGGGCCAGCCGTCCGGCATAAAGAAGTGGAAACACGATCAATCCTGGTTTGGGGAATTAGGAACTGTCCCGAAATAAATCAACATCGGCTTCCAGGCTGACGTTCGTGTTTGGCCTGTCAGCCTGGAAAGGCTGATGTTACGAACAGGGAAGTTATTTTCGGGTTGGTTCGGCTCAGTGTCCTCACTTCGTGCTCCCAAGTCAATCTTGTGACCAGCAGATGCTCCGTTTCTACT
>Ga0163217_1085766_pt1 | contig 15791 bp, 10 predicted proteins | sample SynspAceP_FD_185933 | JGI IMG/M metagenome (GOLD analysis project Ga0163217, IMG submission 185933) | Saline lake microbial communities from Ace Lake in Antarctica - Synechococcus sp. Ace-P (PacBio error correction) | ecosystem: Environmental > Aquatic > Non-marine Saline and Alkaline > Saline ...
CTGACCCCGAATTCAAAATTGCTTGACTTAGTTTGGGCTTCGAAATTTTTCGAGCCGGATTGACCAATAAGTCAGAGAATCCAGCGTTTTGAGTCATTCCTTTCCAAATTCACTATTGAGTCCATTTTTTGAATTTCAAGAAATCTACAAGAATATACAAGAAGTTGTATTTTGTCCTCAAAATTTAACGACTTGGTTTTTAGCCAATGAGAGATAATTGGAAAAATATGCAATTCAGTGCAACAAAACATCATGGTGGAATTTCTCGCTGGTAAAAGGCGCTCCCTAAAATCCCATATTTAAGCGTTATAGCGCAAAAATGGAGTTGGTCTTGAAATTCAAAATTTGGGATTGTTCTGGCTATATGGGTTTCTTGAAAGAGTGCCTTGCTGACAGTTTGGCCTTCGCCAACAGTGCAAGTTCATACTAGCCCTAATGGTGAATTTTCTTTTGAGAGTTTGCCTCCGAGGATTGGGGAAACAAAAAAGCATTGCAAATTGTTTTTTCTTTTGAAGGTACAAAATCACAACCCAAAAATCGACTTTCAATATGAACTAATGGAAATTTTCGCCAATCAAAAGTTTTGAATAACGGACTTGGCTACATTTTCTTTCGATACTGGGGCGAGAAGTCTTGTTTATGTGGTTTGTAGTTTATTCGCAGGCGTGAATATTTAATAAAACATACGTTAAATTCAACTTTATGATGAACCGATGCCATACGCATAAATAAAACCAGTCGGTTTATCTGTTTTGGTGGAGAGATACAACTGCTCGCCTGGACTTATCAAGACCATAGGTGCGGTGAAAGATTCATTGGTGGTAGCTCATGTTAAGTTCAATGAAGGGAGAGTTTACATATTCAAAGGGTGGAAGGGTGTCGTCTTGCCGCAATAACAAACCAATTTATTCCGAACCTCAACTCGCTGCGTTGTTTGTCGGCATATTGGGGCGTTTAAATCATTATGGTAATAAACCAAGAAGAAAGCTAAGTTTCAGACTGGGTGAAAGACCTGGATTCGGTCGTACGGAGAAAACGTTCTAATGGGACTGTGTTGTTTCGTTGGGAGTTACTTTTGCTACGCATACGCACCTCTTGTTCAAGCCGACAATATAGAAGCAGACGTTCTGTCTATAACTGACTATAAAGATGTCGTTTAGTGATCATGTTAGGCACCAAATTAGTTTTTTTGCTCTGTCAGCTTTTATTGCATTGCATTTCCAAAAAAACTCCTAGTGGAATTTGCGTACTTGAAATGCGGATTTTTGATAGATAATCCTTTATTTCTAGTTCGGAATACAAAAATCGATAAATTTTCATTACTAAATCTTTGGCTTTAATGATACCACTGATATTGTTGTTTCCTTTTACGCAAACTATAAGCTTGAAAGTGTTCTCTAGATTAGGTAATAGATAACTTTTCTTTTAAAACAACATTTAATATTTGCGCCATATATCAGTGCTCTTCTGTTATTGCAGAAGCTTTGCTTCCAATTTTCGAAATGCACTTATGGGGTTGAGCCTGGGTAGAAATTGGTTTGAAATGATAGTTTAAGGCCAGTAATTGGCATCATCGGCATTGTTGTTAGGAGCTGGTTGGGGGCATTTAGCTTTAATAGACAATTTTACTTTTATAAAAGGAACTTTTAAACTGGAAGAATTGGCAATCAGTGCCTTATCCAACATATGTTTCATAGTCTTTTGGGGGTTTTTTTGGGGTCTTGTTGTTGTTCCATTGATTCAGTTTCTTACAGTCTTTTGGATTAAGAATGTAAACAAGTGCGTTAAATATGTTTATGAAAACTGAGCACATAAGCGAGAAAGGCAATAATCTAACTTTACTGAGTGGAATGCTCGCATGAAGTTCGAGATCAATGCCTTAAAGAACTTGAAGGTAACACTGATGCTCAAAGGTGTTTTTCGCCAATGCCTTGAGCGCAAAAAGCCCAGACGGTTGGGAAAATGGTGACTGGCATTCATGGGAAGTCCAGCGACTTATAAAAGACTTAAGTAGCTAAATTTCAGAAGCATAGCCACGCAGGTATGCAGGTTACTTGTTAAGAGCGGTTTCATATGATTGCGGTAAAAACATTTAACAAGTTGGTCGAAAAATCGCCCGCAAACAACGCGGATGGGACAAATACCAATGGGCTTCGCCCCACAACGTCGCATTTGCCATTGGCAAAGGCGTTATACGTGTAGCAAATAAATTTCAGCAAAGGAGTAATGATGAAAATAATTTTGAGCCTTGAGTTATTGTCCTTATATCTTATTGATGTTGAGCAACCTTTACCGCATGCTAAGATATTGAGAATCGCAGAAACAAACTTTAATGAGGGGATTGTATTAGTTTCCATTTGACTCAAGATTACTAGTGTAATTAAAATGGATGTATAGACCTGAATTCAGGTAAAGGGGCTAAAGGTGTAACTGAAAACTTATTACCACTACCGATAGTTTTTAATGATCTAATATTGTTAATGAATCGAATTTATCTATCACTTGTAAAGTATTCCCCGGCAAAGTAACTTATATAGGTAATATTTTTCCAATGCAAGTTGCAAGATGAAAAATATGGTTCATAGGAGAAAAAAGAAAAGCTCGCATACAGTAATAGGAGTGCGTAATGATAAATCCAAAGATGTTCCAGAGTCTCTAAAAGCATATATTAATGTTTCTCCTGAAGAAGTTGTGGAGAATATTGCTAAATTTAATGAGCTTATGTTAGATAACGTATAACAAGACGCATTAAAACCGACTCCGCAAGCAGGCCCGATTTAATTTTTATGCAAAACAGACAGCGCAAAAAAACGCGGTCAAAAAACTTTTTTTTAACTACCCCCGGCATTTATGCGAAGCGTTATAGCGCTTCAGCCTACAACGTTATTGGTTAATAATCGGTAGTAAGTTTAGTTTCCTTAGGTGTAGTTTGGTCGTACTCTTTTTGGCAATCGTCTTGATTCAGTTTTTTTATCACAACAACTCCGTTAAACTTCCAACAGTTTTATCAGCATCATTCAAACCATAACATGCAATTTTTCGGTTGCAGTTTTAATCAAGGTTGTTTTTACAGTGTTGGGTAAATAATTTTAATCAATGTGTGTGTTAACAGGGCAGGCGGCAAGCCGCGATAAGTTTCATCTAGGTCGGCGCAATAACAAGCAGGCAAGCGGACGCAAAACGCGCGCCGTTGCTATTGAGCGTTTTTATATGCCCAGAGGAATTATCGTTAAATGAGTGAGCCTTGGATAAACGGAATTATTAACAGGATGGCAATGACATCCCCAATTGGCGAGTTAAATCAGTTAATTATTCACAAGGAAAAAAACCATTAACTGTAAACACTGGAAGGTTTGCTCCATATAGCGGTTTCCAAAACTGTTTACATGGAATGAGTTTTTGGCTGCGAGATGAACCAATTAGTACATACCAAAAATGGGGAGTGAAGTATTAAATGATGCGCTAATTGTTCTTTAAGCAGACACAAGGCAATATAACACTACCAGAGCCAGCGCGCGAATCTATCTACACGCCTGGACAGAACGAGCGCATATAAACCCCTGGCGCGACATGCTTATTGTCGGGGAGGTCGTGGGATGTATCGCGTGCTAATATTTCGCTGTATATCACTAATGAGCGTGATGTCACTGCTTTCTCCGGACCTGCTAGATTCAATTGGGAAACTACGGGACAATAACTGCTCACAGCGATATTTATAGCTTCGCAGTTGTCGGCGGCGGAACAAAGCACAGTTCCAACGACCTCGATCCAGAGAGAATTGAGATAGCTGGCGGTGCGAGTATCACGGATGGCTTCGGACATGTTTTTCACAGAATCGTTGAAAAGCCTGAGAGAGCGCAACACTATAAGTATATCGACGACGGCAGCGCTAATCTAGATCTCTATCAAAAAATGCTACGGTGCACCGTTGATAGTTATTCACACTGAAAAAAAACGCCCTCAACGTCTCGCGTGCAAATGAGACTAAGCTGCCGGAGAAGTTCTGCCTCGGCGCAAGAGAGAGAACACACGCGGCTCGAGCCGAGAAGGAGAGCTACTGGCACTGCGACAATAGCGAGCTCCAACATGCGTTCGGGCACATCTATCGCGCACCCTTGCAAAGCGTACTGCTAGCAGAGCGAGAAGAGATCGAGTTAGATTTGATTTAAAAGATAAATTACTGTATCCCGTAGTAACTTTTTGGTGGCCTGATTGTATATTCCATTGTCACAGTTTATAACATTAAGTGATAATACCCACGAGAGCCAAAAGCCTATAGAGATTGTAGAAGAACCAACACGAACAATGGTTCCATGACTGATTATATGCTGACAAGAGACGCGCCGCTGAACACAACGTAGGGGTATCGAGCGCATTTCCGGATCGCTACAAACAGAGAAAAACTTAGGACATGCCATATAATTATCGAGATAGCTGATGATATTCTCTCTAATACGGACTTGCGCACATTACTAATCGAGCGAATGTATTCAGAGAGCGCGAAATCCACTCCCAATGTAGCGAAAGCGAGCGACTGCTCAAGAAAAGTGTGAGAATGAGAAATAGTACTTAATATAAAGGATTTATCTATTGGTGAATAAGGTATGTTTTCTTGTGGTACGGATAATATAGCGATAATAACGTAGTGTAACATACCACACTATGACACATGAGATATGCCGAGAGAGCACACACTAGATCACACCTCCTACTATGTTACAGTGAGAGAGACCTAGTGGAGCCACGTTAAGAGCGCGACACTAACAGTGTTCAAACACCAAGGCACAAAACACGAACAGTTGGATTCTCTGCGCCTCCTGACCGTCGCGATGTCTTCTGAGACCGAACCTATTTGAATGGCGCACTCGCTAGTAGCAAGTGATAACGTCACCGCGTTAACCGAAAAAATAATTGAACTGACGCACGAAGGAAATAGAGCATCTTCAAGCGCGATCCACGCACACCAGGCATTCTCATCGCCGGACCAACTGGATAGGAGAGAGAGTACCGTAGCGGAACAATCCGAAGCCGCGAGCACAGTGTATCGCTGAGATGCACATAGGATAGTCCAACGAGTCATAACCTTTATGACCGCCAATTAGCGGAACACAGAATGGACTGACAAGCACTTAAAAACACACAAATTAAATACAAGTAGATCACACTTGATACCAATGCAATCAATCTCTTTTGACTGCGCTGGTACGAATATAGATAGCGTTCAGCCGAACGACCTCGTGTCGCTCATAAATACTATTATAGAGCATTTCACTATACATAAGGTCACCGAAGTCGGGCTTGGCCGGCGTCGCTGAGAATTGCGAACACGACAAGTTACTGCTGAAAAACCAAAGACACGGGCACCGGTAGACACCATCTGAATCAAAGAAGCACACGACTAGAGAGTGAGCTCCTCACACGAGCATGATCAACGGAAACAGCACGCATCTATGTAATATAGCTACAGACACCTTGACCCAACACTACTAGCTGTGCGGAGCAGAACACAGGCGGCGAGACAGACTACGAGAGCACACCGATATAACAGCGTTTTTGTGCGGGAGAGCACCCATAACAAGAACCAACCCCGAGACGGATCAGACTAAAGGGCAAGCACCGTCAATAGAGCACTTCTTAGCACAGTGAGCACACCGACGAGCGACCACGATATTAACTCTAAGCCGTAGCGCGGACACAAGTGTCTATACGGCTATGTATGAGAGATAGGTCGCCGCGGTACGATAAGAGTCTGATTTCGTAATCACAAGCGAGATGCAAAATTTCGAGGTCTGCGCTAAAAAACCTCTGAGACACAAGTGATAAATCGTAAACCAATAAGAGAAGATGAGCCAAACACACTACTGACATATATAAGCAACTCTAAATATAGGCGGGTGTCCACAGTACTTTAGTCGCCATATGAGACCAAAGCAAGCAAACAACGGTACAGTGTCTCCGGCGAGGAACCACCCTTGCGTTTGGGGTCAACGCTTGTCTTCTTGAGCCGTATCTGTGCCGCTAGGAAGAGCGAGAGCACAGCCATGGCACGTAAACAACAGTAGAGAAGACCACTGAGCATGAGAGAGATGACACGCATATAAGGTGCCCATCTCGAGTGTCAGACAGCGTCACCCAATGTTCAAAGAACTAATGAGCGCCACCGCGTTCCAGCCTTATTGGTGTGCTTCTATTTAAAATTTGCCGGTCCCTGCTCGTGACCGGGCGATTTTGTGCTCTGTATCGACTCAGGCACTCTATTAGAGCCACGAAGACCAAAAAGGCTCACTTATGTCGCCAATGGCTTTGCATCTTAAGCTTTCTATTTGCATACTGATTTCACTACGAGAAGCAACACACGCGCGGCTAATCATGCTGGCAACTCGGAGCTGTGCAGCAGTCCGAGCGCAAGTTGCAGAGCAGAGTAAGTGCTTTGAGTTTCATGTCACGCGAGCGTATTTAGGCGCACATATGCTCGTGGTACACGAGCCACTGGCACGCTTGCTACTGTTCTTACTTTGTAACGCGCTGCCATGGTTATGAAAAGCCGAGCGGCGCGAGAGATAGAGCACAGGCCGGCGCTCACCTAAGGACTAGTAAGTCTAAACATCTTCGGATATGGCCGGCGCTTTCGGGGCTCGGACACGAGGACACACAAGACGTACACGAGGCCTCAGCCGCGTAGATCTTTGTCGCTTGACAATAAATTGCTAACAACAGAGGTGTGAGAATTCAATGGAGTCTTGCTAACGACTAGACACGGAGCCCCGATTATGTCTCTTACTTACGTGAAAAGCGGATCCTAGCGTGTTAACTAAAAATTGCTATATTTTAAACGAATTAATAGGGGAGTTGCGTTCTAGGTCCTCGGCAAAGTGGTTGCAGTAAAACTATACTATTTATGCTGATGTGCAAGGTACCAATTTTAGCCCCCATAATGGCTTTATTTGGGAGACGTGCCCAATTAAAAACGAGTGTCCCGAATAATACTCTCGTTGCCTTGGGGACTCAATGCCAAACTTGCCGAGTACAAATCGGGGACAATTAGTTGTGCTGTCCTTATCTTTCAATATTTCTGGCTCAGCAGAAAAACTGAAAAATATTGAGGTATCACTCATTACCGAAAAGAGCCTTGGCAAACAATCAATAAAATTGCTAAAAGAAATGGAGGGGTTCCACTTCACCGTGCAAATTCTGTCCCAGAAAAGAAGAAACTTTGAGGTTTGATTTCTGTATGGGCACCGATCGAAATTCAGAGAAAAGATTCCACATAGCCTCGAGAACATAGCTGGACCGAGGCCAACATATATCTATAATACAGTGTACACTCATAGCTAAGTTAATATGTCACCAAAATCATATGTATAATTACAGCAGTGTTGACCGGTATATATACAATGGCTCCCTTGACGCGGTCGCAGCAAACTACGAACGCCGCGAGTTTTGAGTAAAAGCCTTATATGCCTTACATGGAAAATCGTGACGCAATATGTGGAAAGTGGTGGCGACAGCGGTGCTATAGCGCTTCATAACGGGGGTGTGTTCTTCACCACCGCGCGTCGGGGGGCCTGTTCCTCTAGTGCGTTGATGCCGCTGTCCGTGCGCGAGGGCAATTTAACTACGTGCTCGGTCACACAGATCACTATAAGACCACTAAGTGAATACGTCCTAAATCGTGATCTTTGCGGTTCAACAGAATAGATGATTATTGTGCCGAGAGGAAATTAATGAAAGGGCGTGACACGTTAAACAGGAGAGGGCAGAGAGAGAGTCGTAGTAGAGAGAGGCGAGCATCAGAGCACACACGGGCAAGTAGTCAAATATGAGCAATTAGTGAATAAAGTACTCAACATGGTGATTTCGTGCACAAAACAAGAGAGACTAGTGTTATATGAGCGGAGTACACGCACTACTAACGAAGAGACACCTACGTTTAAAAATAGTCTTTTCTCAGTGTCCTGCGTGAGTGACCACAGATGAGATGGTATCTGACCTAGGAGCATATTTAGACTGGCACAACCCACCATCACTAGATTCGCGATTTCCAAAACTAGAGTTGGCGTCTGCTGGCTCTTGCACTCAACGATAAGGTTTATGTTTATTTGGTAATCCTACAGAGCGAGTTGAAAACAGCCAAAACTACACAAAATAACAGCTTACGTGGGGCCGCGTTTAACCTATCGAGAAGCAGCGCAAAGCCAACACGCAGGAAGGCAAGCGGATCAGAGCATGAGACACGAAGAGACCTATGGCGTCATAGCTCTACTATTTAAAGCCTATCAGGATGCGTTCACTCACAATCACTCCAGTCCCATCTCTTTCTAGGCGCATACGAGATTAATTTATCATCGACACATTTTCATGAGCGAGGATGGACGAGACCTCGACAAGGAGGCAGCATTGCGACTATTCTGTCTAGCGCGCAGTCTCTTCCTCCTCAGTCGGTCACAGCACGCAGAGATCGTAGCAGTACGCTGGTACCCTCGTGACAAACAGAGCGCGAGATATGAGCTAAACCTCGTAACCCCTTAGGACGACCAATCATACAGTCATGTATAAAAACTGTTCTAATTTGGGCCTTCCACCTGAAATTTTCGAACACCTTATATTGCGCGATTCGGCCTTCAGTACTCTGCTATCGACAGATCAGAGGGTGCGCGACTACCAATCTATATGGTCGTCTACACTAATAAAGGCGCGCGACTGCATGATATCAGGGTCCACGAAATCTGATTATCTCGAGAGCTCCAGCAGTGTTCACACGCTCGAATCCAGCATAGGAGTCTGCAGGGGATGCAAGTCCAAATTTTAACCGATGCAGAGGCCCAACATACTTCGGACAACGGAGCTTCTTAGCAAGCGGTTGAGGTAAATCCACGTGACAACTTCAAATCAATTGAGAGTATTTTTGCTTCACACCTCTTTAAGAGGCCTATTGACCTGTCGCAGCATGTGCGGAGAGTGATAAAGCCGTTAAGCGAAGGGCTCTTAACCTGTCAACCGTGTCGAGAGTGAAACTCCGGATCGGTTTAGTAAAATACCTAGAATACGACGATCTCTATTCGCTGCAATCGAGCGCACTTCACCACGTTTCGATCTCGTGTCCCTAGAGATCCCAAATAACCAGTCACATAACATCCCGTGCAGACTTTATTCGTGCGAGCTTCAAGTGATTCTGAGAAGAGGCGTTAGAGAATTGATTCGTACCACCAAGCGGCCTCGTGTCTGGCATAATGAAGCATACGTAGCAACTTGGCATCTAGCTTATCTGTTTTGGCACGCCCACGAACACCACATCTAAGTCGCACCAAGATGCGCGTCTATCGATTCTATAATGGTAAGATATGAGGCAATGAGAGATCGATCAGAGTCAGACCGTCTAGATGTAACGAGATCATCCGCTTCCGCACACGCTTTATGATCAAGGCCATTTCCACTGTTTATTCCTCGTGTGGCGGATCGGCAATCGACAACGACGCATTAGCATCAATTTTTACTTACTTTGTCCCTATCAAGAGGCGGACAAATTGGGATCTTAGCATTATCAGTGCACTGCGCGAGCGTATCACTATAGCGATGAAATAGATACCCAAAGGACGAATAAAAGTCGAGTTGAAACTTTCCAGTATCGACACCAAACGTTAATGTTTGCTCATCTGGTATTATTTAATTTTCATAATAAGCTAACTCTTGCTTTGCAACATGCGTCCGTACTGAGCCACATTAAGAGCAATATTCTCGTACAATGACCGATCGAGTTGGACTGTCATCATTTGGTAGTGCTCGTGAGCGTCTAGTTAATCTCGGTCTGCTCGCGAACCATGAGGGAGACCACCTAAGGTCACCATAGACATCTACACATAGCAACCTTTAGGTATCGTGTTCGCAAGCACTGCCGTCTTGCCTATTACCCAACAAGCATAGAAAGAAATTCCTGCTATTATAACTCGAGAGAAGATAATAAGTCACACCATACAAGCTACAGTCGCAGCGCGTGAGGGACATATTTACTCGCTGCAGAGCGAGACCAATCATCTATAAACATGAGCGCAACTATATTCGAGTTTGGGGGCGTTTAGAACATCTCTGAGAGAGTGACGTCTCTGTCGCGCTGCGCGGCGACCAGCTGCACAAGGAATCACACACCTCACAACCTTAACCGATAAACTATATTAGCTCGGCGAAGTAGAGCGAATTTATTCGGGGTGCGCGTGAGTTGAAAAACCACTTCTTGTCTATCTGAGCGGGCCATCATCAATATCCTTATTGGCCCAGAAAATAATGTTGATCCATAACTTTCGAAGTTATTAAAATTTAAGTAATAGTCTTGGTTCACCCACTCGTTGGAAAATGTGGCCAACAAATGAAAGCTATCGAAGCAACTAGATAAGATTACGTGAAGACACAAAAGAATCCCATGCCGTATGGGGTGAATTCTGTTTTCCTGTTAAGTTTAGTTTCACTCAAGAGTACCAAGAAAAGTATCCCCATTATTGCGCGCTCTGACATTTCAGGTCCACAACACTTTCTTTTGGTCAAATAATCGACATATCTTGCAAGAGCGCCATCGGATCGACAAGTGGCGTCACAATACAGGCATTAGAGGACTAAGTATATCGTAATCCACACTGACCTTCGTAAATGAACCCTAAAATCTAGAAGAAACAACGCGCGAACTTATATCGATTATCTGAACGATCCGTCGTCTCTAATAGAGAGAGAACACAGCTCATCTGACCGCGCGGAGCTCGAGATCCCATGAACTGGGTTGCGGAAATTGAGAGTACTTTAAGTCATCTCGTTTCAGAGAGAGCGTAATCGCAAGAGCTGGACCACCACATCAGCTTTCACAGGAGGCACGATATTTACTGTGTATAATATAAATACGCAATCATCCATAAGTTACACCACAGCCTGCGTTTTGATGTGCAAGATGATAAATTGTCAGCCGTTACAACGTCTGTGTCTCAGAGTCAATTTCAGCATCTTTTAGTGGTATCCATAGATCCAACACCAATCAGAGAGTGTGCGAGAAAGCGATACATTCGACTTTCAACTTATGGCACCAGAGGCTAGAGAGGTATTGGCGAGTTTAATCGAATCATGACTCAACGTCATATCACAGAAAACACTCTGTATACTAGTCAGAGTAGCGGCATATATCTGTTGCAATCATCGTATATGTGGACAGTACTGATTGGCAGAAAAAAAAATACGGAGCGAGCACCGCGAGAGTCGCGACATCGGGTATCACTATGGATCCAAAAGGCAACTTATTACTAATGGTGAACTAGTAAACTCCCCCAGTGGCCGTGGTTGGAAAGTGCAGGTAATGATAAAAGATGGGGATAAGTGAAGATACAATTGTTGCATTCGACTCCGTATCAAACCTGAAAACATACCTAAGCTATGAATTAACAGAAATATGGTGAATTATTTAAATATAACAGCCCAATTCAATACTTAACTAAACAACCAATGTAATTTGCTAAACACAATTAAATGTCGAGATTGTAACGTGGAAGGCCTGTACTAGTGTTGTGAATATGGTTGGGGTTAAGACAAAAAATTGCCCTAGGAAAATCCGTAATATAACTTTTGCATAAGCGCTTCTGCACATTAGAGGCTGCCATCTCTTAGTTCATTAAGCTAATAATAACTCCTTTTTACCTGATTTTGTCTTTGGACCTCTGTGTGCCTCTATGGTTCAAATTTATTTTTTCCTGTTACCACTTGGACCTCCCTCTAAGAAATCCACCCGAGGCGGCGATTGGCCGCGTGCTATAAATGCAGCTCCAACGGCAATGTACTGCCTCGGTCTCAGCACACGTGAAGAGAGTATAATGACCTAGTTTTGACACGGCCTTAATCAGAGCTGTACACCGCGATATCGCGGTGAGATATCGAACACCTTGAGGTACGAGATACTTGGTGTCTGTATCAATTAAGGACAGTGGTTTGCGGAGATCTGCGAGCATCACACCCGCCGCGCGACAAGCATTGCTTCTATATGCGCCGCGCTTTGTGGAAACATTTCAGCGAGCAACCCTTTGGACTGATGTACCGTGATAAAGCGAGGCGCGCACGCGCGCGTCACATTGTTCGCTTAGGTGAGTCAAACACCCTAGAGATCCCTGAGAGAAGAGGCCTATCCACAAAGAATTATTTTCCGCTCACGGCTTAGCGAAAGGCACATCTCTCTAGCCTGAGTACAATCTGCTGCGCGCGCAAGTCTGAGGTCTAGTGAATTGTGTAGTGCAAACACCTTTGAGCCTGCTGTCCTGCGTGTTGATGCACTTAGCTGCTGTCCATGTGCGGCAAAGCAAGGGCGCTGCAGCTTATAGCGCAAGTTAGTGCTGTGTCGATCTTGACTCACTAAAATTAATCTTCGGCTCACATGAGAGCGCCCGCGACATTCCGAGACACTATACCTTCATCTTCTCTATCGAGGCTTATATGTCAGCCTCGAGCAGCTATTAGGCCAATGAGCGCTTCTATCGTACCATCAAGCGACATGACAGCAGCATGACACGATATGTACAATGAGGCTTTCTTGAACGAATCTCGAAATCCAGTAGCTTGCTGCTGCAATAATATAACAAGCGAGATACGACGACTTCGGCGCTTGATACGCGAGCGTCTTAGGAGGCCAGATAAAATTCACATCACATTGAGAGTCTGGCCTAGCACACTCTGGCGTGAGTACCCATTTTGCGCGTGAGGAGCGAGTTATGCGCAGTTAAGCATGATAAACAGCAAGGGCAGAGATGGCCTGAACCAAAATTATACCTATATTTCTAGCGCGGCGAGAGTCTATATTTGGCTGCTTGCGGGGCTCACACAAGCTGGAATACATACTGTGGTCTAGGCGCGCACTCTTGCGAGAGCGCTGGCCGAACACTCATGTACACGAGCGAATAGGCGTCACTTGCTAGATATCTCTGTTCAGAACAAGAGTGAGCAGTTATCGCTGCCGCAAACGAGTGCATGTAACGCGCGAGACCAGTCATGGCGGCGGTCCGCCGAGCATATGACTATAGGGACTTAGCGCTACGTAGAACCGCGTGACAACGCAATGAACAGGCTAAATCAACGTAGCTACGGGAATGAAATTGGTTCAAGAAACAACGCAAACCACAACACTGTGGAGACACTTTTCTGAGTCCCGTATATAGGGCGAGTGGCGAGCGCAGAAATGCGAGATATTGCTAACACATGAAGAGTCTGAATCGAACCCACACGCGAATGACGTCGAGTGGCGACACTCGAGGGCCACCCGGGCGGGAGCGCATCAGGTGTAGACTGCGCTAACATGCGAGACATGCACAATCCGGATCAAGACTGAACACGCCGGCAGTCGCTGAACGGGAGTATCTAAGCGCGAGCAGCACTAAAAGCCGAGCATATCCAGGTAGTGAGGCCTTCCCATTTAAAACAATGCAGTTTTTCAGAAGCAGTTTGTTCAGCCGACCTTATATAGGCGTATTTAGCCACTTCATAAAAGCCCCTCCGTGGAAAACAGCGCCATAATCGTCCCTGATACCTTCCTTTGTTATTTCGTTTCACAATCAGGATGGAGTAGAGACGTAAATTAATTGTCTAGCCAGATAACAAAATAAAACGAAGCTGCCTATCCACGCGACACAGCAATGAGCGATGAAACAGCCGGGTAAATAAACTAATCCATCACAACCAAGGCATGTTCTTTTCCGTTCTTATTTAATCTAGGCACAGGGGCTTGATTATACTGGTTTTATCGGCAAATATATAAGTGGCCAAGCCGAGTGAGACGAATCGATCACCCAACATACTGATAGAGCAAAATTAATCTGGGGGTGTGAATGGGTTGAGAGTGTAAAAGCGCAGGGCGCTGATTCATCCAACAAAGACGGTCAGAATAACAAAATCCTAGCATCGCTGTGCCAGGAATCTAAAGTGCCAATCTGCTGTTTCAAGGCCTAAGCCTAATGCTGCACTTGAGTCATTAAATATAAGCCCGTGCAATGGGATCAAGTTGATTCCCCTTAGTTTGACAAAAACTTTACGGATAAGCTTCCACCGCCAAGGTTCCCTAAGCATACTAAACTGTGCCACCACCGACATCAGTGGCCAACATAACCGGAATGTTATGCTGCTCTGCTATGGCCAAATCAAATAACACTGCCTAAAAACAAATTTGAGTAGGACATAAAGGCGATACTGGCGCCTTTTTTCACAGCTAAACACTGCATCACACTACGTCGAGGGTCTAGGTGAAGAGCCCAGTGCCAAAGATAGCGCCTTTTGCGAGCACCCAGTCCATAATGATCATATCATCAAATGAGTGTTTACGATTTGATAAGCGACTACCCAAGCAATTTTCAATTATGAATTTTCCTCAAATGGGTTTTGAATACAGAGCACTTGGATATTGGCTGTGCGAGTTCTCCTAAAGGCTGCTAATTGTGCCTCGTACTTGGTTGGCGCAAATCGTGGGGTGATAACATAGTGTGAAAACGCCCTTTAACGTCATGCCAACTATTAATCAATCAGCACTGTCTTGTTGTGGCACTTTGCGCGGTGTCTTGCAAAAAAGGGCGGCACAGTTTCTGTCCATGCACTAACCTTGCCGGCATGGAGTAATCATATTGCTGGTTGCTGGGCGGCTGAAATAGAGCATCGGTAGGCGCCTTTATGCATCCGATGATAGACATGGCGAGGTCGTGCCGTGTCAAATACAATTGACGTAAAACCACATCGGCGAATAGCCAACTGGCATAAAGCTGTGTCGGCAACTTATTTCAACCGGAACGTGTAGTCGGCTGAGCCATCTAATAGCTGTTCACCAAAACTTGCCAGCAATTTCGGTTTGCGGAAAGTGCAAATGTGGCTAATCGATAAAACCGCGGTAACAGCACTTACACGAAATAATCGTGTACATCTAAGTTATCAATATCGTTGAATTTATAATTAAGTTTGTGTAGTCTCCAATAAACTCTATTGTATCGGTTACGCGTAACTACAAACCATCTGTGCAGAACACACTAGTCCGATTTTGGCGAACCACTGGCCACAAGGAAAATGCAGATTTGTGCTCTGAATCCTTTAATACTGCGAGGCTTAATCTGAGTAGTAGTTGAACTGCATTAACTGCCCCCGATAAATGCTTAAACACCATAGGCGAAAATTAGCAAGGGCTACGTGGTAGTGGCCCCGCATTTCAAACTAATTCAAAATGGTATGTCCGCCAAACGGGATAAAGGGCCGGCACCATCGGGTGAGCGAGTAAATGAGTATTATTTAGTGTGAAAGCGCAAGTTTGATAATGCCGGAGCCACAACAGAGTCGGTATCTTAGCCAATTGATTGCAACGAGTCGCATCGTTATGTTGTTGCGCTAAATTTCTTTACCTGGGCAATCAAGGGTTGAGTTTTGCAATATTGGCTGCGGGTTTACCTTAACTGGTGTCAAGTACGTGGACTTGAGAGGCGTAATAGTCATGTTATTGCTAATCCTTTGTTGAGGCGTAATAAGGTGATTTTTTAAACTGCTCAAGGTAGCAGCCAAGGAAATTTCGCTTGGGGTATTCATTAGCAATAACGTTGCTTTAAAAAAGCAGTTAGCATGGTTTGGGGCACTCAGCCCCGGTGGCGTCCAAATAAATAAAAATAATCCAGTTTAAGCTAGATATTGGATGATTTAAAGCGCGCTTAATTCCCAACAAGGTAGCTTCATTCGCCTGCGCAGCGCCCTTGCTGTTCATATGCTTGCTAGGTTTAGTGCTGGCATATTTATGGCGGCAAGACTGATCGACA
>Ga0163217_1103890_pt1 | contig 15790 bp, 8 predicted proteins | sample SynspAceP_FD_185933 | JGI IMG/M metagenome (GOLD analysis project Ga0163217, IMG submission 185933) | Saline lake microbial communities from Ace Lake in Antarctica - Synechococcus sp. Ace-P (PacBio error correction) | ecosystem: Environmental > Aquatic > Non-marine Saline and Alkaline > Saline ...
TGGCCGTTCAGCCCAGCTAAGCCATTTTACTTCCTGGGCCATAACTGCCCAAAAGAAAGAACTAACCAATCCAAAAGAAAAGCTAATTTGTAAAATGAACTTGGCCCACTAATTTCATACTTCAGGTTTTTTACGGATAGTCCGCTAATTGTAATAAAACTAACGAAATTCCGTATATTTTATTTTGCTATTGCATTTTCTTTAAACAGGAAGCAAATAAATCTTTGGCAATCAATTTGGTTTTTGATTTAGGTCGTCAAAAGTCCCTCCCTTTCCTCTCTATCTATATATATGTCTTTTCCGATTATGCCATAAAACTTCTTGGTTGGTCTAAACTTGAGTTATAATTGAATGGCCATTGTAAAACAATAGGCACCCGCATTTTAAAACATAGAATAATCGCCCTCGGATATTTCCATTGATACGTTTGTTACTGCAAAAGTATCGCGTCTCACAAAATATAACCTACAACGGAATAATAACGTTCACGTCCTTCCCGGATTGGAAATGTTTTTTATACTGTGGGTGGCACCATATAACATGGGGGCGAAATTAAGTGAATTGAATCCAGAATCAACACTATGCAAAAACCGTGGAAGTTAGTTTGGTTTAAACACATTAAACCTTGGCTAAGAATGTTCGGCCTTCGCTTTACTAAGAAATTTGCCAGGTTCAAAAGCTAAGGTTAACTCCTAGACCCATATTCTTTACAAAAGGCATTGAATCGGCTGGCCTAATTTCCTTCCCCAACTCTCAATATTAGTTTCAATGTCCCCTTCCTTGGTAAAGGCACTTTAAATCCGCTTTCCGAAGTCGATAAAACTCCAAATCAGGAAAATTTTTGGCCGTTTCAAAAAGAATTTCGGAGGCCAATAAAGGAATACATTCAATTCTAAAATGTCACTTCCAGTATGCATATGGTATTCCATTAACATTTCATGTTCGTTAGGTTAACGATACGTAAATAAATGCGGAATTGATGAATGCTGATACCGAATTTGGAATCTATATGTCCTAACAAGATATTTTAGAATTTCCACCGGCCATTACATGTGGGTTTTATTCTAATGCATACGGGAAGTATTCCGGATGCTTGCTGCCAAACTGTTCAGTATGGAATAAGTTGTCTATATTGATACGAAACACCCTAATTTGCGGCCTCTTCAATCTCCTCTATAAGAAACGGCCATTTGGAGTAAATATAATTGAGCTAGGCTTTAAAAAAACCTGCCATTAGTCCCCAATTGTACCTCTTTGTATTGGAAACCGTATCCAAGCGCTTTCCCCAAGCTGTTCAATTAATCTTAAAATGGTAAATATTTGAAGTGCCCTTTGTGGCGTAATTTAATTGGTTAATTTCTTTTACGTCTTTAATGCAATTGGTCAATCTGTGAAACTGGGGAATTATATTTTTCAGAATCGTATACATAGACGCGGGCACCATAAGTTTTTGCTATCTTTAATAAAATCAGTGTTGCGCAATTTTTTAAAATTTTAGCAAATCTTAAGGTTACTTATTGTCTTTTAGCAAAAATATATAGCAATAATTGAATAATGTAACATTTGGTTATTTTATAACAATCTATTTTTGTCTAGTAATGTTTTTCGGTATGGTCCTTTTATCTTTAAAGAAATCTTATGATGTTACCCATGTTCCTTTTGCCGTCCGTTTTTTTTTACCGGTGAGGTGGTTGCCTGGCATATTTTTGAGGAGCGCTACAACAATTGATTGCTGAGTTCGGGATATAACCTATGACTTTTTGGTATACCGGTAATATATGGAAGGGAAATTGCAATATGGACCGAAAATGGAATTGAAACAGGTGGTTAAAGAACCTACAAAACCTGGCAATGGATATAATTTGTATAGGCATCGGAGCTTTAAAGTAGTGCATTTCAACAAAGGAAAAACAAAAACAAATGAAGGTAAATTATATCCCGCAGGGGAGTTGAGTTATATCCTATTAATAATGACAGTGTGGCTTCCCTTGAGAGGAAATGTCATTAGTCCTGGTCATTGAACTGTAATGGATCTTATGGATGTTTTCTTTTTTCGATATCCCACAGGGAACTTTGATATTTATAAAAATAAATACAAATAAAAATGGACTGTCGCTTGCCCAAGAATACAAGCTCTTAAAAATGAAACATGAAAGCGGAGCGATTAATTAATTTAATAAAAGGACATTTAACCAATAACCATCCAAGTTTTAAGGCAGGTGAAACCAATCTAAGGAAATGATAGGGATGAACGGCATTTTTAAAAATTTTGACCCCTTTGATTTTAAAATAAGAAATTTTAAAATTAATCGATTGGCCATTGTGCCAACTTCCTAGCGGAGCAAAAATTTGTCCTTAAACATTTGGTTGGAAACTAGTTTTAAATATTATTCCTAATTGGAATATAGGGAATGCATTTGTTTTAATTTTTTAATATGCTATAACCGACTTTTTGCTATTAGTAGCCCTTGCGATTTTTCTGTTTTATTTAATTAGGTAAACCGCTTGTGTTTCCTATTATTTTTGCAACTCAACATTTAGAACCTTCAATTTATGAACCTTCAACGAATATCAAGGAAAAAGAGATTTTTAGCGAGCTTTGGAGTACGCAATTCAAAACGCGGTTTAGTGGCATAATAACGCTAAAGGAAGCAGTAAAGATGCAGCAAACAATGAACCTCAGGAACCGAACCGGTTGGCATGTTATAAAGCACCAGGTTCACGGCAGGTGGGACGTGGAAAAGGAGGAGGAGTTTAAATTGGCCAAAGACTTGCGTGAAGTTGGAAGAAATTGCAGGATGCTATAATGGAATGAATTAAGTTACCCCACAAACTTTTGGCGGAAGGTAAGAAAGTACATAAAGTTTTGGTTGCTGAGGAAATGTAAATTATCCAGGCGATAGTGAAACCAGTGAAATTTTTATGTCCGTATTATTTGAATAGGGCCGTTGGAGAAATAATGATCATGTATTCTACCGAAGGGGAATGGATATCGAGGAAGTGGCAGAGAAAACACCAACACCTTTTTTACCAGAAGAAAATAAACCCTGCAACCGGCTTATTGGCCTTTTTCAGGCTAGAAAAATAGCTTTTAAACTTAGGGTTGTCGGACGGCTTTTTAGGAAATGACCAAGTCGTTACCAAATCTATATAAGGCATATGTGGAGAGCGAATGCTAGTTTTATTCGAAATAAACCAGGTTCCTTAGACTTCCGATGATAAGATTATGGAGTTTGATGCTAAAGTCCTCCATAGATGATAATGCTCATTTAATAGAAAGAAAAGCAATATGCTGAAATGCGAGATTTGTTGGAGGAGAATGCTATAGAGGGTAGAAGCAAGAGCGTTGGACTTAATTACGTGGATTTGGGATGGTAATGTTGGATTGTTGGTAAAATGGGGCCCGGATTGGCTATGGCTACTATGGATCTTATTAAAATGGCTGGTGAGAGCCTGCCAACTTCTTGATGTTGGAGGAAACGGCAAGATGCCCAAGGGGTAGAAGAAGCTTTCAGGATTATCTTGAAAGATCCTGAAAGTAAAATGTATCCTGATAACATATTTTGGTGGTTATAGTTCGCTGTGATCGTGTAGCGCAGGAGTTGTGGATGCCCTATAAGAATATGGGAGATCAATAAAGTGCCTATTATAGTACGATTGCAAGGTACCAATCCGATTGGCAAAGGAAATTATTGATAATTCAGGCTTGGCTGTACATTCCGCAGTAACAGTTCCAGGAAGCCGCCGATAAGGTTAAAGAAGTATTGGCATACAAGAGAAATTATAATATTCAAAAGGCAGTGCTGTAATGGTGCTGCCTTTTTGTTGTTTAAAGCATGTTTTGCTAGATTTATTGAAGAAGTTCTAAGGTTGGCCTAATGTTGATTTTATGAGCGTATCTGAAATATATTTCCGACACATATTCGCGAATATAAATTCGGTGCCGCAGGGAAGGGAGTTTAAAAATCAGTCATTAAAGTCTTGAAGATAAATTCAAGACTTTTTTTTTGTTTTTTATATTTCACAGGACTAAGACATTATGCCATGTTCTTCTTGTTGGTCCTTAAATCGGGTTTTTTGATGTTTTTGGAATCTAATTCCTTTTTTTGTTTGGGAAAGTTAATTTGGGGTCTTTTGGTTCTCCCTTAGTTCCTCGTAAGTATTACCAATCCGTTCAAAAAATTCCGCAATATTTGATCGCCACATTCTACAAATTCGGTGTGGTCTTCCTTTCTAAAAACGCTCCCAACTCACTTTTGGTAATCTTAAAGAATGACAAGTTTTTTAAAATTTCTACAATTTCAATCGTCCGCGTAATTTTTAAGGCGACCCTCAATTTTTTTAAGAACAAATGCATTATTGGTCATAGGAATAAATTTTTTGGCAGAAATATTACAAAAAACTAGGATGTAATACTAGTTTAGCATACTTTCCCTAGAAGTAGAGACATTAAATGATTGCTAATTAACGTAACTTGGTAATTAAAACGAAATTTATGAGTACGTATTTGGAGAAGTTGGGTATTCTTTCCCAATGATTTCTTTTTGCAAAAAGTAGATAATGAAATCAAGGATTCAGAGTATGATTCTACTTGGCGTGGCAAAATCAACTAGAAATCGATTAAAGGAAACATTCGATTCCCTTTTCATCGTAAGGTAGAAAAAAGGTTTTTGCTTAAATCTGAAGCAGAGCGGATTTCTTCAGTTTCAATAGGTTTGGTGCTCTTAATGAATGTTTGATAACGACAAGCGATTGTGAGAATTGAACAACTACATAATATAGGACTTGGTTTGGACTTCCACAGGCCGCCATTGAACCAAGTCTTACCAGTAATGCACTCATTACCCGGACAAAGTGTTCCGCCTAAAGTCCTTCTCAACATATTTAAGGCATACACAATTAAACCAATTACGACACAATGGCAGTGTGTGGTATCCGCAGTTAAAGTGATGTTGTCGTATATTTGAAATCGGGTAATAGGAATTTGCCCTTTTACTCATGAGAATTTAAAGTTTTAATTTTAAAATATAAAAGTCATGAGCCTAGTAAAAAGAAAATAATGTGCTGTTTTCTGCCTTAATGAGCGAATTTTTAAGACGGATTGGGTTTGTGGAGTGATAACTTCAAACAAGAATGTTTTCCAAGCCGCCAATGTCAAGGGAAACCGATAGTGAATAAACGTTATTGGAATTGGCAATACCCGGAAGGAAAAGGAAGGATTTTAATGTTTGAAAAAATCGACAAGGATATCCTTACCATTTCTTTCGAAGTTAAAAATGAAGAACATAAGGAGGATGATGGATATACAAGAAGGGAAATTTGTTTTTTCTTCCTTCAAAAGAGTTTTTTAATGTTTACCGAAACCATTTCCATGGATAAAAATTAATGCCTCCTATAACAGATGGTATCTTAAAGTTCGTATTGCCCAAAAAAGAAGAGGCATTGCCAAACCCAAAAAGATTAATTGAGATAGCGTAAGCTTAAAAGTAGTTGTGAATCCATTGGGAATTCAAATGTATGGTTTGGTAGTTTGGTTAGTTTGGTTATTTGGTTAGGAAAGCGCTTCGAGAAATCGAAGCGCTTTTTTTGTGGAACGGTGTTTTTTGATTTTACCTTTCCTAAAATCGCCTTTTTGTAAATTATTCTTGCTCCTTGTAGAGAATTTAATTTCGTCCTTAAATTTGGGCCGCTTGCAAATTAAAATCCAGTGCTTTGGCCGCCTTTCTCCATAGCTTTCCCTTGTTATCCCGTATCATTTTTTCCTTTGCTCTTGGTAAGATACATTAGATCTGGCTCTGCGGCATCCATTTCCGCCTTCTCAAATGATAGGTGGATACAGAATTTTTTGGAACAGACACTGGTCCAAACTTTATTTAAGTGGCGGTGGGAGTTATAATTGTTTTCCTGTTTATAAGTGGCTTGTTTTCACGTCTATAATTAGTTTCGTCCATTGTTTTTTGCATGCTGTTGGTAATTTTATCCGCATACATAATGGCTTTACCATTAAGTTTTCTTGCTGCACGACCCACGGTCTGGGTCAAAGAACCTTGCGCTCTAAGGAAAACCTTCTTGGTCCGCGTCCAAAATTGCCTACCAAAGGAGAATCTGGTAGATCAACTTCCCCTTATAAGTTGACCCCCTATGAGACATCAAAAACACCTTTGCGGCAGGTCCTGCAATTATTTCCACCCGCTCCGAGAGTATCTACATCACTATGTATATATCGGCAGCGCACATTTTAATCCGGGTTAAATATTTGGCCAACTCTTCTGCATCTTTTGGTCAAGGTGGTAACCCAAGGTTTCTTTCATTTTTTTTCCAGCCACTTAGATGAATTTCCTCGATAAGGTCATCAATTTGGTTTAAGCTGGGACGCACCTCAATTATCGGGTCCAATAGCCCAGTGGGCTTATCACTTGCTCTACTAACAAATACTCCTGGCTCAACTGCAGTTCATAATCGCAGGAGTCCGCACTTACATAAAATTACCATGATTTTGGGAGGGGCTTCAATTCCTCAAATTTTTCAAGGACGGTTATCCATTGCAGCGGGCAATCTAAATCCTATCGCAACAAATTCTCCTTTCCCTGGATCGGTCACCCCGTACAAAATGGCGTGTACCTGGGGAAATAGTGACGTGACTTTCATCGACCACCCATTAATAGTCATTTTGGAAAATAAATCTAACAAACAAAACGGGACCGGGTTCCCGTTCAAGACCATCCAAATACCTGGAATAATTTCTATACCTGAGCAATATCCAATTCCCGGATCATTTTCTCCAGATCAAAGTTGGTTTCTTTCTCCAGACGTTTTTTGGCTTCCAAATGCTTGCCATATTTCCTTGAAATACCCCACCTGAAGTACCAATGTCCTCCTGTAATTGGTTATGGCAATTCTGGAGTATGTCTGGTGGAGGTCAAAAACATAATTGGCGGGTAAATATTAAGCTGTTTGGTACTTTTTCAAGTACTTTTATTCTTATAGGATCAAAAGCTTTCTTTTCCTCGATTTCATCCCCAAAAAAAAATGAATTCGAAAGGCATGGTCGGCCATAGCTAGGAAAAACATCCACAAATCCCGTTTTACCCTAAAATTGGCCATTTCTAAAATCGGCAGTGGTTCGGGAATATAGTTTACTTTGAACCAGTTGGATGTAAAAATTTGTTCTAGGTATCACTTGGTCTTTTGAATTCCGATGACATTTTTTTGAAATTCAACAGGATTTTCCATACCAGTATAAACACGATACAGAGGCGCACTACTAAAAATATCCTCCTTCCGGATAAAAGGGATGAAGTAGTACTCAAACGCAGTTTTTTCTTATGTCCCATTAATAGTAACACGTCCTTTTTTCAATGTAAGGTGCCGCCTCGAAGGGTATATAGGCCTCTGGTTGATAGTAGTCGTAATAAGAGACAAAAATATTCCACGCATTCTCTGGAAAAGAACTGTTTAAATTTCCAGAGTATAATTGTGCAGCAAGGGTTTTATTGTGGGTCCATACAGGGTGGGTTTCGCTGTACCTGCTCTATGACATTGGCTACTTGTAAATGTTTTTTTCTCCTGAACCCGTTACATCCTAAAGTGTTTGGTAACGTTCATCCGCTTCCAGACCTTCTTCATTGTTTTATGGCTTGGGGCTGATCACCAGTAGGCTTTTAAATTCGGGAAACAACTTTAATTTCCATATGCTAAATATTTTTCTTGTAAAAATGCTACAGAAAAACTTTGTAGCACATTCAGGAACTCCATATAAATTTCTTGAATTAATCGCTTAGATTTAAGAGAATAGTTTGAATCAAATAAGGGCATGTTTACTTTTAAGGAACCTAAATTAACAATAGAGAGCAATACTTAGTTTCAATTTGGGATTAATTATGCCTATATAGGTAGGTTGGAAGCCATTAGTGATAAAGGGAACAAGAATTATTAAGAAAAAAGGGAGATCTATAAGTCGCGTTTTTTAGCAAGACATAGGAAAGGTAAATAAAATTGAGGTCAACAGATCACTATTAGAATCTCATGAAAATGGACAGCATAATCCTTATGAATTCTCCCCTACTTGTTCCACCATACTTTGTACCGCTTTAAAATGCTAGAAGATAGGTTCTTTGATCAAGTTGCCCCATAAGACTCCAAGGGGAGGAATTTCATAACTGAGGCAGAGGCCTCCTTTCCGGGCAACCACAGACTAAAAATCGGATACCTTAGATTTCTATGGCAACATATAATTGAAGAACCAGTGCAAAGGCAGACGCGTTTAACCGCAATATTCCAAGGGAAAGAACAGAAAGGAAAAAGAAGCCTGTAGCTAACAAAATAAGCCATAAGTATTTCTATATTCTGAAAATAATAATAGAAACCTGCGTGAAATCGGAATAAAGAGGCCCAAAACAAGGGAAACAAGAAAACAAAGAGGGTGGAAAATACGGAAAAGGCAAAAAACGGGTAAGAAATTTAGAGCAATAAATTCCTTTTTACTAGGCCGACCTCGATCAAATTTTTGTTTTTAAGGTCTGTTGCTGGTATTCATTTGCTCATCATGGAGACGATAAATGATGGCAAAAAAAAGTTTTAAGACCACTGGCAATCCATGTGGTTCAAAATGCCATTAATGTATGGAAAATTGAATTATGCCCTGCGGCTACATTGAATTGAATGGGTCCATGTCAAACTTGAATGGCAGCAAATTATGCCATTACATAGGATAAGGACGAAAATAGGAAATAATAGGACCCTACTGGCATTATTATTCCATAATTTTTTATAAATTCTATCTGTAATAAACGTAAACATAATTTTATGCGTAGCGGTATTCTGGTTTAATTGATTGGTTTGTCAGATTAAGGGAATTGTTTCTCAAGGCTTGTCTTTGCGTTTACTAAATGTGAGAGTTCTATGGCCGTTTTTAAACCAATTCCTTATTTAGGCTGCTTCGCATCTAATTCTTTCTTTTAGGAATTAGCGGTAATTATACCAATTTTCATTTTTATGGAACCAGAAACATTGCATGATACTAAGGAAGGTAATCAAGGCAGCTTTCATCTGATGACTTAGTTTCGAAAACGCCATAGCTGGTCCAACATTTGTCTACTGGCCCAGAATAAAGTTTTTTCTCCTTTCAGGAGGATAACCCACGTGACTACAACTTTTTTCCTACTTCGTCCAGTTAAGTGAGAGCTAAAAGAATGGTAGTGCTTGTGAGGCAATTTTTTTATAATTTCTCGAATTTGGTGTATACCTTGTGGGGTCTAGGCCGTTAAGTTGGTTTCGTCCAGAAATTAAACATTCCGGGATCGTTGAGTAGGGCGGAGGCTATGGCCAATCCTCTTTTTTCATTCCTAAGGGAATAGGTGCGAAAACTTAACTGTTTTTTGCGTCTAGTAGTTCCCTACATTTCCAGTTTTTTCATCAATTTTTGTCCTCAGGCCATTCCTTATCTTACAGACAATTTAAGATTTTGAATCGCCGTCATATAGGGGTAGAAATTGGCGTTCAATAATGGCCCCCACTTTCTTTAAAGCGGCGTGGGTTAGAAATAGTACCTCCAAACCAGGCAAAGTCACCTGCTGTCTTGTTGACGAACATTTAGCACTATGCCAAGGTGGGTGGACTTTCCACTGCATTCGGCCCCTAAAATACCATAAACATTACCTTTTTCACATATTAAGGTAAGGATCTTTACTGGGCAGTTAGGTATCCAAACTTTCTTGGTGAGATGGTTTACGGTCAAGTATAAAGTTTTCCAAAATGAGATAGTTTTTTTGATTGTTTGTACTTACTTGACGAGAAATCGTTATTTTGTTACAATTAATGTTTTTTTTCCATGTCCGAAAAGATTAATGTCCAAGAAAAAGCCTGCCTATCCGGTTAATAAAAAAGCTGGATGCCTATTTGAAGCACTATAGTGAAAAAAGACATCCCCAATTTTCTACGATGACCTTTTACTTTTTCCCCGGGTCTATAGTGGTATACGATTCTAAAGATGAGGATACACTCTGGGTACGTGTTTATTAAGCAACGAGTATGAATAGGATCGAGATGATATCAAGTTTAAAAAAAGTATATTCCATTCTTCATTCCGATGGATAGTGACAGTATATTTCCATTTTTAAATGTAGACCGCGGTTGATTACTGCACCTTTGGGAATTCCCAAACCTTTTTCGTATCAAAAGGTAAGGGAATATATTGAAACGACAATTTCACCTATATTTCTATGTAAAAAAGAACTGATTGCCTCAAGGATTTATGGGTTGGGAAATTGGAGCATATGTTATCCCCCCATATAACCTTAACTTCTTGGTCTATGGCGATAACTTTTTGATAGAAGAACATATAGCGGGTATACCTTTGGAGATGTTTTTTATTAAGGACTTTTTACCAAAATGTACGGAAACGAAAATCCCAATTGGCGAAGGAATTTGGTCAAGTTTAATGAACGCCTTGTAATGATCCGACTGTTTGGTAGAGATACGATCTTACAACTACGTATTGTTCCTACACATGAATTTTTGACCATGTTGTATACAAAATAAGGGAATTAGATTTTTTGACCCAACAGTGTTATGAGGGAAAAATTAAAGGTGTACAGGCCCCAAATTTCTTTCCAAAGAAAACTATCAACTGGTTTATGTTGGTCAAGGAAAAGTTACACGTAATTTCCGTGGATCAGTACAGATGAGGAGCGTTCCATTGTGGCAAAAAGAATTTTGAGTTTCTGGAAATCGCATTAAAGCGATTAATTTCTTATCGGTAAGAACAGATCATATTTCCAATAAGGAGAAACTGCTCCGCCTTGGCACACATATTCAGACTTAACAGGAGAATCGACTTTAAAACCTGCAAGACATGGGAAGGTATTGGCCCCTGGCATTGGAATTTGTAAAAGGAATTATCAGGAGTGGACGTTAGAGAAAAGCCAGAATTATTGAGAAACAGGATAAATATTTAGTTTGTTCTAAGGGATTTATATTATATTCCTTTTAATGATTTTTCATTGATTAACTAAAAATTTAATTAGGCCCTTAGACTATTAAAGTCTAAGGCCTAATTAAATATAATGGCACAATTATAGTTTTCAATTTCCTGCCCAAAGGAGTCAGTGTTCCATGACTAAACTTTTCTGTCTTTTTATTAAAATAAACTAGTAGTAATACTTTGCCGATCTTCATCCAAACCTTTTCCTACAAATTTCTTGTGCAGATTCCGGTTGATGAAATCCAGTTTGATTCTGAATGTTGGTGTCCGCAGATTAATAACGTTCTTGATTTTTTTTTCTAGGCATCGGAACAACGGCTTTGTTGGCAATGGTTCAATGTGGAACACATCTTCCAATACTATACTTAGGCCCTTTTTTTCTACTTTGTAGTTTTTGAATTCCTGGTATCAGTTTCAGGATTTTCCATTACTTCGTCAAAAAATTGGTTTCTTCAAAGGCATCATTTTAGGGCAAAAATGATTTACTGCCCTGTCATAAACCAAACCTGCCTCTTGTGTTTGTCCCTCGGCCGGTAAAACCACATCCTTGGCAAAAGTTCTGACAGAATTTAAATAGTTTTTAGTTTTAAAATTAATCATCAGATAGGGCTTCTACTCCTAAGAAATTTCCAACCAGTATTTAGTGTCCGTATCGATTGCTGTCTACAGAAAGCACTTTTAAAACCCTCTTCTTTAGCCCGTATTAAAAAATCATAACAACCCTTATCCAATTTATTATATTTGATACACTTGTTGAACTAAAAATATCCAAGCTATTTCCTTTTTCCTGAAATTGAAAGGAAATCGTTGCTTAAGCTCACTTTTTGAATTGCCAACGGCATTCACCTTTAATTGCCCAACCATTAGGATCCCGTAAGATATGCAAATGTACAACCTTCGCCCACTCTTGATATGTGGATGTTGGGATTGTCGAATAATTGGGTTGCTATCTTTTTGAATTAGCATGAAGAACTGCCTGGTCATCAAAATATCGCTAAACATCTTAATACACTTCATTAAATTCAACAATCTGCCTCATTGGAGAAATAATAGTAATTTTCCTCTTCTCCCTAAGGGTTTAAAAAAAATACTCCTTTAAAAGCCCAGTGGTTTTTTCATCGTTCAGTGAAAACGGTTCTTCGAGAGAAAAACACCTTCCATTTATTTTTTTGTTGCCCACAACGATGTATGGAATATGGTTTCAATTTTGGGTCAGGATATAAATTGATCATGGATCTTGGAAAAATATTAAGGGTTATTTGGTGTTTTTGCTTAAGCTATAATTTGAGGACTAAGTTAGTTTTGTTTGTTCTGTTTGAAACAGGTAATGCGGCAATCAAAATTATTATACTACTTCCGAACAGAAGTAACAGGAAGGTTAATTCCAATTCTCATCAAAATCCAAATCTTCTAATTGGTCACAAGTGTTGTCAAAATCGAAACTCGTTTTCATCAGCTTCAAAACTTTTTTCCTCTGGAGGAGAACGGGAACTTCGCAAAAACTAAAAAAGTGTATTGGGATAGGATTGCCCGTCATCTCTCAACAAATCGCCAAATTCCACGAAGAAGGTCCACATGCTTAAAAAGTCATAGACATAGATTAAGCCTTGGGTGAAATGCTGGTAATAATGTCCTGCAAGAGAATCGCGTTCATCAAAACGGACATCGGAGCCCACTTTCATCAATGTTCGACAAGGCAATTTCCTCGTCCTGTTTTCCAACTCTTCATCACCAAGGTGTAAAAGAGAGCCATTTTCATTTCCCAAAACCAAAAGCTTGCGTAATGGATGTGAAGGTCTTCCATGGAATTGCTTTCCTCTATTTCAAATATCCCTAAAATATCTTCCTCTCATCTAGAATGATCCTTAATTTTGTATATCATTGGTTCCTTTTTTTGTGAGGCAAAGTTACAAAGTTTGATGGTTTTAAAAGATTAATAGCTTCAATACCAAATAGAACTGAAAAACCCAAATAAGAATGGATGCCAAACAGATGTAAAGGTTGGGTAGTAGGAAAAATCCAGATAATACATGGCCATCCGGAAATTATTTCCAAAAAGTAAGAGACCTAAGCCCAATTTTATTTGGAATAACCAAGGTTCAATTTTGTAAATCCTAATGGCCAAAAACAAGTTTAAAAGGACTACGAATTATAGAAAATGTACGATGAATGTAAAAAAGATAGCGTTGCATCCGTTAACCATAAAGTTAGGAAGCATTTTCACCATAAAGATTCGGGTTTGCACATCTAACAAAAGCTGCCTTACTTGAAGTTCCCAAGAACTAAATTTGAAACCAAGGTAGTTTGTAGCACTAAAATAAATGAGTTCCTTGTTATTTTAATCCGAATTTTTTGAGATTGATCTTATTGCCCGTGAACATTTATCAAATAGAAGGATGAGCGCAACTATAACTAAGCCATAACCATATGGATGGTTATTTTGGCCGGACTAAACGGAATACACTACGGTGGCCCCGAAACCATGCCTGGAATCCCATTGCGAATACTACTACCGCACGAAAATATAGTGATGGACTTTTCTTTTTTTTCCCAATAGGAAAAGGAAGCAATGCGCATTAATTAAGGTTCCCAGTCCCGCTAGGGCACCCAAATAGTCGATTTAATAAATTCTGTCCATGTATGAAAAGGGATTAAAAATGGCGTGTCGTGTTTTGTGTAACGCTCCCATGGTCTGCATTATATTTGTGCTGTGCTAAAATTTTCCTTGCAACCATAAGGCTTCGTCAACAATAATTACTTGGCCTTATTTTAATTCTTTTCTGGCTGCCATTTTGCAATTCTGGAAATATCGTAGGGGAATATAATATCCCGAAACATTTGGGCCAATCTGGGCATCCCATACCACTGCCGGTCATTCTTACTACAGCGCCGGCCACCATAACAGGTTATACCAAACCAACTGACTTGGCGATTTTTGTTAAATTTATTTTGCATTTGGTTGTTTGAAAGAACAGTGCAAAATTACCACCTTTTACCAAAAATACGCCCTAGATAAGGTCGAATTATTTAGAATAGGGTCATTTATTAAAACTTCTTTTATCAATATGGCTTTAAGCTAATTTTAGTCCCAATTTCTTTCCTTTTTGGAAATCAATCAGTTGGTAGCCAGCGCTCGTATTCATTAGGTTATCTCTCCCTTCTAGTAAATGGCTTCTTTTATAGCTTCCTTTGAATCATGCCATTTCCTTGGATGGTTTAAGTTGAAGCTTTATTATTCCTCGCCCACTAATGGGGTTGAAAATTTCCCTACATGATCACGCTCTTCTTACCTCTTCGATTTTTTGACGTGACTATTGAAATTGTTCCTATACCTTTTTTGCTTTTTAAGGATTTGGTAGAATATCTGCCTCGCAAAAGAGTCATAAGATCTCTACAATGGATCTCCTGCATGAAATTAGCCTTCTAACGGCAGTAATCGGTTACAAAAATCTTCGGAAGGACTGTAGGTCTGAACTCATGAGTAACCATCTTCTGAACAAATTTCATTTTTTTCGTTTAAGGGCAATCTAAGGCGTTTAAAAAAGTCCTGTTAGACCATTTTTAGATCCAGAAATTCGTGTCCGTGGAATGTCCAACCCCTATTTTTTGTCCAAATTTTCTTGTAGGTCCTTGCCAATCATGTAATAGGGCCGCCCACTAGCCCAAACATTGTTTGTATCGGGAAAATATTGATCCTCTACCTCCAGGGTATGCCAAAAATTAATCACCTTGTGGCGTTGCCCTTAATTTCCTCGATAACCTTCCAAGGCCCCCAAAAACCAATTCAGGCATTATAAAGGGCAAAGAGAGCTGTTGCGTGAAGCAGTGGAAAAAACCACAAGTGATGGTTTGGTTAACTGGCCAATATTTATGTAATTCGTCAACGATGCGTTCATTGGAAATAATTTTTAATTCTTTCCTATTGTCGGCGATGCTTGTAAAGATTCTGGATGGATAATAAAGTTAAATTTGAGTGGCAAACCTTAATAGCAACGCATCATTCGTAAAGGGTCCAATCGGAATAAGGTGATAGTTGGTCTAAAGGGCGTTCTTAATTAATTGTCTTTTAATCGCCCATACCATCAAAGGGTCCAGGATTGCCCGTAGTTTTTTTTTTGTTTGAGTGCAATGCCAGGGCATTAAATGGTGAAATCCCCTACGTTTTTGATCGTCCTTCCAAGCTGCCGTTTTCCACAATAGGTTTTCTGCTATCCCTTTGGTTTACTCTCCCTTTCTAGCCCAACAAATTCGATCTCAATATCGTGAAATTTGATCATTGCGGTTCCGAAATTCCTTAAAGATGCTCACCTCAGAGCTCCGGTAATTTTTTTGGGCAACCAATTTGGCGCAAAATCTATCACGCCAATGGCCAACAATGTCTATATCTTTTGGGGGTTCCCTTTGTAACAGATGTCCCGTACATAGCCTCCAATAACATATGAATCCAAAGAGAGTTCCTTAGCTGCATCTGAAATGGTGGGAAAATATGGGGTTCTTTAAGGCTTCTTCGTGTGTTGTGTTTATCATTCTATTCTCGGATCACTTTTAAAACGGGTGCCATATTACGGAGCAATAATAATGGAGGATGGGGGTACTTTTAATTTTTAAATCGCGTCCATTAACTATATACGAAACACCTTTAAAATCTCCTTCGTGTATTCTTGAAACTATTGGAAGTTGGTTGCCCGGCAAATATTAGCCAGAAGGGATACTATGGGTCCTTTTTAAATTTCTTTATAAGATATGACAAAATTGATCCGTAGCCACCCTAATGGCCAAAGTATTGTCCTGTGCTATTAAATTTTTTTG
>Ga0163217_1064922_pt1 | contig 15789 bp, 15 predicted proteins | sample SynspAceP_FD_185933 | JGI IMG/M metagenome (GOLD analysis project Ga0163217, IMG submission 185933) | Saline lake microbial communities from Ace Lake in Antarctica - Synechococcus sp. Ace-P (PacBio error correction) | ecosystem: Environmental > Aquatic > Non-marine Saline and Alkaline > Saline ...
AAACCAACACAAAAACCAACAAAAAAAACCGAAAGGAAATACACTTTTTTGTTTTTTTTCCCCCTATAGGAAGAGCAGGGCCCTGCAACCAAAAACCGGGCCCGGACACGAACCCAGGAGTAGATGACACGAGCAGAAATCCAAGTAACACCTTTCCACGCGGGTTGGGTAATGAGCCCCGAGCCCCAGAGCCCGGAGCCAGGGAGAGCAAAACACCGCCAACCCAGCAGCACGGCGACTGAGATTCAAAGGGTTCTTTCACACCGGGGGGGCGTCCACACAAATCAGGCCGGAAGCCGGCTCAACTTCTGGCGGAGCGGAAACAGGCGGACTGCGATCCCCCCCAGCCGGCACGTGTTGACACCTGGGCCCGTAACGCCCACGGAGCCATTTCTAGCTGAATCGGGTAAGTGAACTGGTGACGGAGGAACGGCCGTGCGTACCCAGAATCCGAGAGCAACACGACAATCTCTACGCTGAGGAAGGAACCATCCAGGCTGGCCCAAAGCAAGGGCCGATGCCCAGTCCCCCCCAGCGACTGGGCGGTCGTCCCAACCACACTTGATGTGGGCTGTTCCCGCATTTCTCTGATCTCACCTAGCAGCGCTGCGCTGTGGCCCTACAGCGGTTGAATGGCTACCGAATGCTCGTGCCTCCCACCTGCCCCCTCACCTGGCAATGCCGCTAGTTCGTGACTGCGCTTGCGAGGAAGTAATCCAACCCTGTCGCTGCGAAGCCATCTCAAGGGAGGTGAGCCGCTCTCGGGCACACCCGCCCGGCGCCCTCTGCCCGGATCTCGAACCACCGCCGGAACACAGGCGCGTGCCAAACCGAGATGCCCCGATCAAGGAACTCCCGATATCGGTGGCCATGCTCGCCTGTCGCTCAACAAGGCGGACGGGGCTGTCCAGGCCGCCAGCCCCCCTTTTCAAGCCCAAGGGGGCTTTCGCTCTTCACCCCGCCCCGGCCGCCCAAGCTCAGGCCCGCCCGCCACGGCTGCCGCGCCCTTGGAGCAGCAAGGGCCTTTGGCCTCCCGCGAACCAGCTCTGAAGTCGCCTGCAAAAACTCGCCGACCTGTTCGGGCCCTGGCCTGCCGATCCTCACACTTGCCGCTCAAGCTGAATCCCCTGCTGGGCAGAAAAGCACTCCCCCGAACGGGGCCACGCAGGGGTTCGGGTGCAACCGCCCGGATTCCCCTGGCGCGCGCGGGCCCGCTTCTCGCTGATCCCCACGCCAACCTTTGACGGATCCCCTGGCGCGCTGATCGAACCGGACGCTGCGCGCCCCAGTGATCGGAATTGATGCCGATCTGGAAGCTGGTTCCACCGCCATTACTCCACGTCAAAACCACGGCTGGACACATCCCGCGCCGGGCAGCTGCGGCGGCTCCCACAACGCGGCCTGCAACCCCCGACCTCCGATGTTTTGTACGACTGGTTCAGGCGGTTCGGTATAAAGCGCCAAGCTTACGGATCGCCACCGCAAGCGTTTGCAACCATTGCGCTCCGATGCCTCATCTGGCATGCTGGCGGTTGGTGTTCGAATTGCGCCGTTGTATCCCAGAAATCCTCTGGCGATGCCTGCGATCAGGCACCCCAGCCTCTGGTAGCCTCGAGGCGGTCCACGACGCCTTTCGCCCCGATGCGTGACCGCGGGCCAGATGCATTCGGGCGCCGCAGGCTTCCGCGCCTGCCGTCTGGCATTCCTGCCGACATTCCACTGATTCCTGGGCAGGCCACGGTCACAACCCTGATTCGTGCTCGACGATTGCCTACACAAGGGTCCACGCTTACAAATCCCCCTGTCTGCCCTGGCTGTTGGGGAATCGAATCCCGTATATGTGTTCCCGATCTCACCCGCCTGCCCTGCGGGAATCGGAGTTCTTCGGCCCTCTGCCCAATATCCCCTGCCGGCACAAATTCACACCGTGTTGCCGCCCAGTCCTGTTCGTGCGAACCGCCAGCGCGCGCCAGCCGTGAAATCTAGAGCACACATGGGAAGCCCACCATCATCACGAAATGCAGCTTGAACCTTGACGGGGGGATGGCGGAGAGGCTCAGATGACGGGGGCACCTTCATCGAGAAGCCCAGCAGTATCCCCACCGAAGGTGCTATTAAATTGAGCAGTCCCAGCAGGCGTGAGCCCAGCAACAAGTGGGTCGAAAATCTTCAATGCTCGATAGAGGAAGGTTCAACTGTTCTGAGCATGGACAAGCCTCCTCCATCCACTCGCCGAATACTTGTTTCCCCCGAGTCCGATATTTGCCCTTTTCGAACTTTATCCGCAACAAACTTTGACTTTCAGAAACCATTAGCGGTATCTTCAGCCCTCTTTCAAAACTGTGGCATTGAGTCCAGGCCGTAATTCTGTCAACTCCCAGATTTTGCTGGGATCGCATCGCATATCGAGATCACACGGGCCTATCAGGTGAACAGTTAAACACAAGTTGGAGTGAGCAGCCTTTGCTGGTAGAATTCATCAAGTAAGAGCAGAATCGCCTCCACAACCTTTTTGTTGGCGACACTCGCCATCCGCCCACAGCATAGCTCTGGCCAAGGCCGTCTTGTGCTGGAAAGAGCAGCAGACGCAATCACGTATCTTAACAACAAGCCAAATCCGCGATGTTCCAACACACCTATCTCCATACACAGAACGCGAACACCCCGGACTGCGATGACTCCACACGGGATCAAATATTTTCGCAACCGCCACGCCAAGCGCTATAAGATGCGCAATGACCACACACACACACACACCATCAACAGGTGTGATGCCAGGCACTCACACACACCACTGGCAGCCTTGCCAACAGGATAGGAAGAGCGGGACACGAGTTAGGAGTGTATTTCAGAAAAGCGACCTGTTTCCCCCCCAGGACCAGACACCACTTCATTCACGGATGATGGAGATGCAATCGAACTTCTTTTCTTTCACCACCCGAGCATCCCAAGCCTCTGTGGCTTTGCAAAACAACATACACACCTGAAGGTTCCTGTCACATTGCTGGCATGAACAACGCTGGTCCTTTCCGATGGGATGACGATCCACGTGGCTCTCTGCTGCTAGATGCCAGAAACAATACCGGCGGTCACGCTGGCGAATGGCCGCTTCCAATGCCTCGCATTCGTGAAGATCTAAACCTGCAACAGTTGATCGCTCTTCACATCAGGCTTCGCCTGTGCCGCTCGACACCACCCCCATCCGATGCTTGCCAGTCCTGAGGCGCTACCCCATCTGTCCGCAGAATTGAATACGTGGCGTGCTCTCGGCGTAACAGCGCCGCCACGTCCTCCACGAGAAGCCGCGCCCACCAGTCCACCAACCACCGCTGGCGGCCTTCCCAGCAACCATCACATCTTTCTGTGGTTGGAGTCGTGCTGAAGATCCATGGGCCCCTGGGGTGGGTTTGGGTGATCTCCTGAAGGATGTGCCTAAGCTTTGGTTCGGATCACGCTCGAGCACAACGGCGGGCCAAGCTTCTCGCAGTGGGCCGGCCAATGATGCGCGCGCAATACAGGTGCACTCAGAACCAGCTATAACGCTTCAGGCCGCTCTGCTGGTGTCGGGTGAGTGCGCGGCCGTCTCCGCGAGCGGCTGACCCCCTGGCGCCCACCTTGTGCAGCATCGCGGCTGACACCCGAGTTCGCCGATGACGATGCGAAGTCGTACCAAGCTCACATTGCACCGGCATCCACCAAATGGACACTCACACCCCCTTGCTTGCGGTGGCAAGCCCAAGCAGCCGCCGCTTGGCCAGGAGGTGCTGGTAAGGCTGCATCGCCCACCGATGCGCCACCACTCAAGAGAGAAGGTTCCTCCCGTTTCGGCGTTCTGCGTGCACGGCGCAAGCATGTGAGCGAGAATCTTGCCCCCACCCACGACCCAACGACCCAGCTGTGCCGCAGGATGTGAGCTGCTCTGGGCTGTTTAAACGCCCCTGTGCGAGCGGATTCACCTGCCCCTGTCTTGCGTAGACCCTCAGCGTTGCATGGCTTGGGCGGGTTCATAGGGATGGCCTTACCACACCACGTTGAAGACGATCGGTGCTCACGTGGAGCACTTTCCCGCACAACTTCAAGCGAGGGCTTTCGCAATGGCCCCCGGTGCACTAGGCATATCACCCGCAGGCCAGGATACGAGGTTCGATTTCGGGCGATCGACGCCGTAGGCCCCATGCGTGATGACCCATCGGTTAGAACATCATAGACGATTTTTGCGCAGCCCCGCAAAATCGGAGGTTGAGCTGATACCGCCCGTGCCATCAAATTCACACACCCATGGGCCACGGAAATCGATCAAGGGCCGAACAACAGCTGGCAACTGTGCCCGTGAATGATCCACACTTCCAACGCCAAACACCGTCGGCATCCCAACAGCGGCGCCCGAACATCTTGCGCCACAAAACGGTTCCACGCCGCTCAGTTTCGCCCAGTAGCCAGCAATGGCGACTGGCTGGGCCCTCCCAGAGCAGCGGAGCGTTCCACAAGTTGCTCCAATCAAGGCCACTTGGCATTTTCTTATAGAAAACGTCGCGAGGGCGAGGAGAAACCATGGGCAAAGCCGGCTGGAATCCCACAGCAATTGGTGTTTTCGCCGCTCAGGCCTCACCAACCCACTGCCCGAAATGCCGAGCTGCCCCGGATGTTCGACGGCCACCATCAAAATTTCGCCGGCACGCAAGCAGCACCAGCTTGCCTTGGGTTCTGGCGTGCAGTTGATAGGAAACCACCAGCACTCCTACTCGAGCGGGAGTGGTTTCCTGCATAAGATCGCCGCTCGCGGCTTCGCTGACGCCGAGCCCGCCAGAAAACTGGCGCCATTCCAGCTGCTCCGAGAAAAAGCCTCGATCAATCTTCGAATACCTGGATGTGAGCAAGTATTGGGATCCGCTGCGATCGCCAGCACCAACAGTCTTGGCTTTCCATCGAAAGCAGCTCCTTTGATCCGGTCGGCAGTTCGTCACACGAGCCGAATCCATGCCATCAACTGAGCAGGGCGTGTAATAGTTGCCGTAGTCCGCTTTTCTGAGTGGGTTGGGCCACACGTCAACTGGTCCCCGTCATAAACCACGCCCAGCCGCCACCACTTCTTACAGGCAACCACCTTGAAACTGCGCCTGAGGTCCACCTGCGCAAAGGGCGGATGTAACTGCGGCCCTCATGCCACGTTCGCGTAATTTGCTCGGGGGGTGCCCTGTATCTCAGCCCAGCCATGCCGCGGGCCGACCGGCGTCAATTCGAGATGCACACCCCGCCAGAAGCCTTCCAGCCAGTATTGGCGATTCAGAATCAGTGCATCTTCCATTCGCCGCGCCCGAGGGCTTCACTCTTGCTTTCGTTCCACCACCGTGTGTCATGAGAACACGTAAAGGCCGTGATGCATAGCGGATTAGGCTTTGTCGGGTTTTCCATCGATACTTCAAGACACTTCCATCCAGCAGCAAATTCGACACCCATAGCGCTCAGGATCGCCGACCTCCATGGCGAAAACCGTGGCGCCATCATGGCTGGCTTAGAGTTTGAAGTGCTGGGCCAGCTCAATGCCATGCAAAAATTGTCGCCCAAGCGAGGGCTGCGGCTGCTCCACTAGAAAGCCTCGCCAATCAGAAAGCCCTGGCAGGCCATCAGTACTGGCTGAAACGCATAGTAAATCTCCATTCCCCAGCTACTGCCATCGCCCAGCAGACGCTTCAAACGGCGCGGTCGACCGGTGGGTGATTGACCCAGAAATTCACTGAAATACCCGCCAGCATCAAGTGCTGAGTGGTAATGAGACTCATCCGTGTGTCATAGACGCAAATCAACTGTCGCTGACGGCAAGTTGTTGACGCGTGGCCTAGCCGTGTGCATTAGCCAGGCCTGCCAGAATCAGCCCCTTGCGGCAGGTGCGGGTTTGTGCATCAGCGGGCTTGATGGTCAATGGGCAGTAGCTTAAGATAGGAATCTTGTCTTAACCCAAAGAGAGAGCGCTTCGATCAATGGAGAGTTTTATGGTGAATGCTCTTCAGTGCCTTGGCGTCTAAACACGCGTACGAATGATGTTTTTTTGAGTTGGTATCAAGGCAGTGGGAAGGCTTTCTTGCGACTCAGTGAGAGACAAGCAGCAAAGTTTTTGCCGGTATCAAACGGATACAATTGGCTGTTGTTTCGGCCGTACTGCTGCCCTTCCCCGCTCTGCCGAATCGCGTCCCCGGATGGTGAGCATGGGACTCGGGCAATCGGAGGGCGGATCGAACGCCGCGGAGGCTTCCTCTCGCTGGTTTGTCAAGAACCAGAGCCACAAAACCACTCGACCACCTCCTCCCAAATAGCTCCCGGGCCGTAACGGCCAGCAGCCTCTCTAGCTTTCCCATGCCCCCAGGGCCCTTCAAAAAGCCTTCCCAGGGCTGAAATCACAAAACGATGCCTGCTCAGCGCTTGCAGCCCATCTATGGAAGGCCGGCGGCGATGGTGTGGCGCAAGCTGGCCACAGCCTCATTTGCATGGTTGATATTCGTCTGATTTTGTTCCATATGCTGTGTTTCAGTTTAATTGTGTGAGTCAGCCCAATTGGGGTGTCTGTGAATTAGTACTGTCTGGAGACACCTTCAACGTCATGATAGGTAGTAAGAAGCAATCGTGGTCAATGCTTGAATGAAGTGTAATCATTCGCGTTGGTATTTCACCATTCCTGTGATTGATGTTCTCACCTACCGTATTAGGAGCTCCCACTGCGCCAACCGTGATTTCGGTGTGGGGCCGAGTAGGTGTCGATTCGAGAGGAATCAATATGGCCTTGGCCGATGCATTAGCCGTTGTAGCGTGAAGATCGCCAACATACGAAGATCTTATGGAAACTGTGAAAAGGTCATTTAAAGTTTCTGTGGAAACATTAGAGATGAGAGGCAGGTGTACATGCAAGTGTGTTGACCAACAGATCTCAACTCACCATTCTTGAGTGAAGTCACATACAACACCGAAGGCGGTGATCCAACCGAGGCGATTACGGCGAATCGATCCAACTGGCTGATTTTTGGCGTAAATTAGGCACCCAATGATGTCTTCATCACGCCGTGGAATTCCCACTGATTCTGAAGCCAGAGCCTTGGCCACCCCGGCCAGCAAGCCACCATGAAATCACCAGAAATGATCGTCAGTTCTATGGGTAGAAGCCGGGCAAAGCTCTGTTATCGGCAAGATCAACAGAGTCAGCACAACGGTTGAGAGACGTAAACCAGTCGAATCTCGCACGCGCAAATAATACCTGCGCATCCCGCGAAAAGCAAAGCACCAGCAAATGGCTGAAAGCATCTACGATAGTAGGACATTAGATATAGATTGAAGCGCTTTCGAAGTAGTACGAACAAAGCTGGGCAATACCCCGGCCCGTTAGAACACTTCGAAGGAAGAATTAAAGTATTTGAGGGCAGAGAGCATATAGGATCCCGCAAATACATGAACCGAAATTAGCTCTTGAGTAAGGCGATTCATGGCCCTTCAATTCAATGACTCAAACGATTCGGTCACTTTCGAACCTGGGCGCTGCCTGGAGACAACTTTCTGGCCACCACCTGCGGTGATGAAACTTTCTCAGTAGAGCTTTGGCAAGTGGGGTGGGTTGTTAGTTCATTTCAACGACCAGAGGGTCGCCGTAATTTGCCGAGTGAGAGGGACAGAGTCCTTTGGCATGCGCGCTTCCCATTGCTGTTCCTGGGGCGCAGTGGCTCGCGATTTTTGTCGTTGATTCCAACCATAGTCCCCCGCAACAGCTCTCGAGCTGGGGTTATAGTGAACCTTGTTGCCAACCAGCAAGCTGCAAAGCACCGGCAAGCAGCCACCACCAAACGCCAAGCCAATCGCCAGGTTCATGGGGTGGCTTTGGGCCATGGCAATCAAACACTTGTTCGAGAGACGAAGACCAGCCGGCCGCTCACCAGTTCGCCGCGGTCGTAACGCTGCAGGGCTCAAAACACACCGTGCCGGCGGCGGCTAACACCTTCTCGCTCAGGCGGCTGAGTGGCCTGAATCGATGGGTTCAAGGCTAAGCGCTGGGAAGGGTGGCGTTGGCATCGAAGCGGGCCAGCAGGGCTGCGAGATTTAGCCCTTGGCCGCATCGATCGCTTGATGGATCGCTTCGGTCAACGGCTCGATTTCGTTCTCGGTGATCACGCGTAAACTCGACGGGTGGACCACACAGTGTGGGCCGTGTAAGTGCAGTTCTGCAACTTGCATGTAGAATCGAACTGGCCTAGGGCGGAGCCAAGTTGTGATCTCCACCGCATCGTGCCGGGATGTTCGCCCAGCTCATTCGGTGGGGATTTCCACCACTCATTCGGTTGCAGCGTGGACGAAGGATTATCCAGCATGTTCGACTCGTTGTCTGTCTTTGTCCGATTGCTGGCACGATCGTGTTAGTCCCGTAGTCCGATGCAGGGCAGGGCCATCCTGAATCGTTTCTTTGCGGATAGGTGATGCGCGGATGCCAGCTGCTGCGCCTTGGTAGTGTCCAGCCGGGCTGGCGTCCGGTTGACAGCTCTTAGGTTGCCCGGCCGTTGCACGTGTTGCAACGATGGGCGTCGCAGGCCGTGGCCGAATCGCAGTATTCCACACCGCGTGTCACCACATGCTTTCCAGCGGCTCAGATACTCAGCTTCCTGCGCGTTCCGCACAGGCACGACCCGGTCTTCTGTGTTCGGGGGGCCGCCTCCACCCACTCAACCAGGGGGATGACCGTAAACAATGCACGAAGAAATCGAACATGCCGTGAAGCCTCAACTGAATGAGCTGCCCCACAATCGATCCCAGGCTGCGGCTTCGGCGGTAACGCTTCCACCTCGAAATCGTGGTTGAGCAGGCAAGGCCACCGCCCAGGGCCAGCGGCCTTGAAGGCATCGCCCTGGCGATGTCGGCTGATAATCGATTGCGGTTGAGTGATTTCGCAGAGGTATTGCAGTTGGAAAATCAGATCAAGTCAGGATTTCTCGCGCAGGGATTACCATAACGTCCCGCCGTGCTCTCAGCTTCGGGCGGCGCTGATCTCGGTGATGGAGGTGGCCAGCGGCCGCCTTCCTCGCGGCCTGTCGTACGTAAATGTCGATGAATCTCGCTCGCAGCTCGGCGGTGGCACAAGGTCGCATGGAGCGGGCGACGCCTCAGGGGCGAACTCGGAATCGCGCTTCGCCTCTCATGAACTGCTTGACCTACGCGCTTTCGAGCACCACTCTTTTTTGGAGGGGCGTTGTGGAACACCCGGTTTGTGGTTGGTCATCACCCCCTCGCGCGTCGCGGTCCGGGATCAATGCTCCAGTTTGCCTTTTCATCACGTGCCCTTGGCCGCAGAGGGTTTTCTCTTTGCGCCAGCGCGAGCCAGCCTCAGAGCGGCGCGAAACTGGCGCATGCCGGCGCTTGCTGCGGATGTGCCCGCCACGACGTTACGGCGCCTTCTCGACTCAGTCAGCTAGCACTCCACCGCGACGTGAGCTGCCGGCCATTCGCTCTTGTTGAGGATCTGGGCCACCCGCCGTAGAAAGATCGCCCAGATTTCACCGGGTTGGCCATGGCGCCCGTAGCCTTCGAGCGTTTCGCCACTGGCCGCTAATCGGACGAGAATCCACGTTCAACCGGATCGTTCAGCATCGGCCCGGGAAGCTTGGTGCGCTGCTCAGTTCCAGCAAAAACGCGGACCTGTCCACCCAGCCGCGCGGTTGTCCCCCACCTTTGATCGCACCTCGTTGCCGCGCTGCTGAGCGGGTGGCTCCTGCGCTCGGACTGCGGGTACCACGATTTCGGCTGGACGCTGGCTCGATTCACCAGCCGGTTGCGCAGCAGCGGCATGCCGCCAGATTAACTGCGTCGATGATGCGCCGGTGCCCATGGCAGGCCATCATCGCCAGGTCCATCATCAGACCGAGGTTCCCAGTCGATTCATTTGTGAGGTGCGTTGTGTAAGGCGCCCCGGAGAAGGTTTGTGGCGCTGCTGAACCAGGCGCGGCCACCTGATCCAGACCACGCCCCGAGGCACGTGCTGTTCTGCTAAGCTTTACCTTTGCTCATTCGCCGCGGATCAGCGCCCTTCCTCAGCGTCTGAGGTTTCGCCAGCGGCGTCAGACCCTCGAGTGCGCTCCGACACCTGGTGCCAGCTCTCGCGCCGCCTTCGGTGCGCGGGAATAGGTGCGGTATAAGACCGGATTGGCCGCCGGAGCGTGGCCGGAAAATCGGGGTGCCGCTGGTGCCGCGCCTGGCTGGATCAGCCAGGTCTGAACTGGGGTGGGGTATAGGTCACGGCAAGCGCTGCTGGCTGTTGCTCAGCTAACGCCACCTTGTTGGGTGGGCGGCAAAGGTTCCCGAAAGCACCAGAGATCAGTGGTGAAGCGGCTGGTGAGCAGCAAGCAGGCGAAAAGCTCTCGGGTGAGCCCTGCTTGGCAGGCTGGCTTCCATGACCAGCCAGCTCCAGCAGCACCAGTGAGCCCACGGGCCTGAGCTCCCTGCCGAAGCGGTGGCCCGGCGCGCGCAATTTCCGCGATCATTTCCCCACGTCCGACCGGGCAAGACCCTACCCTCACCGAAAAACTGTTGCTCTATCGCGGGCTATTTTCACAAGTTGCGGTGCGCGGTGAAGCAAGGCTGGCAACGCAAGTTCACCTCCCGACTGGATGGAGCTCGAGAAGCAGCGCGCATCTCGATCACCCTCCACCGTGTCTCAGTTCGATACGCCGTCAGCACGATCAAACCTGCTGACACGCAACACTCCGTGGGCACCAGGATCTTTCAGAAGGACACCTACCGCACCCTGCCGCGCGATATTACGCGGTGATTGCTCGAAGACGCCGCCAAAGCCTGAGCTCCAGACTCCGCAGCTGTGAGGTTGCCGGGAAATGCGGAGCGCGTTTTCTTTTGGGTGGGTGGGCCCGAGTGATCCCTCCCCAAAAAAAAAAATGTTCACACCCCCTCTCCTTCACTCTCAATCAACCAAGACGACTCCGCCACCTAATCGACCGACGATCGAAAGCGAGCTGGGGGCTCACCTGCTGGCCGTGAAATGCTGGTCCGATCGGGTAGCGGCATCGTTGTTTCGCGGTGTGAACGATCGCGAGACCGCAGCCGCGCCACGTGTACTTTTACGCGACCGTATGCGCGCCCGCAGCTTCAGGCGAGCGGACACATGGCCTCCTGCCGCAGCTCATCCCCGTACCTGCCGAACTGGTGGATTGCCGGAACTCCTGGCTCAGGGCGCTGACGGAACCACGGAAGTTGCTCGATGGGCGCCGGTGCGAGCTCGATCTGGAGCTGTCATGCCCGGGAGGCTGATTCCCAGCTTCTTGCGCTCGCGCGATGACCAAACCTTCGGCGCGTGCGGCCCTTCCTCGATCCTTTCCGTATGTGGCCCAGCCGCCGGTGGCCCCGCCCTACAGCTCAGGACGGCTCCGGTGGATCCGCTCGGCCCGATTCACGCTTGTGTCAGCTCCAGCCACAGGATCCGCGCCAACCGCGACCGGATCGCCTCGTGCGGTCGCTCCGGCCCACTCGCCAGGACATGACCGTGCGCCATCCCGCCACCGCCGCTCGATCCGCCTCGCGCCCCAGAAGCGTTCGGCCAAGAACGCGAGGTGTCCGAAGCCCGCCTACCCCGGCGACGTGATCGGCCTGAACAACCCGGCATTTCGCCATCGCACACTCTCTATGTGGTCAGAAGGTGGGAGAGAAGCATTTCCCTGCTTCAGCCCTGAGATCTTCTCCTGGCTGCGCCAACCCCAACCCCTCGCTCAAGCCTTCCGCAAGGGTGAATGGCTGCGGAGAAGCGCCGGCAGGTGCCACGACACCGATCTCAGCAAGCGGGAACCCGATCCTGGCGCAGTGCGCCAGTTTGCAGCTGGAGGTGGCAATCCCGGCTGCGAACCGAATACGCCGTGGAACTCCGGCTCGAAACCGCTGGGCTCCCTGCTCGCTGTAACCGGGGCTGGGAAGCCCTTGAGCTTCCGTCGTCCTGTTCAAAGAGCCTAGCAAAACCTGCGCGATGCCTGGGGCCGGCACGTGGCTGCGTCAAGAACACTGGAAACTCAACCAGCTCAACAGGACCACCCAGAACCGCCTCAGTGCCGTGGCTCCGGTGGTCACGGTGTCGAGCCGACGCCCTCGTGAGATCGTCTGCGCTGACCCACGGCACCGCCCGGGCCTCGCCAGAATCGATTACAAAGAAAGTAACAACCCCCGACCATCCTTGCTGTGCGTCCCTGCCCGTGAACGGGGGCTTTGTGATTACGTGCGTTTTTTTACCCCGTCAGAAAACCCGAAGTGCACGAAGGCAGCCATCTGCCGCCCAGATGCCCCGCCAAGCACGCCCTGGCTGCGGCTGAGAAGCCGAGCCCGGCGCCGTGATCTGCAACACGGAAGGAGGCTATCAATTCAGCGAACCGCTCTTCTGAATCGTGCTTCGGTACCTTCCCTGAACGGTCCGCCGGCGCCGCGCCTCGATACCTTCGGCCTATCACCCTGTTCCGCTGCATTGGAGCCATGACCAACGGTTCCGCCCCCATTTCCCAGTTGCTCCCGATTGGCGCCACCCCTAACGAGCGCTCGGCAAATTGCCCCTGATGCCAGCTCCCTTTGATGCATCGTCGGCAGCCCGCAAGGAATCGCCTCACGCGCCGTCGGCGACGACCCCCAGGCCCCGTGCTCAAGGTGGAACCGCCTACGCGCCCCGTTCGATGGACACGCTGCGCGAGCGCCAGCAAGGCAAGTCAGCAGTGCGGCGTGACCCGGGGCTCCAAGGCGCGAGGAACTCCAAGCCGGCCGTGGCGACCGCACGCCCTTCGGCCTCGCTGCTGCCATGCCCGCCCTGCCCCCCAGCTCAGTGGCGTCCAGCTCGTCGCCCGTCACGACCCGCCGAACCCTGGTGTTGGCCGAAATCGTGAGCGTTGGTTCCGCTGATCGCCGGCGGCCTGGTGACGCTGCTGCGGTCGCCCCCCCGCCGGCTCGGCCGAAGTGTGCCCTGCCACGGGCGTGGACGGTGTGAATCTGCAGCGCCGCAACGGCCGCTTACTCGGGGCTGTGGGCGGAGCTTCGCGTTGCTGCCGTCGGCCTGGCTGCTCGGTGGCGGTCTGCTTCAGCTGCTCGATCCCTCCCTTCGCTCGGCTCCCTCGATCCCCGACAAGGCTGCAAGAGCTTGCCGGCCATCTGCTGCTGCTCTGGGAGCCCTGATGATCACCTTGACTCAGGCTGTTGATGCCCTGATTCAGGCCAGGCCGCTCCCCGGATCAGCCTCCCGCAGCTCCCCTCTCCCACACCCGTAGACCTCGTTGCAGAAGTGGCAGGTCAGTTCAGCTCGCGTCTCATTCAGATGGCATTCAGTTTCCGACTCGCCGAGCAATGCGCAGCATCGACGCAGCGGCGAACGGTCAGGGCAAGTGAAGGTCACGTCTAGCTGGGCCTCGGCGTCTTCGAGCAGGTGGGGATCGAGATCCGGAAAGATGTCTTCGAGCAGGGAATTGCGGTTGCCGTCACAACGGCCTAGGCGGCGCTGAAGCGGTGATCTCCCGCAGCGCGCCTCCAGCAGGGCCACCAACGCCGGCTCGCTGGCCGCCTTGGCAGCACCTGCACAGCACAGCCGCCGCAACAGCGCACGCCGCTGGTTGTCCGTCTTGCTCGCCGACGAACAGGGCCGAGGGCGTCTGCTCGAGTGGAGCCAGTAGGAGCCACGATCTCCCCGATGCCGCCGCTGCAAGCCCACGTGCTGCTGTAGGGGCTTCGCCCTTGCCCAGGTCGCCGCACGACGACGGAGGTAGCCCGGTGCCGTGCCTGCGAAAATCGAACCGTGCCGTCCTCCGCCCGTTTCAACCAGGTCAGCTCCAGGCCCCGGCCCCCACATGCCCGCGACGCTGCCATCCGCGGCCGCATCCACCATCAGCGCCGCGCAACGGGCCATCGGAACTGGATCCCAGTTCACCCGCCCCGGGCCACCTTCAATCGAGCTGGCCAGCAGCAGGCCGGCGGTCACGCCCGGCCGACCAGGGCCGTGGTGAGATACAGAGTTTGTGCTGCCGGCGCGATAGCGACTGGTGACGGTGGTGTAGCCTGCCACCAGCCGAATCCCCGCCCTCGGCCGCCGTGCCCGCACCAACTGATCGGCATCGCCCACCCCCATTTTCAGAGCAATCGTAAGGAGTGCGCAGGGGCGAAGCGCGCCCTGCCTAGACAGCCAACCACCCGATCAATCACGCCACGAGAACAGTCTCCGGCCTCGGGGTGACCACAGCAAGACCCGTTCGCGGCTGTTAGCTTGTGGCCAAACAGTTGCATGCATTCCTCCTGGCGCCAACCGACCAAATCCACCAGCCCGCGGTGGTTCAATCAGCAGCAGAACGGCATGGAACGCGCACCATTGCACCGCAGCCACGCCAGGCGCCCGTTTGCTTGGCTCGCCGCCTAGCCGCTCCGGTGCCTGTTTGCAAGCGATAGAGAGCCCAGACCCACCTGGGAAGCAACGCGCCCTCGACTGCCTCGGCCGGCAGCCGACGCTGACCCAGTTTCAATCCTGCCCCATGACGCTCACCCAGGAAGTGACGCTCAAGGAAACTAAAAAACCAGAACCGCAGAGCCAGCGGCGCTGGCGGCGTTCAGCGGCTGACCCTGCCAGCGGATCGTGCCGCCACTGGGCGTGGCCAGGCCGCAATCAGCTCTCCATCAAGGTGGTCTTACCCGGACGCCGTTGCGGCACCGCCACCCAGGGCCGCTCCCTGGTTTTGAGCGTCAGATCCAAGCCGTTGAGCAGGCTTCACGCGGTGCTGGCTGGTAACGCAAGGCTTGAGCTCCACAATGGGGGGCCTCAGGTCGTACCAGCTTTGCAGTGGCCGGTTGGATGGGCCAATGCGAAGCGCGGCCGATGGACGTCCAGATTTCCGGGACGTGATCCCCGTTCAACTGCCTGGATCTGGCTCGTTTCGCCGATAACCCCGGCCAAGGGAAGCAGGGCTATGTGAACACGGTGTTTGAAAGTCTGTTTTCCCTCGGCAAGTGGGGGCCTCACGCGTGAAAACCTGCAGGTGCCGAGGAGGCGCGCTGATCTGAGCTGAAGACGTACGCACAGCGAGGGCGCTGAAAAGTCCCGTTGCCCGCCCTGATGCACAACATGGGTGAGCTGGAGTACAGGACGACTGGGCCCGCTGTTGGCTGGATCTTCGGCACCAGCATGGGTGGCCCTCGACGGCTGCATCATGCCCTGCACCAGCTCGACAAGGAAGTCGTCGAGATCGCCGAACTGGGTGAATCGGTGGGTCAACGAGGACCTGGCCCGTGAGGAACAAGGGCCGACGGCCCTCTCCGACGGGTAACAACTGAGCGCAACTGCCCGCAACAGCAAACCCCGCGCCCCCCCTGCCATGGCCCGCGAAACTGCGCCCGCCTGCTGATCGATCCCGCCGCGCTTGGCGGCGACCTGGCCCTCAATGCCGAGGAGAAGCCGCCTACTCACGCAGCGTGCTCGGTACGGCAACGGTGATCGCTTTGCGTTGTGATTGGCGCGGCCGCCTTCTGAGAGTGCCGTGCTGCTCGATCGGCGCAACCGCCCCGGCTGGAAGCAACCGCCGGCCAACCCCTTGAAGCGTCGCCGCCCCGCCCCGCCTCACCCTGGCGGGGCGATGCCTCGGCTCGATGGCGACGTGGTGGTGCGGATGGCCTGGCGAGCTTGGGGTCGACCGACTGCAGCCCGTTGCTGGCAGAGCGCGCCACAGGGGGGATTCAGGCGGGGCGACGAACGCTGGACGGGGCGAACCACCTGCGCGAGGCCAGCGAGCAATGGCCGAGCGGCTGTGGCCT
>Ga0163217_1083876_pt1 | contig 15789 bp, 11 predicted proteins | sample SynspAceP_FD_185933 | JGI IMG/M metagenome (GOLD analysis project Ga0163217, IMG submission 185933) | Saline lake microbial communities from Ace Lake in Antarctica - Synechococcus sp. Ace-P (PacBio error correction) | ecosystem: Environmental > Aquatic > Non-marine Saline and Alkaline > Saline ...
AAATTTTGCTTTTGAAGCACTGAGAAGAAATTCAAAAAACATCGAACGGTTTTGCTTCGAATGCATTACAATCAAAAAAGGATACGAATGGGCAAATTTTCAAGAAAATCTCCAAAAACTACACGATACTTCAGTCCAAAGAACCAACTGCGTTCTTGTCATTAATAAATTCGACAATACCAAAGCGACGTCGTCCACAAGCCGAATATTTGGATGAAATGGCATTCTTCGAAACTTTAGGGCAAAACTGGTAATCGTTTACCCAAAAAAAGTGGGAAAAGCCTGACATCAGAAGCTTTTGTGGGTCGGGGTACAACTAAGCTGAAATACTTTCCTATATCACCATTTCGAAGTAGATATGGTCCATCTTCGATGATGACTATCACCTTCCCAAATGCGAAATTTGGAGAACGAACTCAAAGCAAAATCTATTCGCTCTTTATTGATCTTGGATATTTCTCCTCAATAGAGCCCCAGACGGCCTCAACAAAAACTCAGGTTGAGCTAGCCAAGATTTCAATATTTTACTTACCCGAGATTACTAATATGTGGACTCACTTGGAAGGCAGCGAGGTGCACAACCACCCGAGGTGTCCGTGAAAAGGAAATCGAAACCGATAAGGCGAGATTATCCCGAAATCGAATACAACCCTAAGGAAAAGCTACTAGAAATAGAAAAAGCAAGGTGAAACCCAGCCGTTAAAGGTAGAAAAAGGTATCGTCCGTGTGGCCATCCGTTTGGCTTAAAATGTGGGCAAAAGCACCTGATGAATTGATTACCAAGACAGATATTTTTGGCGAAAATAAGCTTTTTGGCGCCAACAGTGATTCTACAGTAAGAAAAGTGTTTTGAAAATGTTCCTTTCCTGCTTTCTGACACGGTTGGTTATCCTAAACCTACTACTCACTTAATTGAAATCCTTTAAATCCACCTTAGAAGAGATTCCGAGAAGCTGATCTTTTAATTCATGTGGTAGGAATATTTTTCTCACCACACTTCGAAGACAACCATATTGCAGTGGTCACTCAGACTCTTAATGAAATAAAGGCTGGGAGAAAAACGCCGTTCTGTTGGGTTTTTCAACAAGATTACTAGTGGAGGACAATGCCAGCGAGGAAAGAAAGTATGCAAATGACGGAGTTGGAGCTTGAGAAGCAAACTAACCCCTGGATGTCGAATCGCTTCTGAGGCTTACGAAAAAGAAAATCTGGAATAAAAGCCGTGTTTATGGCTGCCGCCAGCCGTACTAATGGTGGAAAATTCGGGAATCACTTATCGCACAGGTAAAAAAAGACAGCATCGGAAAATCTATCCCTAAACATTTGAGGATGAGGTGTATACCTGGACTGAGGAGGAGAAATAATAAAAATGAGATTACCCAATTTTTCTTTATCTATTAGAAGATTTCAGGAAAGAGGAATGATCAAGAGACTTTGATAGGATTCTCACCGTATGGCCTACTAGGGACCTTAATTCACATTCGCAATCCGCCACTCTTTGGGTAATAGTTATTCATTCGATTTCCAAGGATTTTTTGATCAACCTGCGGGAGATTCTTGATACGTCATCAGCACCCAAACCTGTAGGCATAATCCTTTATCTCAAAGTCATCTTTTCGAAGAAATTCACGCATCCTGACTCAGTTAATTCCTGTTTGGGGAAATTTTTTTTCGGAAGTAGCGACATAGCCCACTCGTGCTTTGGGATCTCCAACTGTCTTTTGCCTTTTTCCCATTTCTCACTCCAAAATATTTTTCAAACTCAAATGCTGGGAAAGGCTTGGAAAGTGTAGATTCCAATCTTTAGAATCCCGGAGTACGACTCATTAGCGTGGTAGTATTTCCCCGTCTCCTTCAATCCCAATTTCCGATCTAGTTCAGCCGAATCCGAATCCAAATTTTCCTTCAGAATACGATGCTGAAATCTTTCACAATACCGCCGCTTTGGCTCTTGGCTGAGGGCATCTTCCGAGCGCTGGAAATACGGTGATAAAAAAGCCTTCCCCATTCACTAGTGGGAGAAAAATCGTATCCAAAAAAAAAAGCTTCCCATCCGTACGTCAACTTCAGTTTCTCGAACTTTCCCAGCTGGGATCAAGTGCGATTAGAACAGGTTCGTAGGAAAACTCAGAAGTCAAAAACGAATCATGTCCTCATTCTCCTTCTCATTGAAGGTACAGGTACTGTAGATTAGCCCAACCCCCCGATTTTCACCAGCGCTTCCAGCCTGAAATCCATGATTCGTTTTTGCCGCAATTTCATCAAAGCCGCTACATGATCTAGAGCCCATTCATTTCCTTGCTTTCGGGGTCCTTTACGAAACATCCCTCTCCAGAGCAAGGAGCATCCACGCAGACCAGATCAAAAAAATTCTTCTAGGGGAGGTAAATGGGCTGGGTCATTATTGGTAACGAATAGTATTCCTAAGCCCCATTTTTAACAATATTTTCTTTCAGAATCTGAGCTCGTATTGACACTTCATTTGCTACGAGTAGCCCATCCTCACCCAAGTACGTGACAGCAAAAGTGCTCTTACCTCCAGGAGCCTGCCGCTAGATCTAGGGTATATCCCCTGAGGTATGGCTTGACTTTTTAAAATATGGATCAAGAAAACATGGAGGACGCTTCCGCAGCGTAATGAGGCACTGCATGAAAAGTAGGGTCCAAAGTAAATGAAAGGACGGTTTTCTAGATAGTAGCCATTTTCAGACCTAATGGATCGAGATTTGTTCCAATTCTTTCGAAAGCTTGCTTCGTTGAAACGAACAGAAGTTTTCGAGGCAGATCGATTGCAATTTTTAATTCTACAACTCTTCTTAACCGAGGCAAATCAATCATTTGACTTCACAAGCGCTCTGGCAACTGGAATATTCGGAAGCATGTGACAAAGATAAGTTTAAGGGTCTCTCAAGCTGGAAAATCCTCTTTAAAATGTAATTCATTAAAATTTTGAAAACGTCATGGAACTAGCCTACAAATCTCATTATACGTGTCGCAAAGGGTTACATCTGTATTTTTGTACTTCGAAATGTTGGCTGGGAAACTCATCGGCCGGAAAATTTTCAGGCCAATTTTCTCTGCAGATCCTTTCCCAAAACCAAAGCAAGCTTATTGCTGCTAATCAAGGTTTGTATAATGGCTTTTTTAAGTCCAAGGATTGTTTGGGTCGCTTTTAATCTTCTGATCCGGCTATGGGCCAACAAATTCGCCTTATTTTTCTTGGAATTGTATTTGGTAGCAGGAGTCTACGGGGCTTTTACTTCGCCAGCATGAAAATCTTCTGGTTTTCAAGGTTTGCCCCGGCATTGATTGGGATTACATTAAATCCTTTTTGACTTAATTTTTTTTGTAAATTAAAGAAAAAAGTAAGTCGTCTATTTTAAAGACTTGAGCTCCCAGCATGGAGTGTTTGCATAGAATTATAATTGATTTCTGCCCAATTTCCTGATCCTTTTGAGAAAAACTAAAGGAATAAATGTTAGCATAGCCATCTAAATCAGGAGCACCAGGTGATTCGGAATACTCACCAAACTCAAGCCAGCGAAAAACAGGTCAAGAGATTAGCGCACTATTAATATGTGGATTTGTAGGCTTGGTAAATTAAAGATTTTGATTGAGAATTAAATTCGTTTTATCGCAAAATGATTCCCTAAATCTTTAAGGAATCTCAAAAGGAATCCAATATTAATAATGAATCAGAACGCTTTTTGAATATGACAAAGAATTCTTTGATTTGACGGCCAGATTGCTTTGTTCGCCGGATACCGATGGTTATTTTCAAAAAAAGTCAATGAGGCCGTTCAAACGTTTTTGGGATATAGTCTTGAAGAGCTTATTCAAGACCAATAAATGATTTTTATTTATTTGAAAGAGATCAAAAAAATAACTTCTGAGTTTCGAAAATGAAATTCATCAATTCCACCCCATTACTTGATTTTGAAAATAGGTACGTCCATAAATCTGGAAAATCATCTGTTATCTGGACGTCCTCAAACCCATTGAGGATAAGCACTAGTAATTTTGCTATTTGCGAAGACAATTACGCATAAAAAGCGAATGGAAAATGAAAGAAATTACTCCTTGAAGAAACAGTGAAATAATCAAATTTAAAGCCAGCTAGTTCCACTGCCTCTTCTGACCTAAAGATCTCTGTGAATAGATTTGTTGTCATCTGGGAATTGCTCGACACATTACCATAGAAGACCCCGAAATAAATAGATCTCTGGTTTGCTAAAAATACGCCAATAAACCCAACCTTAGGAATCCACTCTTTGAACAACATGTGGATTATTGAAAGAAACTCAATCCTCTAATGTAAAAAGCAAAATATTAATCTAGAACGCCACGCTTTTGAAAAAGTGAGCTCAATCGATCAAATTCACTTATTTACCAAATCCAGTACTGAAGTAAGCTCGATTTACTGGCGTTAATGAAGTGAGGTTTTAATCAAGCACCTGAAAGCTATTTTTAAACTTCATGAGTAATTCCCATTCAATAATTCAATGGCCTGGATAACCTCCGAAAATAAAAATTTCTACACCAAATTCACTGAAATAAAAAACAGCTGTTGTAGAAGATAATGGACTAGGATTCGACACTGAAACTTGGAGGATAGAAATTTTTCAGGATCATTGAAAAATCACCTGATATACTGAAAGTAAGGGGGTTGGGCCTCTATCTATATACAATTCATGTGATAACTTGGTGGGAAAATCGAAGTGGAAAGTAAGATTAATGAGGGGACCCCAAAATTTATCATCACTTCAAACGCCACCCATCTTTGGCAAAGAGCTACGAGATCTCAACGGTTGAAATATCAGAATGCCTATTTGTAGATCCGAAAATAGCTATTCCCCTAATTCACCAAAAGAACACATCCCACTGATATTTTTTCCGGGTAAACGCACTTGTCGAAAATCCTGGTCTATCTGCATATTGTTTACTACTAGATCTGGATAGTTAATGTTTTATTATCCTATTTATTTCAATCCGCTCGTAGCTTTTTTACTTTTTGAATTATCGGGCAGGAGTTTTCTTGAAATGAATCTGTCCCAGACTAAAAAGGACCTATTTTGGAGTCCACTTCAGAGTAACCCTCCATACTTTTCCTGCCAATCTATCATTTTTTTTCGAAATTGTCCGAATGATATCACATCTATATCAACTTTCATCCGAGGCAGAGCCATCGAATAGCTTCCCATACAGAAATGCCTTTCTACTGATTCCTTCAGTTCGTAAAACATCCAAATACTTTTTTACCCAATTCTATAACTCAATTTTCCAGCCATTCTAGCCTTTCTTTTTGTTTTCAATCAGATAGTCTCAAACTTCTTTTTTTGAAGGGATTCCTCGGACTATATCCTAGATACCTCCCCTCTAATTGATAATTTTTCATCAAAATCCCGAGAATTCTAATTTTCAATCAGACAGTTCCAATTTTAGATTTTCTGCGAGGTAAATTTAAATTATGAGATTTGGGAGCAAATCTTTGACTAAACCTACCCACAATGGCTTTAACGATTTTTCCTATTCCCAGATGACAAAAGAACAACCCATGAAGTAATCGCTTCTTTCTATATCAGATTTTTGCTACCTAAAAATCTCTGTTTGCTGAGCCTATTCCAATAAGAAATTTGCTTTCCAAAAAATCACTTCCCATCATTTTTCAAATTCCCATCTGGAGATACTTTTATTCATCCCAATAAAAAAAAGCCTTTCGCTTTTTTACAAATCATCCTCGCTCGAAACTTCCTGTCGGCCCGGCCATGTCCAAACATGGAGCTAAAGAGACTTTGAATTGAAGCCCCAGTATCCAGTAGAGTTTTTACTCAATTGAGAATGACTCAGCCAAAACCCATCGCAGTGCAAATTTCCAATAGAAGGAACTCCTTTCCTTTTCAGGCACATTTTTGACTAGTTGAATGACACTTCTTTCCAATCCTGGTAAACGGCATGTAAGCCTTCTTTATACGTTTTATTCTGGCTGGGAAGCCCAGAAAATATCCAATACGGTTCCTTCTCCCGAACCAAGCAAAGGAAGTACATAAGGGTGCCTTGTCTTCTCTTTTTTCCTTTTGCTCTGGGCTTGGGAAATAGTTCACAAACTGAGTACGATCGCTTTTTTTCCAATTAAATTGTACAGCTACAAGCCGGCAGCCTTCCTGCTCTCCTTCATAAACCTAACTCCACCTTTCCTGTAATCGCTGGAAATCACTGCGATCAAGTCAGCAAATGCGAACAACAGTAATTGGGATCCTCCATTCATGTAAAGTCTTCGCTCAGCTGCTGATACCAGATTTTCATAAGCAAGAAATCGTCATCGAGCCGATACCCCACTTTTTCTCATCCACTATTCTGAGCTTCTCGCTTCGATCGCATCTGCTCGATCAAGTCTTCATCAATTCTGGAACATGAAAACTGATTCTAACTGGCTTGCCCTGTCAGTTGGCTTCTTGAGCCGTATTTTCTACCGATCTCACAATGTTTTTGATAATGGGTGATGATCTGACTTTCGATTCGATCCTTCAGCGGAGTCACGAATACTTCCTCGAGTTCGTATAAATCTTTCTGGGTTGGCAAGTGATACAACTGGATATCCAGCGTAAATCGCAACTTAAATCCACGAATCTGAATGGTCTCCTCTGTAAAATATTGAAAAGAGCCAATTGAATTCTTGCTTGCAAATGCAGGTAATTCAATTGATCACGAAATGGGAACGGTGGCATCTGCACCAAATCCTAGTGAATCCACGCGCTCGTCAATGTAGCTCAGCTTCAATCGTCAGCTGCCTTGATTGGATCTACTCTCCGATCAATCCTGCTACGGACACATCTGGTGTCGCTAAGGCTTTTCAGTATAGCGATCAGAGCGATGCCACCTAAGCAACCGGAGTACTCCATCTCCTTTTTCTTCATAAAGTTCTTTCGCAAAAACTTGTAGCGGCTGCCAATGGATCATCATTAACTCACGCTCCCCACACAACTGTACACATACTCATCCAGCAAGTTCTCATTCGCGCCTTCGTGTTTTGGCTTGACCACGGAGACCGAGTAGGTTGTAATTGTGACGGGAAAGAATCGCCCGTCAATATCTGGGATCTCACAGGTATCCTCATAGCCGCATATCCCTCATTCGAAAAGACCATTTTCCCTCGCTTTTGGAATCTTCAGGATCAAGTTCTCTCGAAGTTCTTCTTGAAAATACGATTTGGATCTGGGTAACCCGGCCAGCCTTTAACTGGCCAAGGTTTTAATTTTGTTGTAGGTCTGCAAGTCTTCAGTTTGTTGTATTCCTTTGGCCTTAAAAGCGTTTCGTTCTGTTTCGTCTGTAATCTTCAATCAAATCTCGCTAGTCCCCTTCAAGCTGCGTAATAAGCATTACCGTTATTGACTTAGTAAATTCTTTCACAAATTCTTCAAATAGGGATCCTGAGGCCAATCATAAATGTGGTACCTGGATCTTCAATTTGCGGCAATTGCGCAGCAAGCTTTGAGCGTTTCGGCCGATCCTTACTATGACTTCAAAGGCATTTTTATAGTATTTTATATCCGACTTTGAAGGCCACAGTAGGTTTTTGCCATCAAGTGATCATGAATATCTGTTTGTTTGGATTTTTCCTTCCTTCGGAGCAAATCCATCGCTCTCCAAGACCGGCAACCGTATTGTGTGGTAGGGCCCAGTTGTAATAGGGTTAAATCCCTTTATCTCGATCTGCCAGGCTCAATTTCCAAGACAATGAATATCCAAAGTGTCTTTTGGATAGCGGGTTTTTTTGATCATTCTGCCAAAGCCATCGCCAACTTTTTCGCAGGGGTGATTCGATCCTCGCCGTAAAGAATTCATCGAGTGAGAAATGCCTCAATCATCCAAGAACGCTTTTGAAGTCTGAGATTTGAAATTCTTTTTCATTGAATCTCCGATCACTCTCGTCAATAATACTCCTCCGGAGAGTCCGGGATTGATTTGAGCATTGCGCGAAGCCCGAATCGGTCAGCGTGCGATTTGGTCTAGGTTGTCACCAAATTGTATTGACGCCGGTCTGTTCCGCTCTTCTCCTTCACCAGAATGAGTGGTTTTTGTTTTGACCCGATTTACTTCGTTTTAATTTTACCAAAAATCCCTCCAAAGCTGACTTCGACCATGTCTGCTAGCTTTTTCCAGTGATATTTTGAAACTCACCTTTTTGATTTTCTTCATCATGTAACCGCTTCGCTTCAGGTCCTCGATAAAGTCCATCCCATAATTCGGATTGGTCATATTGTAAGCGCTTATCAGAGGTTAGTTCGCCAGCTAAGTGCCTCAGCGACATCGCCTCCGGTCAAATGGTGACGCAGTTTGGAGAAAAATATTGAGCAAGTTCTGCGAAGGTGTTCTTTTTCGGGACCTCTGGTTGGGTACATGAACGTGAGAAATCGAAAATCCTTTTCATTGGTAGATTTTTAGTGCATGAATTCAAAGGAATCAAGACTAGATTAAAGTCATTGAATATCTGGATATTAACTTCAGTTAAAATCAGAGTTTCGAGACTCATTTTGGCGTAAAACACCAAATTTCCAGAAATTCTTCAATCTTGAAGTTAATCAAAGGGAAGGGGCAGGGAGTTTTACTTATTGTCTTAAAAAAGCAAAAAGATGAAATTAAGCGTAACCCAATCAGCAAAGGAAGGAATGATTATTAGACATGCGAGATTCCATAGCCATGACCCGACTTTTGATGACCGCTGAAACCACAAAATATAAACACATGAAAAACTATCGAATTTGCCTGTTGGGCATCGTCACCCGTATTCTCACCTATTTTGTAACACTAATTCAGTTTTGAAGTAAGCCAATTTTAGATTTGGTTAGATTTTCTAAGCAGGACCCTTTTGGTAACTGGATGGTCTATCAGTTTTTGACAAGCACGATAGATGTCAAGCGAGATCTTTCGAGAGCAATGGTAATAGGATCCAGCCGGATTTGAAGCGGAATCAAGGAAAAATGGAGTCTTAGATCAAATCAAAAAAGCGGATTTATTTTGAATGAATCCCGCCTACTTTTAGTCCGTAAAACCTTTAAACCTGTTATTCTTAAGATTATTCGATTTTCCTAATGGACCTGAGATCACGGCAACAACACTTCTGGGAAATTAATCTCTTTTAAACTGGTAAATTTTGGGTTTTCCAAAGTCCTTCTATTTTAAACAGTTTGCTTTCACTGTTAATAAATCACCAAATCTGGAATAATAGAATAAGAATAACTTGAAAAGTATCCATCATACTCTTCCAACAAAGTCGAGCGGAGTCGCCTGGGAGTCATTGGAGGGTATAGACATTTACCAAAGGAACTCCTCTTGAATATTTCTGAAAGGAAATTGATCTCTGTAATATTGCCAATAGGTAATTGGCTGACTCATCGGATGTTAGTTCTATAATTTGGCAATCCTGAACTTTACAGGTAAACTCAGTTTTCTATAGAAGAAAAAAGATAGGAGGAGGGAAAAATACCTCCTTTTATAGCTATTGGTTTCAAATTCTTAACAATAAAAAGTGAGGTAACGTAACCAACCTAGTTTTTGTGACATCTTTATGTCTATTTAAAAACCCAAACTCCGCATGAATAGGCATGCTTATTTAGCCAGCTGGATATCAATTCGTGCATTTTCAAAGGTATCAAGGAATAGTGATATCGATCGTTTCTACTGTATCCAGCTTATTGTAGTCTGCAATAGATAAGACCCGAATAAATTTCGCCAAACTATATGACCACGGGATATCTTTCTTTGTATTTGATCTAGATCTGATGAAAAACGACAAAAGTCCTCCAGCTGAAAATTCGTATTGCTATATTTTTTCGAGTGTTAAGAATTTTCAGTTTCTCCGAATATGAATTGAATACTTACCATCATCCAAATTCCAAGGAATCCAAGATAGTTATGTTTCCGATCATGGCGTCTAGTAAGTACAAGAAATTCTCAGGCAAATCATCTTGATTTTTTGGATAGTCATTTATTGTTACTCCAATCTAATAGGATCTGATGCATTAGGGAAGGTTTCTGCAATTTCTTCAATATCAGTTTTCGAGTTTTAATATAACCAGATTCGGAGTGTCATATGTGTGATTCCCAAACTTCCTCGCAATCATGCAACGGTGCCTAATTTGGCATTTGGGATCCTACTTCATTTTCCAAGCTTTCGATTTATTGAGCGAACAACTCAAAAGGTAATAAGAGCAGATAAATGGTACCTATTTATTTTTTAACATTTTTTCCAAACCATCCCAGCAGCCAAAAAGAGATAAATAAAGAAGAAAAATAAGGTTACTCATTTTCATGAATTGATTCTCATTAAGGGATTTTCCATATCTGATCAACCACTCATTCCCTATCTTTTTTAGAAGTGTAAAAGAACCCAATTCGATTTCCTTCCTATAATCCTCAAATTATGATTCAAAAGATTTTTATTATATTTACAACAAGCAATAAGTTTCATCCACATACCTTAGATATTCGTTTTTCAAAGATCCTTCCCTTTAACACCTATTGGAATTCCAAATTTCAGAGATCTCATTTATTTTTATAATTAATATCCCAATTTAATAGTCTGTTTAAAAGGTAACTATTTTTCGCCTAGGAATTCTATTTCCAGAAATTTTGCGCAATTACGTTCCAATAGTTTTTACCGAGTTAAAATGCTGTAGGGGAGCCAAATTGTTTTCATAAATTGAGATCAATTAGATAGTTAAAGAGTTTTTTCTAATTATAGGAATCAACTAGTTTATCATGGCAATAAAAACTTAAATTTTAAAATCATGTTTTTTTGAAGAATCAATCCCCCCGCTATCGGGCTAAGGATTTGGTAATGCTTCTATATCTTTACCCATGACCCCTCCGAGAAACATGCCTCATAAATCAAATCCAACCGCTACCCGCCTTGGCTTTAGAATCTCTGTCGCATTGCCAAAGCCGAATTTTTAGAGGAGAAGCGCTCCCCAGATTGGAAATATCTGGGTCAAATCAAATACTACCCAGGCAAATGGGGGTTTTTGCGAATCATTTTGACAAGCGACTCGATCCTACCCAAGCTGGTGCCGATGATGCCAACCAAACGGTAAGTGTCACGTGGAGCTACAATTTTAATCCTTCGGAAAACGCCTTCCAGAATCCTCCAGCCAGACATCAAAGCTTGCCAAATATGCCCTAACGCGAAGATTATCATCTCGTAATTCGGGAGTAAAATTAAACAACTTTTTAGAGATCCTTCGGGAAGAAATCGGAGAAATCAGCGGACGGGCATTCGTGATTCCCGGCACCCGTGATGGAGCCGTCAATGGGCGCAAAAAGCCGGAATCGTTGGATTGGGGAAAAACCGCCTGTTTTTTTGATCGATGGGAACTGAAGGGACTAAGAAGCGAAAAATTCTTTTTGGAGCAAAGAATGGGCATTTCTCCTCTGCATATTTGAAGTCTTTCTTACTCGGGTGATTGAAAAAAATCCATTTTATTGGCTTCAGCAGTAAAATATTGAAGTCCATCTTCTTTTTGTCTTGAAGCTGAGTTTAAGTATTTAAAACGCCTCCTTCCTCCAGAAATTCACCTTCGCAAAAACCCATAAATCTGAATCAATTTATCTTTTCGCATTTTTTTAGTTTATAGCGATCAAATGAACAATGTAAATAAGCCAGACCTAAAGAGATGTCAGAAATAAAAAAGCTGAGCTTCCTTCAACTACCATGAAAGAAAATGGCTTTAGAATCCTCTACAAATCCGGTTCTCGGTTCGCACTAAGATCAACGCGCAACATTCAATCCAAAATATCCTTACCATTACTTTTTTATCGCGATGTTCGCGGATATAGTTCTTTATCTGACTTTTCTAAGGCTTTGATAGGAGTCTCTTTTTTTCACCATCATTCTAGAAAATCGAGCTGCCTGGGAAAATTTGCATCCGGTGTTTTTTTCAGATCTGGACTTTCCATTTTCAAAAATCTCTTCAAACATTTGGAAAGAGAACATTCCTCTACTCCGCGCCTTTAGCTTGGCTTTAGCTACTATTTCCTTTTTTTAACAGTAAGCGTTAGTTTTGTTTCATCAGTGACATCGTGTTTTTAATTCGATAAACTGTAATTAGTGTAAAAGAAGTTTTTCATAAGTTGGCTTGATTCTTCGCTAGAATTCTAACTCGGCCTATCTTTACCAATGCTCCCTCCGAGAACAGGCCCTCGATAATCACAATCCAGCACCGGCTACCCGGCTGGCTTGAACTTTTGTGTGGAATTGCCAAAGCGGAATTTATTAGAGGAAGAGGCCCCAAGATTAGAGCAATGCTGAATCAAACTACCAAGGCCAAAAATGGGGTATTTGGCGAATCATATTTGACAAGTCGACTTGATCCCACCAAGCTGTAGATGGTGCCAAAACGGTAGTGTCCTGAGCTACAATTATTATCCTTCGGAAAAAGCTTCCTGAAGTCCCTCCAAAGAAATAAACTGGCCAAATACGCTACGGGGAGATTATCATCTCGTGATCCGAGAAAAGCTAAATAGTTTTTCTAGAATCCCTGCGTGAGGAAATCGGGGAAATCAACGGGCGAGCTTCGTGGACTCTGCTCCGTGATGGAGCGTCAATGGGCCACAGAAAAGCCCGGAATCGGCTGGATTGGCCAAAAAGACAGCCTGTTGCTTAATCGGAATATGGGGAGCTTATTCTTCTTGCCGAACTCACATTGATCTTTGAAGTCACCCTGATAATCCGATCACCCAAGATTTATTGTGAACTTGTACAAATTGCATTGACGCCTGTCCCGACAAATGCGATGTCGCTCCGGGAGTGGTCCAATGGCTCGCAATGCATTTCTTATCTCACCGATTGAGTTGAAGGCAAATATTCCAAGCGAGTTTCAACGGCCAAAGGAAAACTGGGCTTTGGCTGTGATATTTGCCCAGACGTATGCCTGGAATCGATTTTCAAAGCCGCCATGCAGAACCCAAGTTGAACCTCCATCCTGATCTAAAAAAATTTCCAAACCGAGATGATGGAAATCAACTGAGGCGACTTTCTCCAAAAGTATTTGCTAAATCCGCGGTCAAGCGCACCAAATAGATTCAGGATTAAAGCGGCATTTAGATTTATAGGTTAGGGTTTAAATCTCTCCTCTATTTGATTTCTAAACTCAAGCCCTTACCTTTTAAGAGAAACCACCAACCCGATGAAAAGCAATTTAAACAGCAAAAAATAGCCTGAGAAGAAGTTAAATAGGCTACCTCCGCGCTGCCTAAGTTTTTCACTGGGGAAAAGAAAATGACAGCGGTTGATCATTACCATGATTACTTATGACGTCGATGGGTTTTGAAAGAAGGATAATCACCTTAGAGCAACTTCCTGAAGATTTGAACAAAAAGCGAAATCTTGTGGATTTGATATTTGATGGGCTACAATGATGTGGAGCCTTATTGAAAAAAATTGGAGCTATTTTTTCGATACACCGATTGACTTTGGAAGACATTCTTAATGTCCACCAACGTCAAAAAATATGGATTTTTGACATTAATATCTTTGCAGTATAAAAATGATCCAATGCCCAGAGCCCCCGAAATCTGATGTAGAAGAGGAGCAAATCAAAGCTTTTTGTTAAATGATCGATGTGCTTGATCAACTTTTCAAGAAAAAAAAGGGGGATGATTTTCGAACTATGTTTCGAGAGCGATTGTTGAGTTAAGGCAACTATCAGGAAACTGCAGAGAACTATTACTCTATGCTTACTCGATGGCGGTGATCGACAATTACTTTTTGGTACTGGAAAATGTAGGGGAAAAAATCGAATGTATGGGAAAGCTAGTGCAATGAACAATCCTAATACTGAACGCTCAACAGCCTTATACAGACAGCGAAGAGAAAATGTGCCGACTGCGAAGAACCATCTAACCACTTGAGAAGTTAATATGGCGTTTTTGGACAAGTATGCCGAACATAAAAATCAGCTGCAGGAGACTGAAGCCCTTCAATGCGGGATTTGTATTGAGAATTACGATTCAAGTGTATTGAAACCTGGAGAGTATTGTTCGAGACAATGGTCAATCCGGCGTGTTGGATCTCTATATGAATAGCCTTTCAACAAGATGAATAACGTGATGAATAGTACTTACGATCATCTTCGACCATTTTCAATTCCATTGAGTTTTGTCGCTGGAGTCCCTATGGGATGATTTTGACCACATGCCCGAGCTACATTGGAGTCGGTTACTTCTATACTTTGCAGGTAATGGCCACGGCACAATCGGAATGCTGTTTTTTCTTCGGATGGAAAAAAGTGGCTCTAAAAATGCCTTTAAGAGCTGATATCCATACTTTTTAACCGAGTGCGTCAATGTGCCCCCAGTAGAAAGAAATCAAACTCCCGCTTGTCAACATCTCCAGCGGTTTCTTCGGTGATTCCGCCTCCGCTAGCTTCAGTAACCAAATCGTCCGTCAATGCATAGATACGGCCTGTTTCCATCGTCATAGTCCCATATTTTATCTAGCATAATGTAGTCTACTCCACCCACTTTCGAGCAACTTCTTGGAACTTCCTCCAAATTTTCGGAGTTTCAATTTCAATCTTAGCATTGAGTTCATTTGCGTTGAGATAAGATCTGGTTCGCTCGACTTGCGGCAACGAATCCCTCCTGCAAAATCACAATGATTATCTTTTAGCATCACCATGATAATAGAGCCGCAAAACGATGATTGAAGGCCTCCACCGATATGGACGGCCCACTTTTCCCATCATCTAAATTGGGAGTGGGTCCTTCCGGGTGTCCTCAGTCTGGCCTTTGGTATGAATGATCTTCTGATTCAAGACGATGTGTGATCGTAGCATCCACTCATCCGTTGCATGCATGTCAGCACAATCGCTCAGCGAAAGAATCGATCGCCGGTCCAGAACGTCAAGCCTATTCTCCAAATTTTACGCATCACCATCTTTAACCAGAAGCTACTACTTCCAAATGCGGAATCATGCATTAAAATCATTTCGGCCATCCTCCAAACCTGCAAGGATACCTCATCCTAAATTAAAGCTTTGCCTTGCCCGTTTTGCCTAGTTGTATTGCTGCCAAAACGAGGAATAATGCCCACAGACCAATATCCTCCGCAAAAGCAGTTTCATAAATAATTCGGAGGCTTCTCAGTTAGATATTCTGGTGCATGCCAAAAATACCGAAATCCCTCGAACTGAGTTGTATTTCAAAAAAAATGACTACGCCTTTTACGAATTCAAGTGTAAAAATCTTTCAAGGCTCCCTGTTTCTGTGCTAACTTTTAATGAAAAACTTTGAACAGCCACCTGACTTGAGTAGTCCCCGATAAAACGAGCTTTAGCTGGATGGTTTCCTGCGTAAAAACCACCTTAAAAACCATAGATTGGTTTTTCTTTATTGAAAAAATCTTTATCACCAGTTCAGCCTGATTTTTAGAGTATTCCCCTGCGGACCCCTTGATATTGCCATGAAAGCCTGTGAATCAAAATATTTAGCTCACAAATCCTCCCACTCGAACCGCCATCGATGGCAGAATAACCGGATCGGATAGATTCATCCAGCGTAGCTGGCCTAAAATTAGGCTGACTAGACAAAACCAGAAAGTATTAAGCTAATAAGTGCATTGCCCTGCATAGGAATACTAACCCAAAAAGACGCACGATCAGCAACATCTAAAGCACAAAAGAGCTTCCTTAAGGGGTTTGAATTCTATTTTAATCCCATTTTTGGTCGATATAATATATTTGTGTATGACAAAACAGTCTTTTAATGATTCTCGATGGTTGGGGCTTGCACACC
>Ga0163217_1095314_pt1 | contig 15789 bp, 22 predicted proteins | sample SynspAceP_FD_185933 | JGI IMG/M metagenome (GOLD analysis project Ga0163217, IMG submission 185933) | Saline lake microbial communities from Ace Lake in Antarctica - Synechococcus sp. Ace-P (PacBio error correction) | ecosystem: Environmental > Aquatic > Non-marine Saline and Alkaline > Saline ...
CAGAAGACGGCACGCGTGGTCTCTGGACTATTCTGGCACTCGTAGGCGGCAAGGACGACCGACCCGGGGAACAGCTATGCAAGAGCGTCGTGGATCGCCACCATTCCTTGAGCACTTGTGGTTTCAGGAACAAGACGGCCAGGCTCGCCGCTCTGGTTAGGAAATTCGATACAGGACGCCCATCGAGGCGCCACCTCGGGCTGGCCAGCCAAGCAAAAACCAGCCAGCCAACCCCGCTTTACGATGTCCTAAACTCAAAACCGTGCTTGATTCCAACACCGGAAGCGGCCCACCAAGTATCCAGGGACTCAGAACCGTGACACTCTGAAGGATCTGAGGTGCTTGATCCCCGCCTCCATGCCAGACGAAACTTTCGAGCATGGGAGAAAGCAGGCTGGTGACATGAGGCCAATTTGGCTCAACGCCACAGAAGACACAAGACAACCTGAGAGGTGGCTTTCAGCGGACCATGCTGGCCCTAGGACCTATCCGGCCAATCCACCTATGGCGAATAACCGAATGCACGGCGACACAAGGCCAGGCCGCTCGACCATAGTGACCACGCAGCGGATGGCCCAGTTCTCTATCGGCGGCGGACTTACCCGCGGCCGAGAACTGAGCCTGGCGGACGGCAAGGTTCGCGGTATCAGGAGAGCGCTGAGAGCCTGGACGCCATGTGGCGCCGAGCTTACATATGCCAGCCGCTGCCAAGACGATTCTGATGATGATGCACGGTGGGTGCAACACCTTTTCCACCTGCAATGCAAAGCGCCGCACACGAACCTGCCGCTCCTACGACGCAGCCTATAGAAAGGCTGGCAACCACGCCTAGTATGAATGAGGGTCGTGGGAGTTTCGGACTGCAGCACGAATCTCCGACGCGCATTGGCGCAGCCGAACATGCTACAAACACACACAAACATGCGGGCTGAGGGAAGCAGCAGTCGGACGGTGGGGTGGCAAACGGCTGGCGGGAAGAACTCAGGATCGTCGAGAGCATCGGACCTTGGATCTACCGTGCTGAGGCCGGCAGCCTGGCCTGCTCGAAGCCGTCTTTGAGGCGGAGCAGGCCGACGCAGAGTCTGAAGCCGGAGATCGCCAAGGTGCTTGCGCTGACTCGCCGAATCAAGCTCCGCCAACCGAGTCAGGAACTGGACGCGCGCGCGGCGCCTGGTTTCCAACGGTTATCGCTTCGGCCTGGAATCGCCTCCTCGGTGGCTGGCCCTGACCGGCCACGCAAGGGCTCTGGGGCGGCTGACTCCGCTGAACCATCCACTTGAGCTATACTCGCCGGCTGGAGCGTGCGAGCGGCTCAAGGAGCAGAGTGCTCGCCGCGACTGGATCCCGACCCTGGCCTGCCCGTCTGCTTGTCTTGCCGCATGAAGCACACTGCCCCACCCACCGCCGTCTATGCGGAGGCCGGAGAGTCCAACGCTGAAAGGCGCTGCCCGGTCTGGGTTGATTCAAAGGCCGCCGGCCGATCGATGTTCCGTCAAGCTCCCTGACGGGGCGGCAGCTCTGGGACCCCGCCGGAACAACGGGGCGCGCCCAGTTTGCTGGCCGAATGCTCAGCCGGGGCTGGCGGTGAACCCTCAGTGGTGAGGCCCTGGCCGATCTTGGTTTGAAGGTCTGGGCGATGAGCTGGACTGCGATGGCGTCGGAAGTAGGCTGCTGATCAGCCTCAAGTGTTTCGGCAGTGCCCCAGCCCGGCCCTAGTGGCCCCCTGCTGCAGACTGATGGTGCGGCAACTCTGCTGGCCAACGACACCAGATCAAGCACTGTGAGCGCCAAGCTCAACGCTCCGGCCCTCAATCGGCACAGTCGGCAGGAACTCTTCAGCGCAGGACCGGATCTGATCTTGCTCCGCGGCCAGCCTCATGCTCCTATACGTCCGCTACTCGGCACATGCGACCCATGCGCTGGGTACGGAGGCCCAGGGCACTACTACGCTCTTCGTGAGTTCACCGGCTTGGCAGACGCGACCCACAGTTCCTGGATGGACCGCGAACCATTTCGGGTAGACTCGGCCCAGGCTAGGGAGAAGTCCTTTGGCATGCCGGCTGCTCGGTGAGTAGGGCATGTCCTGCTGATGCAGAGAGCCACCGACGGCCCAACCAGGCAGAATGGTTCACGCGAAACCCAGCGAGAGCTATCGGAGTCGCTGTCCAGGCGAGATCTCGGGCGACGACTCCAGCGCGTATCCGGGGCGCCACGAGCGTACCTCACCGCCTTAAGGCGTGCCGGGACGAATTCTGGAACAAACCCTCGCCGGCTAGCATCGGCCCACTCCATGCCGCGGTGCATTTGAAGATAAAGCCTGAGAGCGCACATCTGCCTCGGTGGCGCGCTCCCAGAGCAATCCCGTAACAAGTTTGGAGCCTTGCTGATGCTGGGCCGGCACGAGTTGCACCAGAGGTTCGACAGTGCCCTCCGCCGAACTCCGTCTTCCCGATGGCCCTGTGGCTTGCTCCCAGTGAACTCTGGGAACCCCGGGTGACGTCGCTACGGCCCTGCTTTCGACTGCCTCCCACATACAGCAGGTGGTTGGCGCGCCAGGCTGAGCCGACACGGACGCGGAGCACGGGAGGCACCCTTGGGACCTATTCGGGTCCCCAGCAGTCGGGTTTCACTGCGCGCCCGCCGCCCCGGCGTGGAGCCCCCTTTGTCCTTCCTCCCTCCAGCGTACGGGAGAGACGCCGCGCCGTTGCGGGGACCCAGGTCATTGCCTGCCAGGATGGCCACGGCTGCCTTTGGTGCAGACACATACGGCGTGAGAGGCGCCCTGAGTCCTTGGAGGAGCAGCTGGCTTCTGGCTCGAACGTTCCGCCAGGGCGGTGTTCCTGTGTGCGGGCTTTGGCAAGGCGGAACGCCAGATCACTGCAGGATCGAAGAAACTTGCAGCGATCGTCCAGTTCACGGAGCTGGGAGTCCCCTCGGTCGGATAGGTGGCCCAAAACGCGGGATTTGAGGCTAGTCGCACACTCAGGAGCTGCGCGTGAGCGTCTGCCCCCGGCGGAATATACTAATGGAACCGTGCGCCCGCCGCTGTGAGCTGGCCTACACGAGCCGTTACAAGTACGTGACTTGTACAGCGTCCACTTCGGCCAACACGTCAGCCGCCGAACGCGGGTTCTGGTATCGCATCAATCCGCTGAGCTCTTCGGGCTTCTGGCGACGCCTGAGTCTGGATCCGGAGCCCGCGCAAGACAGGTGCGCGGCGGAAGCGAACCGGCGCCAGCCTGTTGCCATAACGACGGACTTAGGGCCGTCAACCTCAGCCAGAGTGATCATCAACAAACCGAGAGCATCAGGACTCGCTAGGTCGGGAGGCCGCAGCATCGGCTGGATCGGCGTGAGAGCGTGAGGTAGTCGGGAACGTGACCAGCTATATAAGACTCAGTCGCCATGTGGCGTCCCGGGATGCTCAGGGGGTCGGGATGTGGCTCAACCGATCCGCAGAAGCACATAATCAATAAGAACGCTCCGTACTCTCCACTACAGCCAGGATGGAGAGAACCATTTATCTGCTGCAGATGTGCGGGCCTTAGCCACACCGCTCGGAGCGGCGCCGTTGTCCGCGATGTGGCCATGGCGCTGATCTGCAGTGGAGGAGTGCTGAGTTCAGACCTTCATCCTGCTTCCGGCCTGCCGGATCCTCGCTAGGGGTTCGGACGTTCATCCTTTCAAGGATTGCGCTCACTCGCCCAGGTGCCCACCTCGAATCGACCTGCTTGAGGCACCTGCCCGGGGCGCGTGGGTCTCGGCTCCACGGCGACTAGGCCCGCCCTTTCGGAGGCATAGCGTGGGGCCTAAGGTACGGCTCCCTCAACCGTGGGGTGCCGCTGCTGTCTTGCCGAATTCGGCGGGCGGCTGATTTCTCAAAGCGGTGGCCGTGGCTACGGGTGTATTACTGCCTCTGGATCCAGGCTTCGGCCTTATGGTGGCTTGTGGCCTTCTGTCGTGTCTGCCAGCCGGGTGGCGACCGCGACACCCTGCCTCCGCCCGCCCAGGAAGCGGGCACGGGCCGTCTGTGATGGCGGCCTGCCTGGGGGCCGGCCCTGATGGGCCCTGCTGTTGATTCAGCTCTCTGGCATCGCCCAACCGCTTGATCGGTGGGCTGGCCGGCCGCTGGGGTGACCAGCCTGGGCGATCCTGCTGAATCGGCTAACAGCCTCGGACCACTCCTGGCCCAGGCACTGTCTGCTGTGCCGTGGGCCGTGCTGGCGGTGCCTTGCGGCCAAACTCCTTCTTGGTCGAATCAATGAAGCCCGCTATTTCCCTGATGACAGCCATCCCATGACAGCCAGCCCAACCGAGGCCGACGCATCGCCTGCTGGCGGCCGTGGTCGTTGTGCTGCTCGATCCAAGCTCAGCAAGCTTCTGGGCGTGGACGCGCTCAGTCGAGGCCGGTCCCAGAGACTTCATCCCCGGGGTGTTTTGCGCCCCCTTTTTTTGCGGTTTGTTGTTCAACACCGGCGCCGCCTTCAAGCTGTTCAGCCAGGAGACGTGCTGGGGCCTGGTGAGCTTTTGGTGGTGGCGGTCGCCTGGTGATCCTGGATCGCAACGCCAGAGTGCCCTGCGGGCGCTGGCAGACGCTGGGAGTGGGCTGCCTGCTGGCGCGCCCTGGCAATGGCTACGATCGCTGGAGGCTGGGCGGGGTGTGGATTCTTCTCGATCTGGTGCCCGATCGGTTCCGGTGTTCACCTGGCGATGTGGACATCAACCTGGCGGTGCTCTTCCTGGCCCTCGATTTTGGGAGGGGCCAGCGCCGGTGCTGGGGCGTTGAGAGTTGACAAGGGCCTGCCAGCGGCGGGCCCGCCGAGCGAAGGCCGTTGCTCGACGGTGTTCCAGCCGGGCCGGCAGCCGCTCGGATTCACCTTCACGGCGGCTCTACGCATCGTGTCTCCGCGGACAGCCAGCTGGAGATCCGCATCGCTCACCCGGCGGTGAGCAAGCGCCACGCCCTGCTTGAGCAGGTCGGCCAGGACTGGCTGATCCGATGACGGACAGCTCCACCAATGGCCTCGTACTGGCAGGGCCGGCCCATCCGGCAACTGTGCTGCGCGACGGTGATCGCGCTGCGTTTTGGCCCCCCTCCGAGCCGGGCCTGCCCGGAGCTGTTTTTCCAGAGCCGATCAAGGCCGCGCCTGCTGCGACTCCGCGGCGAGCGGGCCAGCCTGGACGGCGTCTGCCGCGCCATCGCCGGGGTCGCCTCTGGGGGTCTCCCTGCTGCGGTGCCCGTGCCGCGGCAGCCTGGCGCCGTTGCGCGGGCCCGCTGGCTCTACGAAACGGCAGCAACCGCCCTCAATTCCCCTGAAATGCAGCGAACACCGCGAAACAAGACCACTGAGCGGCCTTATCCGAGCGTGCTGATGGAGGCTTGGCTGGCCAGTGAGGACAGGTCGCTTCTGGTGGCATCCGGCGTCGACCGATCGGGACGGCCGGGTCCCTGGTCAACGTGCTGGCGGCAGGGTGCTGGAGGGGGCAGCACGCTTACCAGCAGCTGGCCCGGCAGCCTTTCTCCCGCACCCAGGCCTGGGCCCCCACCCCCAGGGGGAAAACCCCTGGTGCGCAAATGCGCGGGAACTTGCTCGTGGGCCCTAGCAGCTGGAGGCGCGTTTCAGCAAGGCTAGACTGGCTTGCTTGAGTTATCTCAAACCGGGTCTATCTGCGGGGTGGGCTGGGGCCTACACTCGAAGCACTGCCGCCCGCTCGTTTTTTTTGAAAAGCCTGCCCCGCAAGCTCAGTCTTGGAGAGGCCGCCTGCTGGCTGGGCCTGCCTGGCCCTTCTTCGACCAACGGCAACGATCCCCTGCAGCAACCCCCGGCCGCGCTCAAAGCCGTAATGGGGGGTGTTGCTGAAAATGGCTGATACCGGGGCGCAATTCAGCGCCGACCGTGCCCGCCAGGGCCCGGCCGGCCAGCCGGTTCAGCTCGGGGCCACGCCTGCCGGGGCCGGCCGCAGCCGACCGGCGCCCTTTCTATACCGATCACGCCACCGTGCGCGACGACCTGAGGCATCCTCGCTGGGAGCCGACTCGTTAGCCCACGCCGAAGCAATTCCTGTCGAAACCCATCTCGACCCCGCGCTGCAGTCAGTGGTCGGCACACCAACGGTTGCGGCGCAAGGCTCGACTCCGGCGCCCCGGCCGGCGTCGACGAGGGGGCGGTGGGTGGTGCTCGACTTCGAGCACGCGCCGGGTTGGCTGGCGATCGCCGGCGGCGCGACTACGCCGGCACCAGTTCAACCAGGGCGCAGCATGGCTCTTCCGAGGCACCGGCGTACACGCCACTTCAAACTGTTCCCTAACCTGGCCCGCACTGCAAGAAGGGCCAGGCGCCCGGCAGCGGCATTCGCATTGCGAATCCCCTCACCATGGGGCAAAGGCTCAGACATTCCCAGTTCCTTGCGGGGCACTCACGCTGCTGCCAGGCCTTCGCGGTCAGCAGCAACAGCCGCCGGCTTACGCCTGGCCCAGCAGGTGGGGGCTCGAAAAGGTGAAGCAATGCCGAAGACCATGGGCATCCGACGCCGGCTGAGGCGGTTTCCGGCCCTGGCCCTCGGTCAGAGCGAGGTGCGCTTGATCGACCTCACCAGCCCCGCCCTACGGGGCCGTCGCCAATGGCGGAATCTGGCATGCCCCCATGCACAATCCGCCGCCTCGACGGCGGACGCACCCGACACTGCCGGCCTCCCCGAGAGCTGCCCGCTGCCTTGAGCGCCAGGGAGGCCCTGGATCGGGTGATCAGGCCCGGCCAGGCCCCCGAATGCCTGCAAACCGAGCAATCCCCAGCCAAGCAGATGCAGGGGTTTGCTGCGCAGCGGTCGTGACGCGCGCGGCACCCGGCGCGGCGCCTCCCTCGGCGGGAGGAGGGCGGCCAAGACGGCACCACCACGAAGGGGGATGCTGGTCTATGTGGGTATGAGCGCCAGGCGCCACTGGGTGATGGGCATCTGGGCTGGGCAATGATCAGAACAAGCCACCGGCTGGCTCCAGCGCCGTGGCTGCCGCGCTATGGAGCGAACATCATCCGCGCCTGCCGGCCCGGTGCCGGCTAGCGCGTTGAAGGCCAAGGCGGCCCGGACGCTGACCCATGCGGCGATTGCGTCCTGGCTGTGGTTCGAGCCGCCTGCTGGCGTGTGGCTTCTCCCTGCCTGCTGCAGCCGTCAACCCTTGCTCTGGCAGCTTCACGTCCTGCTGCCCGCTGGTGGTGGGTCCGGTGCTGCTGCTATCATCGGAGCTGGCGGCTGCTGGCCCTGCGGCTGGGCCTGGCCGTGGCTGCTGGCCTGGGCGGGCCGCGCCGCCGGAACGTGGTCATCCCAAGCGCTACGGTGAACCGCTCGCGCAGCCGCCAGGAGGCGGCGGAGCGCAACCCTGCAGGCCATCGACGCAGATGCTGGCGCGCGTCGCGACGAAGTCGCAAGGAAAGTCTGCGCCAGGAACGGGAGCAGGTTGAAGCCCGACCTGGCCCGCGGCGGACTGGTGCTGGTGCTGTTCGGCGGCAGCTCAATCCGGCAAGAACCTCTTGTATCCGCGCCCTTGCTCAAATCGAAGTGGTGGGGGAGGTGGGGGCGCCGATGGGCTCAACCGCCGATTGCACAAGCTACCAGCTCGCGGGCTTGAAGGGTCTGCGCCGCGGGCTTGCAACTGGTGGACACGCCGGGCATTCTCGAAGCAGGCGCAGATGGCCGCCAACGCGAAAACCATGCCCGCCAGCGGCCGCCCGGGCGACCTGCCTGATCCTGGTGGTGACGGGGATCTGCGGGCCCACGGGCTGGAGGTGTTTTCGAGGGCCCTCGCTCGGCCTGGGCAAGCGGCTGATCCCTCGTGCTCAACAAATGTGATCTGCGCGGCGACCGAGGAAGAGCGGCCGCCTGGCCTGCAGCTGCTGCGCACACCGAACCGCCGGCCCGGATCGAGGCGGGGGACGTGATCCCCGCCAGTGCCGCGCCCCATACGGGTGCCCGAGCCCGGCGTTCACCCAACCAGGCTTCCAGCCCGCTCCGGAGATCGAAGCTCTGCTGCACGTCTGGCCACGGTGCTTCCAACAGGACGGCGACGGAGTGATCGCCGACAACATCCTGCTGCATTAAAGGAGCGGCGCCTCGTGATGCGAAGCCGAGAGATGCTGTCGCGGCCAAACGGCGGCGGGATCGCGAACCGCTGATCGAGCGCTACATGTGGATCGCGCCGGGGTGCTTGGTGGCACGCCCTGCCGGTCGTCGACTGCTTGGCACCGCGCGGTGAAACGCCAGATGGTTGGCTGGAAATCGGGCGGGTTACGGCGTTGAGATATCCGCGCAGTGGCCAGGTAGCTTGGGCCCTCTTCGGGTGGGCCGCAGCCTGGCCGGCCCTCGCGTGATCCAGGGCAGGGCTTGGGCCTGTCGGCTCAGCCTTGACGCTGAAACCTGCCGGCGTTTGGCCCTCGCAAGGTGGTCCCAGGGGGTGGAGTGGCCGCCTGGCTGAACCGCGTATCGCCGCCAGGCGTGCTGACCATTTTCGAGCAGGACCCAGGACTGGGAGACGGCGGGTCTGCAGGAGGTGGTGCGCCGCCATACGACCTGCAACGAGCGGGAGGGGAGCCCTGAAGAGCTTTCTGGAAGCGCCTTATCAGCGGGTCGCTGGACGCCGCCGTTGCAAACGGCGGCAGATGCCGCAGCTGCCACCCACCGCCCAGGGCCTCGGGAGGGGGGGCAGAGCGGGCCGCGGGCGTCGAAGCACGGTGGATCAGCCCGAGGTAGATGCACCCCGATCAGGATGAGATCGCTCGGTCGGATCGCCACCCAGCGCCCCTGACATTCGGTTCAACAGGGAAACCCTCTGCGCCGTTGCTCGGTTCCCAAACCGCACCCAGGCTGGCCAAGCCCGATGCCGGCGTTCCGGACGGCGTTCGAGCGGCCGATCCGGTCGCCAAAGGATCGCTTACACGGCCACCAGCATCTCCAGTTCAGCCTCTCCAGTGTGGGGATTGCCCAGCACGGCCTTGAGGGGTTTGATGGCCGTGAATAAGCGGGCGCGAGAGCAATCGCTGCTCCGCATCAGTCGGCGCGGCACTGGGGCCGACCAGCCTAGCCGCTGGCAACTGGCCGTCCAGCCAGCGGGCGCGGAAGGCGCAGCAAGGTGGAGAGGCCCGATCAGCAGGCTGAGGGCCCCTGGGGAAGGGCGGTTTCGCAGCGCGCTGCGCAGCCCGCCGGCGCCGGCGATCGCCGCTTCGACTAGCCGGTCGTGCTTCAAGACCCAGCTGGCGCAGCCCAAGCCAGAGCTTGAGAATCTGGCGCTTGCGGCTGCCCTGCAGCCCTGATTCGGCCTCCATTGGAGGGCCCCAGCTCGGCTCATGTAGGGCAGCCCGGTGGCGAAAGGTGCCGGCCACAGCCGGGGATCGGCGAGCAACAGCAGCGAGAGGTCTTGGTGATTCCCCACAGCTTCTGGGGTTCAAGTGATGCGAAATCGCCGGCCGATTCCCTCCACCCGCTCGCGGTGCCGCTCGCTCAGCGGCAGCACCCCACCGGGATCGCCCCATCACGTGCAAGTCCAACCCAGTGCCGGCGGCAGACCGCAGCGATGGCAGTCAAGGGGATCGACCGCCCCGCGCACGGGTGGTACCGGGCGCTGGCCACCACGGCGATCCCGGCCCTGCCCCGCCGCTCAAGTTCGATCAGTTTCGCGCATCAGCTGGCCGGGGATCGAGCCGGCCCGCCGCGTCCACGGCAGGCGGCGCAGGCCTCGGGAGCCAGGCCCATCACCACCAGCGCCTTGTCGATCGAACACGTGGAGATCGCACTGCGATCACAACGGCCTCACGCAGGTCCTGCAGGGCCGCGGCTGTGGCGGGCGTGACAGGGCCATCGTTGCTGAGGCTGCGCCGCTGGCCGGGAACAACCGCAGCGCATCGCCCAGGCGACCCGGCGGGCCAGCCAGCCGCAGGGCTGGCGCTCCAGCCCGGCTCGGTTGGCGACAGCTTCGCTCCGCCAGCAGGTTGTTGTGAGGCCGGCGCAGACCAGATCCGCCACCCAGGCGAGGAGTCAGCGGCGGCGGAATCGAGTGGGCAGGCACCGGGATGGCGGGGGTTGTAGGAGCCTCATCAGCAGCTTGCAGATCTGCCAGCAGCGCTCGCCACTTAACGCCAAGCAGCTGCGGCTCCACCTTCCGGCAGCAGGCTGAGCCCCGTAGGGCGGAACGATCAGCCGCACGTTCCCGAACCAGCGGCAGAGGTGGTGGGCGCCCTCCCTGCAGGAAAGGCTTCCAGCCGGGATCGGAACGCACCGGCGAGCGAAGGGAAGGGGGTCCAGCACCCGGACCCTAAATCAGGCGTCACAGCCAAGGGCAGGTGCGGATTGGGGATTCATTCTGCTGGTCGGCCGCGGCAGGAAATCCTGCCGAACGAGAGCGCCCTCTGGCGAAATGCCAGCCTGAACGGGCCCCCGTGCACGGCGTGCTCAGACCGTGCTCACTCCCACTCAATCGGCACGGGATGCGGCAGCTTCTGGATGAGCGACTGGCTGCGGGCTGGGCGCGCTGCCGGTGAACGGGGCGAGATCCGGATGCGGCGGGGGTGGCTCGTGGCAGCAGCCGTTGCCTGGGCTGGGGAACACCAACCACGCCAGACCGCCAGGACCCGCCGGGCACCGCGAACGGTGGCCCTGCGCCAGGCGCCCTGCTTGCGCGCGCTGGCGTTTCAACGGCTGCCCCTGCTGGTGACCTGGAGCTTGCCCGATGTGCGCCGCGCCTTGATCCAGGCCCCCGATGGGAACCGTGCCTGTTTTTGCCGCGCCGACCCCAAACGTGGGGGGCTCGCGGTGCCTCACTGGCGACAGACCCAGCGCCCACCACACCATGGCGGTTGCAGGGCGGGCTGCTCGCGCTGAAGCCGCACGCTGCTTGGAAGGCTGGTTCAGAGCGGCGGCGACGGCAACAGCGCCTTTGATCGCCCTCGCTGGGAGGAGCGAAAACACGGCAACTCCGTTTCCAGCAGGATTGAGCAGCAGATCACGTTCTCGGCGCCCGCGCCTGGTTGTAACCATAGGCCGATGCGCCAGACCTTGCCGGCAGGGTGCCAAGGGCGCCACCCACCTCGATGCCGTGCGGTTGAGCAGGTGAAGGCTGAAGGCGCTTGCCGTCCCGATGCCTTCAGGGAATGCGCCACTCGTGGTGAGCGGTGGGCGAGGCGCAGCGGCTCGGGAACATGCACTCAGCCCCAGCCGCTCAAGCCTGCCCAGAGCCGCTCGGCATTCTTGACGATGGCGGCCCAGGAGTTCTCCAGGCCTCTTTCGCCGCAGATACGCAGGGCTTTCGCGCATGCCCCGAAGTTCAGTTGGAACGCGCCTGTGGTGATAGAAACCCGGTACTGCCCCAAGTATTGGTTGAGCAGGAGCATCGAGTCATTGGGCCACCTTGCCCTGGCGTCTCCGCCCGCTGGCTCGCGCGGGCCCCATGCTGAAGGGTCCGAGCCGGGGGCAACTGCAGGCCTTTCTGGCTGCAGCTGTAGGCCAGGTCGACGCCCCAGGCATCGAGATACACCGGCAACACGGCGCCGAGCGAGGTGACGGTGGTCGAGCAGCAAGCAAAGGCAGTTGTGGCGACGGCGAGCTCGCCGATGCCCTCCATCGGCTGGCAGACGCCCCGTGGAGGTTTTCGGCATGGAGCATGGCCAGGATCTTCGGCTGGTGGCCGCAGCGCGCCGCTTCGATTTCCGCCAGAGGTGAAGGCCTCCCCCCAAGGGCCGCTCGATGGTGTGAACCTCGGCCCGGTGCGCTGGCCATGTTCCCACCAGGCGCAGACCGAAGTAGCCCTTGACGGCAAACAGAACAGCTGTCGCCAGGTTCAACGGTGTTGGCCAGGGTGGCCTCCATCGCCGCACTGCCGGTGCCACTCATCGGAATGGTGAGGCGGTTGGTCGGTCTGCCAGCGTAGCGCAAGCAGCTCCTGCCTCGCCCATCAGCTCGATGTAGAGCGGAATCGAGGCTGACCGATCGGGCGCGCGCCAGGGCGGCCAGCACGGTGGATGGGCATTGGAAAGGGGCTGGGACCCCGCAGCAGCCGTTCCGGGGTGGCGATCGTCCGAACCGAGAGGCGGATGACGGTCGCTTGAAGGGGGCGGAGGGGGACTGGGCAAGACCAAGGCCAGCCGGCGCGAATAGGAAGAAGAAGTTGAAAGACTACCAGCCCAGGCAAGGGCGGATGGGCGGCATTCAGCCGCGTTGCAGGCCCTAAGCGAGCCGAACGTTTGACCACTGGCAAAGACCGCGGGCATGTGGTTGAAGGGGATCGCGCGAGATCGGCATCGCCGAGGCCCTCCTCGGCCAGCCGCTCGCTGGAAACCACATCGGCCGACAGGAGTATTGCTGCGCACGGTGGGGCCGGTTTTGGGCCACACCAGGCTCTTGTAGGTGTCGTTCTAGGCCGTTGAGCCCGTTCATCGAGGATGTGGGGTCCCCGGCCCCAGCGCGTAGCCGGCGTAGCGCAGGAAGTAGTCCATGTCCGCGCAGGCAGCGGACACCGCGGGTGGTGTAGGCGTTGCCGCGGGCAGCAACAGCTCGGGATCCTGGGCCGAACAGCCGCTGGCTGGCTTTCGCGACCGATTTCGGCCGGCCTCACGGTTGATCATCTCGGCGGCGCCAGGCGCGCCTGAGCCTCGGAGAATTAGGCGGAGATCGCTCGATTGCATCGCGATCGAAGTAGCGCCCCAGCTTGGTCATACCGAAAAACTCAGGCCGGTAAATGGCGTCGCGCATGACAGGGAGATCGATAACTGTGCACATGGAAACTAGCACTGGGATTGCCAGCAATCCTGTCCAGCCATGGGATTTCAAGAACTGACAGAAAGGGTTAACGGCAGCCCCTCGGCCTGATTTCCCCGGATTGAACCCCCGCGTCCGTGTCTTCACAATGACCGCAGGCCAACACCCCCGCCTCGCCTTCCTGCCATGCCCAGCCCAGAGCGACGTTCTTGACCAGGTGCGGGAGGGAGGGATTCGAGCTGATCGATCTCCAAAAAAATTCAGCGATCTGCACTCAAGTGCAGCCCTCCCATTGCCTGACCTGCTGGATGCGCCCAGCTTCGACGGCGGCATCGCCTTCGATGGCTCTTCGATCCGGGGCTTGAAGTCGATCCACGAATCTGATATGGCGATGGGCCGGAATCAGCGCCCGGCTGGATCGTCCCTTCTGCGGCACCGCACCCTCAGCCTGATCTGCTCCATCCAGGACCGCGCACCGGCGACCCTATGGGCGCTGCCCCGTTCGATCGCCCGCAGGCCCTGGCTGCCTGGATGCAACCGCCTGGCTGATAGGCCTTGCTTCGGCCCGCGAGCCGGAATTCTTCTTGTTTCGACGAACGTCCTTACGACTCCAGCGCCAGTGCTGCTTCTCAGCGTGGGAAATTCAATCGAAGCGGCTGGAACTCAGGCCACTCGAGGAAGCGGCAACCTGGCACAAAATCCTCAGCAAGGAGGGGTATTTCCCCCGTCGTGGAGCCAGCTTGCTCGTCCACCAACGACACTTCCAGACATCCGCAGTGAAATGCTGCTGATCATGGCCCGCTGGGGCTGCCGTCGAAAAGCACCACCAATGTGGTGGCGCCGCCGGCCAGCAGGAACTGGGTTCGCTTCGCCGAGCTGATCAATCAGCGGCCGACAACGTCCAGAACCTAGCAAATACGTGTGCGCAACGTGGCCAGATAGGGCCGCACGGCCACCTTCATACGCCCAAGCCGGTGTCGCGACAACGCAGCGGCAATCACGTGCACCAAAGTCCTCTGGAAGGGCGGCCACCGCTGTTCTCGCGAAGGGACCTACGCCAACCTCTCCAGACAGCCCGCTGTACATCGGCGGGCCTGCTGAAAGCATGCCCCATCCTTTCTGCGCCTTCAACCACCCCGCCCCAAACAGCTACAAAGCGCCTGGTGCGGGCTTCGAAGCGCCGGTGAACTGGTGTATTCCCAGGGCAACCGCTCCGCGCCGTGCGCATCCGCTGAGCGGCAGCCCATACCGGCGGCAAAACGCCTCGAATTCCGCAGCGGTGATGCCCATGGCCAATCCCTACCTGACTTTCAGCGCCCTGCTGCTGCCGGCTCGACGGGCATTCGCCAGCAGATTCGACCCCGGGCGAGGCCATCGACGCAGGATCTGTTTGAGCTCACAGCCGTAGCAGCCGGCGGGATTCCACGTGCCGGTTTCAACTTGCGGCCCTGGAGGCTCTCTTCGGCGATAACGCCCTACTTGCTCGATGGCGGTGTGTTCGAGGACCTCCTTTGGAGCACTGGATCGCACTAACATCAGACGAGGTCCAGGAGCTGCGCCAGCGGCCCCACCCACCACGAATTCAGGCTCTATACGACGCCTAGCCCCTACATTACGACTCGCCTTCAGAAGTCCTGACCCTCGCGGCACCGTGCGATCCGTTGGAAATGGATGACGCCCATTCAGGTTCAGCCTCCGATCCAGCCGATGTCCGATCCGGTCAGCAAATTCGCCACAGGCGCTGCAGCAGGGCAAAAGCCCTGGTGGGCCTGGGCCCATAAGGAAGCCAGCAGCAGCTGCTGCATTGAATGGGGCCCAGAGCGTCCCCAGACAATTCCTGCCACAGGGCCTGCTCACCAGTTCCGCCTCGATGGAGCGCTGCTGGAGGTCGCCCTGGCAGGACGCGAGCGCGGCAATCTACTCCCTCTCCCTGCTCTTTGATCCCCTGGCTTGAATGGGCGACCCGCTTACCCGTGGTCTGCTGGATTTGCCCAACATCTGGAACGCCGCAGCAGCCGAATGTGCGCGAACCTGCCGAGACGATCGATCCTCGCTGAACTCCCAGTTACTACCTCCAACTTCCACATCAGACCGCGGCTACTGAACGATCGCTCCGCCGCCCTCTCACGACCTGCAAGGTGGGAAATCCTGTTTCAACGGCACGGCCGACGATGCGCCGCCGTCTGCTGGCGCGTTCAGCGGGTCTGCGCGCCTTCAGCGGCCGCAGCCCCGGCTCAGTTGCGGGTGCTGATGTGCCACCGACGGCCGTACCCTGCGTCCCAGCTGCCGCGCCGCCCTGCCGTTGTTTCAGCTAGTGGGGGGCCTGATCTCTCCACCGCCACCGCGCGAGGCGAACCGCTGCCTGTCCCAGCTGCCCGATCGAACTCCCCAACTGGTGCAGGGCAAGCGAGAAGCCTTCGCCGACGCCCTTCCAGGCGGTGAGCTGCATTTTCCTGCCTGCACGAAGCTGGCCGGCGAGGCCGCCAGAACGGATAGAACGAATGTTTTCCGCGTCTCGAAACCCGGCGCACCCTGTGCTGGCCGATTCGGTGCTAAGATGCCGCTCCCTGACTTCATGCCGCGGATGGAGAAACTTCGGCGGATGTTCCACGAGCCTATACCGCGATTACATCGGTGATCGGATCGAGGGCGGCTTCGACAGGCGGCTTCGGGCATTCGCGCCGAAACCCCTTTCAGACCCGGGTCTGGAGAGCGAGCAAAGCCGCCGCCTGACGGCCAGCGCCCAGGATTTCAGCGACGAGCAGCCACCAGGCCGCAGCAATGCCGCCGCCGCCCCAACCAGGGCTTTCCAGAAGGCCTGCCACCCGCGCAAACGCTGCGAAGCGGCTGAGGCAGGGGATCCAGCAACCGCTGGCCCAGCTCCAGACGTTGAACAGCAGTCGCGGCCGCACTGCTGGTGTCGGGAGGCCCGAACCTTTCGCCACGGCCACCACCGCCAGCAGGGACGCGCCGCTGTGCAACCAGCCCCATCGGGACGGTTGAGCCGGGTTCGGTGCGCAAACCAATGGCATGACGCCAGGAATGGATCCG
>Ga0163217_1091169_pt1 | contig 15788 bp, 12 predicted proteins | sample SynspAceP_FD_185933 | JGI IMG/M metagenome (GOLD analysis project Ga0163217, IMG submission 185933) | Saline lake microbial communities from Ace Lake in Antarctica - Synechococcus sp. Ace-P (PacBio error correction) | ecosystem: Environmental > Aquatic > Non-marine Saline and Alkaline > Saline ...
CAAGAAAAAAAAAAAGAAAAGAAAAAAGAGAATTTTTATTCCCAAAAATCCTGGTGGCGGGCAAAAAAAAATTGGGAATCGCTTGCCGATCGAATGTCCCAAAATCCAAACACAAATTACCGGAAAGGAAAAGTTTTTTTTTGTTATTCCTCCAGAAGGTGAAGCTCTTGAAAGTTTCTATATCTTTTCGCTTCTTTTTTAATCAAGAATAAAGGCATAAAGTAATTTAACTTGGTTCAAAAAATACTCCAATCTGAAGACCTCAATCAGGTTTCCTATGCGATATTCAAAACAATGGCCCGGCATTTTGTGAACACGTGAATCCACATCCGCCTTCTTCGAATTTTTGCCGCAAAGACTATGTTAGACGGATTGGCAGATTCTTATTTATAAGATATACCATTTATATAGTAACAGCTTTATCATGTAATCGGGTTCAGGACTTTAAAAGTTTTAACACTCACGTGCGACAATTAAAACTATAATCCGCGAATAGTCAAAGATTTCCCTTAGAAAGGTGAAAGTAGTAAAACCCCAGAGAGGTAGTTTAATCACTTTGTTTCGATGCATCTTAAGCAAAAAGCGGCTTTTTCGAAAAGTGCTTTTTTTTTTGCCCCCTAAATCAAATCTATCACTCAAGTTGCTTGAATAGGGATTTTTTATTATTTTTTGTTATCATTGAAGGTAAAAATAATTTCCTAACAAAATGTTTGGATTCTTGTTTTACCAATGATTGCCTAACATTGATTAAACAAAAAACCAAAAAGACATGAACGACTTCTAAATTTAGTGCTACTCATTAAACCATTATCCGAGTACACTGAAACCTTTTGCGTAAGGACTCGGATATGGATGACGCCAATGATCTTTACAAAATACAAGGTAAAAACAGCAATTCACTAACAAAGACAAGTTCACCGAGGAACAAACCTCCAAGGCTTGGCCTATACACAATAATGAAGAATACTTCATTACCAATTTATCAGCGAATGATTAAGAAGAGGAACATTTGTAGATACAACTGAAAACTTCACTTTCATCATTCCAGCGGTCACTAATTGAAAACTGTGTATTCGGAACTTCGCAAATGATACTATCCAAATGAAGCTATGCAGTCTGACGATGTAAATAGCAAAACCCTTTTATGAATGCCATTTCGAGGATTCAAATACCCGAGATTGCCAAGATAACTTCAGATTCCTAATGGAACTTTAAAAATAGATTCATATTGCTCGTAGAGTTTTTGAAAGAGGACCTAGATGGTTTACAAGCATACTAATTAGTAATGAGATAAAAACATGTTGTGTTAATCGGGTTGGCTTTGCCTGATCATCGCACACACACCTGCAGCATCTAGTTGTCAGTCCACGCCTTCGTTGAAAAAAACGGCATCCCCTGTGTAGAGCTAGAAGTTCGGAACAATCAGGTTGTTTTTGATTGGGTCCCCAGCTGATGGATCCGGATGATTTGATGATTATTCGACCATTTTGGAAAGAAGGTACAGACTACACGACCTAAATCGACGTGATTCATCTTATCTTGTCATTTATGGCGAGAAGAATACACGATATTCCTGCCAATCTGGAGAATTAAAGCAAGCTTTGAAGAATCGAACCAGGTCCTGAGCTCAGTTGGGATATTTAGCGCAAGCCAAAACAAATATCAAGTGGGGATTTCATGGATCTGGTCAAAAAAGCCAAGTCGTCCCTTTTCAATTTACTCTCTAGATTAATGAGATATGCTTCGGAATGGACTTATTTCCAGTCGATTCAAACCATTCGAAGTTTTCAAATCGAAAAATAATCCGTTTGAGGAATTTCCCAGGTCCTTTTTCTAGAAAACTGCTGACAATGAATTCGGCTCTACAGTTATGAACTGCGACATCCTAGTACTGGTACAAACGGCAATGCATGAAATCACAAAGGCTGGTCAAGCTCGCGAAGAAAGGGAGTTCAGATCAACATACAAGCGAAGTGAAGAGATCGAATCGAAAATGGCATCGCCACTCCGTAAGATGAAATCTGGCGAACGCATCAGCAGAATATGTAGTGGCAGGAAAGCCGGATACCATCAATGAGACCGCCCACTTAATCATCCAAAATCAGCAATTAACTCGAGGAATGGATAAGCCGGTCAGCCAAAGCTATATTTATATGAATAATAACGCTGAAGAACCTCAGGCATCATAATTTATCTTTGATGAGTCCTCTGTCGCATGCCCTGACGCAAATCTATAAAACCCGCTGGCCAAAAGCTGTTCTATCATCTGTGCCTCCGATCACGGAATCCGACGGAGCACCTGAAGCATGGAAAATCTATTTTAATTGATTCCATGGCGAGCCCGATCTGAGATACGAGCTACTCGTGAAAATATTAACATACAGGAGCGACTGGAGCGAAATCTGGCAAGAGATCGTTCTCATTGGGTTACCACGACCTAACGCCACACAGTGATTTCAATCAGACTATCATCCATTCCAAGAAACGCTAATGGATTGCAACACCTGACACAACCTGGCGAGTGAAACCATCACTCAAGAGAAAAAATAAAAATTTATTATACGGCAAAACTGCCTGTCCGGTTTCCCCATCGTAATCTGGCATGTGGTATCCAAAGAAGTGAGAAGAAAACAATTATAAATAAATAAGTAATATCATATATGAAGGCTAATTGAATTCTTTTTGACCCAAACGACACTGAATTACCGCTGACTCACACAGCGTAACAGTACGAAAGTTACCCTTGGTATAAAACTCGGCCAAGAAGTTCATTTGCCCGATCTATGCGGTGTATGGTTGTGCGCACGCAGATAATTTGAATAGTTCATGATCATTGACAACGCGGTCTTTTGCGGATTCAAAAAAGACCCTAATGAAGCGATGAAAGAAACGCCCCTCGCTAAATCCAGTCTTACAACGCATTTCAACTGGATTGTCCAACCACTTAAAATTGGATTGAACTGACGAAGCCTTTCTCCATAGTTGGAATGACTGGACATCAGCTCTACAAAACAGCAATACCAGAATAACATTAGGTCGCTGAGTGGTAGGAACCTATGTCTTGCAATATTGTAAGGAACAAGCATGTATGATCGACTGAGAGAACGCCGCTGGCAGCCTGGGTGCGGGCTTTTCAGAAAGTCCATTTCTTCGGGATACAAAAGCGACTTAGACGTGGAAGAGTTTACTTCCCCTGGTGGATTTTGAAGCTTTCGACAAATTCACCAAAGAAGTTAATGAAGAGATATTCAAAAAACTCGATGATCGCTTCGGCATCGAAGCCCTTCTGCTTGGAGCAACTGGGATGAAATAGCTTATTTATACTATCAAAGTATTCGATAAGATCAAAGGCTTGCTGCTGGACTATTACTCAAGAGCGTAATCGAATCCAAATCCAAAAAGATCAGTTGCTCCTCGCAACCTATTGGGCTCACAACTAGGTAATCAACCTAGTTTGGAAATTCCCATACCTAGAATAAATCCTCGCCATTTATTTCCAGCCCAATCTTTCTGAACGAAATACTGCTTTATATTTTAATGAGTTTAGATTTAATCCCCGAAGATCATAGAAATATACTACGGCTATTGTTGCTCAAGAAGGCATTCTTCGAAATCCGTCTGGATTTTCTAATTATAAACTAGTGTTCATCTTGAAACAAATCTGTGCTTATACTTACATATAAATCTAAAATTTCGCTTACTATACTGAAGACATGATTATATCGATATGCTTAAAGCCAAAAAACAATTCCAACCTTATTTAAAGTAAGCTCTGAAAAAGTTTCAAGTTCAAATAGATGATCATCTGGCTTTGCCTTTGATAGTGTAGCCATCGAAATGGCTGAAGAAATTTAGATGACAGGTTATCTCTAACGGTGGGAGATATGTGCACAACCGATGAGGGAATAAGAGCTTTAGACGCGAAAAGATTGAGAATATCGATCATCACTGAGCCAAAAAGTGACTAATGAGCGAGTGGTTGCATCAAAGCACATGTAGCCCACCTCGACTTATGAAGCTTTCGACCAGAAATAAGTTAACGCTGATCATGCCAGTTGCCCAAGTCGTTAAAAAACTTCATATCCGATCAAAAATTCATTTGATAAAGGATGAGAACGATTTATATTTTACGGCAAGCCATGTCATTGCTGAAGTGATTGTTTATTGGTCAACCAGTAACAAGCCTGCTAGTTTCCAAGACTCTCCGAACCGACTTGCCTAATCTCCAAAAACATTACCTCTAACAGTCAGACTAGTACCAAATCACAGATAAAACTTTTATCAAGATCAAATGAGATTTTTAATAGGCAAAATGGCAATCACGGTAAATACGAATTATACCATCTTTCGTCAGGTCCAACATAGAACAAGAATTTAAGGTCCTTCGGCAGAGAAATTTGATCGAATCGTCTTCGTGAAGTGGCACAAAATCTTCAAATGGAAAAGTCCTTACCTGTTTGTAAGCGCGAAGAATGGAAAACACCTTTTCTGTGTCAAAATCTGACAAATCGAATCTGATTGTTGGGGCGAAATGACAAAGAGGAATTTGCGCGCGAACTTCTACCCATTGTGGCGCATGGACACGTAAGAGAGCGAATCCTTACATTTAAAAAAAACATTCCGAATACATTCATGAAATCGGCGAAATCAAATCATCATCGATCCGAAGGAGTGATATAGCTCTCATTATTTTGCTTTGGCACCTCCTTTTTTGTTGCTCAGTGAGATCGATTGACATATCCTGATTACCTTGCGTTTATTCAAACCCATTTGTATACGGTTATCATCAACTTCTCAATGCTAATGCATGCTGGTCTCTTCGAATAAAAAGTTAATCATGCTAGGATGTGTTTCCGCCAACTCTTTCTTATAATTTCTAACTGGAAGCTTTTCCAAAGACCATGACATCATCCTGTCGCCACGGGAAAAGATCAAGATTATCACATGTTCTGATAATTCCTCACTGGTATTCATTCGTGAAACAGTATTGCCGTTGGCAGATCTTGTTGATGGCTTTGTTACTTACAATCTTAAGCTTTTTTCTCCCCACAAAATTGATTGTCTTCGGATGCTTCCACAATCCTTTTCCACGTTCCAGCTTTAACTTTGGCACTACTCCCGCACCGAGCGAAAGTGAAATCCATCAATTGCTGCAAGCTCAATCAAAAACCATGCTTGGACTTTTTATTTCTTGACTGTTTTCGGCTATCACTTTCGAGCATCATGATCGCAGGACCCCTGGTGGAGGCTTTGGGAGAGAAAACAGAAAAACAAACAGCAATGATTTCGATGATTTTGTCGAAATAATCCACACGATCCAAACTTTTTTGGTTGAAGTTGATTTTCTAAGGTAATAACAATCCAATTATAAGTTTACTTATATCCTTTTGTATATTGCCTCTCATTTTCACATTCTCACAGGGAATAATTCGTGTCGAATATCAATCGGTAAATAATCCAAAGCGGTTCTTTTGCCCAACGTTCTAGGTGATGGAGACTGAAGCTTGAGCGATTTTTCTAACGAATGGTTTTTACGGAAATCGTAATGTGCATCGGCTACTTAACGTGCGGGCATTTCGTAGGATTATGAACTTTCGACAGCCCCTACGGTTTCAAGTGAATTTCAAAATCCGTCTTCAGTTGGAATTTCGAATTGTTAAAGAGCCGTCAAGTACGGAGTGTGTTAGTTCTGAAAATTTTCGAGATCGAATAACACCTGCTTTCGTAAGAAAATGAATTCAATGAGATCGAACGATATCACTGGTGGAATCGAGATATCTCACGGGTAATCCAATCCTGCCTGAGTAGCCATACGTGCAAGTTCAAAAATGACATATCATCCGTGTGGAGCCTCCCATGAGAACAAGTTTTTTCGTAGATTAGATCGTAAGTAAGTGATCAAACCACTTTGCACTCATGGGTCAGGAGGTCCTTGTGGGGATTCTAAATGTGTCATCTGTATCAAGAATGTGGATTGATCGCGGCGGATTTTCCTGCAACAAAATGGATTGCATGAGTTCCTTTTGAGTTTACCTAAACGAAGGAAGACGGATAAAATGGCTACCGCAATGACACTAGATCATCTCGAGTTGAAACGCTACGAATGAAGACCGATTGGCGAATAAAAACACCTATTGTATCACGCGAAGATTCCCGTATTTGCACGGGATTGTTCAGATTACTTGTTGTTTTGCCTTTTCTTCCGACTTTCAATGATTTCAGGTGAAGACTACCACCGAAACTCAATGAAAAATGAGTTTGACATTTATAGTGTAGGCCCCCCCGGGGGGGGCCAAAAAAATTGGAGAGACTTGTATTGAATCAGGATGTGCCTGACCCGAACCTGAGGATGAGCGTGCCGACCGATGTAATTGCTAGATGTGCTACCAATGCCAAAGTCAGTGGAATTAATACACCTGGATTAAATTAAGCGATTTCGGAAAATGGATTTGGACTTTTACTGAGTAGAAATATGCTCAATAAGAGTCCTATAAATATGCGCAATTGACGAGAAAGTAATCGAGGCCCACGCCAAACCTGCTTGTTTAGATAACATCTCCAGGAATCAGAAACAAATTAGAGCCGAGAACAGTATTTTTGGAAAAGCTATACTCTCAATACGGAGTCAACACCAAATATTCACGTATTCATCAACAATTTGATCGCGCTGTACACTTGCTTCTCAGGTCAGTATCGATGTAGAATCGACTCGAATTTAACCAGTATGTGCATTTATCGTCCCCAAAACTTAGAGGAATCGCTTATTGGTGACAGAAGGATTTCGATGGACTGAGCTGATTTGCAGAACATCTCCCTAACCCATTAACAGATTCCTCCAAGATTTTCCTTTTTCTTATCAGATAAGCCAAATCTTATTTTGCGACACAAAGCTGGATTTATTACAAACCCAGCTTTAACAGTAACTTGGATTCAGATAACGAGGAGGTGCTAGTCAATCGTCGAAAAGATTGTTCGATTCATCAGAATACTCCAATAATGCGCTGGAATGAATTGGTCCGTCCGGAGAAAAAACAGACGATTTAACGCGAGGCATTTTACAACGCTACAATAAATATCCTCTCGTCCAATCGAAATGGTATTCCTGGCAAATTTAGGCGCGACTTTGCGTAATCGGAAATGAACCAGTTGGCATCAATGCGAAGGGAGGGCTTATGAATTGGTTTCTTGCTACAGCAGCGATTGTCTTAAATAATTCTATGGAAATCGAGCGGTGGAACTTTGGTCAGAAGTGAATTTACCAATCCGAATCCGAAGATTTTAATCCCTCCTCTTGTGATAATAATTATCGTGAAGTTTGATCTGGGGAGAAGCGAATTTGGAATAGACTGGGTAAATGGTGCGAGATGGAGTTTTTGGGAGCAACACCTTATACCACCTTTCGACGCAGAAGAATCGCCTTTTGATCAGCAATTGGGATTTAAGAGGCAACCAATTTGCGATTTACCCAAATTAATGCCATTAGGGTTTGACCGGGCTTTCAAGCAGCTGACTTGCGAGTTAGATAAAAAAGTATTACTGTTCAAAAACTGGAATTTTCAATGTGACGGATTTTCAAAATGCCTATAATTTCCAACAGAGCAGCCATCTTATGGTGCGTGAGAGATCTGCGGGAGAAGATCCTAATCGAATCCGATGATCTAACCGCGCTATCACTCCGATTTTTGGGAAAACACTGCAGGGACGCTAACTACCGACATAGGATTTATCATTGAGTTTTTACGCTTTCTAAACTCGTTAAAAGTTGAGGATTCGTTCGGTTTAGCTTTCGAGTTGAACTCGTTCCAATATATCGTTATTACAAGCCCATGGTTTGATTAGCTTCGAGTTCTTGAAAAAGCTGAAGTTTACGGTATCGTCCATCAGGCAATCGAATGAGCTCAGCTGGGGCCTTCTGTGAAGTAGCATCGCGATAAAGTTCAGTGAACGCGATCTCCTTCCTCTTTTTTGATAATACAGCGCGGATTGGCTTTTGCAGTGGAGAAAAGCGACCCGATCTCCGAATAGCATGAGGATGCTTTCTCAAAGGTAATAGGAATCAAGCCTTTCCTGAGACTCGTCACAGTCCAAAGGCTGCCGATTTGAAATTTCAAAAAAGGAAGTCTGACAAAAGTCCATCCTCGCTTGCCGGCAAATCGCTCCACGTAAAAATCCCCTTCTAAGATGAGCCTTCAGTACTATTGGACAATAAAAAGACAGGAATTGTGTCCTGCTCTTTATAATTCAGTTTAATTAAATCTCCAGTCGATGTGAGGCGAGAGCTCGCCGCATCAAATTCGTGGTTTTTATAAAATAAGTATGGTCCTCCAGTCCAACTCCGATCACGATAGGAACATCATCGAAGGCATATTCCGCTATTTTTCCCCAGCAGCACTTAGTCGAAAGGACACCCAGAAATAACGAGACAAACCCAAATAGTAATTGAAATCAGAGTCAGCGATGGTCTATAAATTGGATTCCAGAGAGCATCTATAGTCCGACACCTCCGTACCCAATACTAAGGTTCAGCAATGGATCCTACTAAAACCCCAATGCAAAAACCAGCGTCTAATGCGACATTATTACCATTGTACCATTTCCAAATTCTGATACCCACTTCCTGAGCCGAACGAGCCGAAAGAGAACTTAAGTACGAAACGATAAATCGCAGAATTTTTGATTTGTTTCATTTTATCAAAGAATAGTTATTTAGCACAAATGTAAGATTTCTAATTGTTTCACATAAAGGAATTTTTAACCTAAATTCTACCTTTAATATTTTCAATTTAAGTAGGGTATTGCCATTCTCAAACTTCTTTACCAGTAGATTCCATACTCAATCGAGTTCGTTGATTGACATTGGCGTATCCGAAGTGTAACTTTCCAATTGAGAATTTCCGAGCTGGTTGAAGCGATTCCCTTCCTCTTGTAGCCGTAGCAAATATTTCGCGATGTCAACTCCTCGAAGCTCTTCCTCGGTGTATATCTGGGATGATCATTCGGAAGACAGTATTAACTTCATCGATACCGCGAGCGTTAATTCCAATTGAGCGCTGAAAAGTCACCCATTCCAGCGAGCTCATCTCCCGCTTGGAGATATCTGAGCAATTCATCTTTGAATATTTCTCCAAACACCTTGTTCTTGTCAGTGACATCCATACTTTGAGCGCCTTGAATCCTCGGGAAAGCTCAAAAGGCATAGTTACTTGCAGTGAAGTCAATCTCGCTGCCACTCCTCGGCACCGGAAGGAGGTAATTGGGCTTATAAGAAAACGAATCTCGAATGTTTTTGCTTGTCTCGATCAAGCCGGTGCAGCCGATTCATTAAGGGACATAAAGCCCATTATGAAGATAAAGGCCTAAGCTGGTCGCTTCTTCTCTAATGCTTTAGTCGATCGAATATATTGGATCCAACTTGCCAAAGTGCTCCATAAGCGCGTCACAGAAACCAAGGTGGTATTTTCGGCTAAGCTTTAGCACTCGTGCATTAAGGATCCTGATAGCACCGGTATTTTACCGTACCAGATGTGCCCACAATACAAAATGGGCTAAATCCAGCCTCAAGTCCGCTTGAATCTGAGTTCTAATTCTTCAGAGATCATTTTTCAAATCGCTCATTTTTAACTACGTCCAATTTTTCGTATAGATCCTGTTCCAAGAACCAATAATTTCTTGCTGCTTTCTCAACTGCACTATGGCGCTCACGTGAGCAATAACTGGAGTTTTTCGCTGTCTCATGAAGTACTTGTCTTTCGGATATTTAGGGTTTTGTAGGAGTTTCTAGCCACCGTCAGTGCGGTAAATGTTTGCAATACTCCACCGCTCAACGAACATTCCTGAGGAACCTTCGGGAACCCCCTCATCGCTGCACCAGTCAACCACTTGCGAATCCACATACATTGGCGCATGTTCCCTACGCCAATTTTTGGATTCAATTCCACGAAGCAAGCAGTCGCCAGACGCCATGGGATTTCTGTTACTTGGATCCAAGCAAAAACCGAGGATGTACATTTTCCCTATTATAAGCAAAACATGGTCCTCTTGAACTCCCTGATATACTTAGTCGGACCTTTGTTCCCGGTTTAGGGATGGAGAATTATATGTACCTACCTCTCAGGGATTGGCTTCCAGATGGGTGTTTCTCGGATTCCTTTCCAATAATACGACCAAATCGTCAATCATCTTGGTGTCCCCCAACTGGCGATTTCATCCATTCTCAAGGGTCGCCAGGCCGTCAGGTTCTTGGTATTTTCATTTCTATTTTGATTGTTCGATTCGTTGGAATTAGCCGAATCTAAAGATATGCTCCAATTTCCTCCTGGCTATTTTTTTTGACTTCAAGACAAAGCGTATCCTCCTTTTTTTAAAATCTTAGGATCCGATTGGGATAAGCGTTTTTCCAGGGTCTTTTCAGGAGCTTCCTTTTCCCTGAATGATGCGGTCTGGACTTGGGATAAGTTGCCCCTCAAAGCTTGAGTTATTGAAAGGGATTTCTGATTTCCAATTCGAACAATAAGTCGAGATCCCTACTTGTCATCTTCGGCTGTATATTCCAAAAAGACTTCGTAGCGGCCAAGTCCAATACGTTCAATTCCCAAAGAATACGTTCCGGCGATATTTTCAATTTGTCACCCAATCTGGCCAAGCATGACTTTCAAAGAATGCGTGATTTCAACCTGAAATGTCCCGCTTCATAACCTGAAAGAACGATTTGAGTGGCTTTGATTCGAAGAGGATTTGGCCGATTCATTCTATCCTTTTGTACATCTGCCACCATACCTTGATACTGCAATTGGTAGCGAAAGTGTTTGAACAGAAAACCGAAGCGAGTCGTTTTGCTGGTCCAGGATCATTTTTATTTTTAATATCAGTTATGCAGTTTGGCAAAAGTGTCAAAAGCAAAGAGTCTTTGCGGATTGCTCCCGTCGGCGAGTTCAAAAACTGTCGAGAAAAATGCGACAGCTGCGAAAAGATCGGTCTGTGAAACCCTGCTGTGTTTCTGCCGCGGAGTGTTGGAGCCAGCGGAAATACCATCTAGGGGAAAGCTTTCTTCAAAATTTAAACCCTATACAAATCACCAAAGTGGGCAAGATGTCAATTGTAGCACCTGGGAATTCCTTCAGTCGCAGGGACTAATTTTTTTCCGGTAATCGATGTTCCAAAAAGGAAAGGAACGCGAACCTCCTCCTTCTGATACTGCCCTGATGCTTCATATCAGCATTGATCGCGTGTCCATTGGCCTTATCAGCAGAAGATTAATAAGTGTGGTTTTCCTCAAGGCCATTTCCTTCACCCTAGCGATGTAGCGGCCTATATTTGGCATCGATCTTACTCACATGTCCGTGAATCGCCGCCAGCTCATTCCGAGAGCCCCCTTTTTTATAGGTGTCATAAGTAATTCATCCGACTTGAAATGTGGCTATGCGGGGTATTTGTAGCACGGAATGAAAGAATGGATGTGCGCTTTATTGTTTCGTTTATAAGGCAAATTGCTTCCATTCGTCACACATCTGGAAAGGTAGCCTTCGGCTTCGTTTACACTTTTCCATTTTTTCCACATGCTTATCGAAAATATTTGGATCCGAATAGACCAGCTAAAAACGCCGTAAATTCATCCAAACCCCTGAGCGAGTGGATGATTGGGATAATTGCTGCCCATTGTGCCACTTGCAAAGATTCCTGTTTTTGGTAGTCGTTGTCTTTAAAAGTTTCTGCCAGTGTATACTTGGTCCGCATCATGGGTCTCCAGCCCATCCGAAACTGAAAACTGTCCCGGTTGCGCAAAACTGGTAAGCGACCTGTTAAGAATGACTTGCTCGCGTCGGGGCCAGAGGTGGCTCACATAGAAGCATCAAGAGCGAGCAGATTCCATTCCAATTTGAATCCAATGACGTGGCGTAATTATGGAGGTATTCCTATGAATTCGAGGTCGCCCGAAGCCCTGAATGCATCGTGTAAGAATGAGAATGCACAATTAAGCCGTTTTTCCAAGAGATTTTGATTGGACATGAAAAAGAAAAAATCACTAAGAATAGTACGGAAATACGGAATAGGGGTATTTATCACTGCTGTTGGCTTGGGTCTTGTTTTTTAAGTTAAAATAACTGCACAGTACAGAAGAAATCGTCTTTAAATGGTCAAGGCTAATTTTTACTTTATTAGCAGTCCTCAGTGATTAATTTTTCTTATGATCCCGCCTTAGGTTTCTTCTGCAATATTCCTTTTACCAGATGGGCCTATGAATTCCCACTCTTTTTTTTCCAATTTCAGTAGAGATCCGAAAAGAAGTTGGTGAACATCTCTTAAGTCTTTAAAATGCCAATGGAGAAGGCGTGGTGGCGATCATTCTTCGAATCAGGGTACTTCGATTTTTGAAAACTAGATGATATAGTCATCGCCTTTTTCAGCCGCGGCTTTTTCTAATAAGCTTAGTTTTAAATCCGGGTCATTTAAATCGGGCAAAGAAGAAATATATCGTTGTTCGAAGCTTTTATCTCGGTGTAACAACCCTTTTCGCTCTGGCACTATGAACTAAGATAAGATCCTACCCCGCTGTGGAAAACTGGAAACAATTTTTTTTAGATGGGCACTGGAAAGCCCTCTTGCGAAGAGTCACAAATAAATCTTTCTCCATTTTCCAATCTCCGAATTTTTTTTAGCGGAACAGATGATGGAATAAACCAAGTGGAGGCTATACTAAAAATGTGCGGTGAAAATTTTCCCTGAGGATGCACCGCATAATTTCGTGCAGCAAAGAATTATTTTTCCAGATCTTTGGAGTCGAAGGAGAAATTTTATTCCGATATAACAAAAATCTAGCATTGCGATTCCCGGATTTTCGCATACATCATTTACTTAGGATGGTCTTTAAAGTAGAGGTCATTCCTGATTTTAAAAAGTAATGTATTCCCTTTTATTTTTCTTAGTGCCACATTGTAGGCTTTTGCTTGCTGACCGCTATTTTTGAAATCCAAATTTGAAAAAGGAAATCCGAGGGTCTTCATATGCGCAAGAACCACTGCTTCTGTAATCATCTGTACAGTCAATCCCGATCACGGTCATTTCCCAGTTTTGATAAATCTGAATCCATGCACACTTGAGCGCATAGCAAGAGCACGTGGCTGGGAATTAATATGTGGCGACTATGATGGATATAGTGGAACTTTCAATGGGATTTATTAAGCGTTTTCCGGAAATTCTGGTTCGCAAATGTTAACTGCAGCCACAGGAAATAATGGTGACTTCCCGTGTTCACGTTGTGGTAATTACAAAAGAGCGCATGCCCACCTCACCCTGTATGTAATACTTTCTGCTGAATTACATCTTATGCCATGGGCATAATCCACGGATGAGCCACCAGCTGGACCTGATGTCTTGAGGTCGAAATTTGAGCTGTTTAAAGCGGGATACGAAGTGCGATTCTCAGCCCAAGCTTTTTCGACCTACCTCCATTCGCCTCCTCTTCGAATAGTGAGAATCCACTCGGGAGCCGATAATTCTTCGACCAGCCTGTTCTTTCCGACTGACTACAAGACATAAAAAGAACTCGCTGTCCTTGAAATTTACTGTATCCTCCAAAGGACCGTGTACAATGGTTAGCGATGGGTAATCATCCGGTTTTTAATGGAGTGAAGACTTTATGCCAAACTTGTAACGGTGTGACCATTTTTGAGGGGGTTTCGATTCCATACGCCCCCTTATCAACTGCCAGTAAACCGTTCAAGGTGACGCATTGATCACTTCCGATAGCGCTCCGAATCTGTAATGGAATCGAACGAGAAAGACCTTTTAGACTATGAGTTACCATGATCCGAAACGGCAGTTGATTTTGGTGTTTGAGGAATGAGGTTGACATTTGGGGATGGGGTAACGCTTTGTGAGTTTTTTTCTGAAAACCTTGGCGCAACCGCGTATTCGGAATCTGAAAAAACGCAGACATTATCTCCGGATTTGCATATCTCGATTTGGGAGTTTGTAGTCTTGAGACTTCCCAAAGATTCAAAAAGATCGAGGGTAGTCTTTTTGAAAATGGTGTCTAGCCGTAGTAAAATATTCACTACAACGCTGATAAATGCACGGATACTTCTTCGGGCTCATCAATGACCAGTACGACCCCATCGTAAAGAGTTGTGGAAATGATTCTTCAAGATTATTTCATCCATCTTTAAGATAGGAGATGAAATGTAATGCCCCATTGATCATTTTCATTAGCCCGTGTTAGGTTCTCGATCCATAGCTAAAATTAGCCCAAGGTGAATTTCCCCTTGGAATACTAGCCTTTTTTTACGAGCAATTATTTTCTTCAGTAAGATCAACTGATGCTCAGTAGCGCAGCTCCAAAGCTGTTACAAACACCTAATCTCCAGCTCCTAGGATGCAATTCTCTTATTTCAATGTCAAGTCTTTTTAGGGAAAAATCAATCAATTGACCTGAGGTAAAATTAGGAAATATGAATCTTGAACTGCCTTTAAATGCTTTTTAAACGGTTCCTTTCTACTGTCCCTCCAGAAATCTATCGGGGTCAATTTTTTTGAAGCATTAGGCCTTGCTTCGAATTTTCTTTAGGGTTAAGTTCCAAGGAGACCCTCGACAATAGCTGCAAAATGACGCCTATTTGAAATGTCTACCGGTTGATTATTTTTTTCAAATCAGGAAGTCGCCTTTCTTCCTTTTTCTTGATTTCAAAATAATTTTTCGTTCCATTTTCTTTTTTTTTCCTACTATCGAAAAACGATCTTCCATTTTCTACAAAATTAAGCTATCTCAAAGGGTAATAATCGGGTAAATAGTCGGACGATTTCTCGGGCCCGTTATACCTATAATTAAATTAGTGACAAAAGAAATCGACTTACTGTCCAGGTTGACGCAACCTCGAACATTTAAATCGACCTTGTCCACATAGATGTAACCGATAATTCGAGAGTTCCACCTGTCAAAAGGCAAATTCGCAGCAAACAATGCTTGTAAAACGGATGGGCTTGGGTCAATGTCTTCGGAAGGAAATAAATGCGATCCATTTTCCATCGGGCTAACATGTGGAAACAGTCATTGTATTCCATCAAAAGGTCATTGAGCTGATTTCTTCATCTGATCCATTCTCAAAAAGTTTAATTTTTGCCATTCGTACCGAAATTTGAAAGAAACATATCTTTCCATCAGGGCTATAATCGGACCATATCAAAGTGTCTTCAGTTGGTCAATTGCTTTTTCCAGGCTGTTTTCACATCCACCGAATAAATGTCCATAACTGTCCATTTCGCTGTCCGGTAATAGCATGTGAGTTATTGTCCGGTGATCAGCCATGCAGGTAGGCTATGCTCAAGGCCAGGCTTCGGTCACGACAGCGGGGCTGGAGTCGCCTCAGAAAGGAAGATATCACAGCGTTGAAATTATTGTTATGCCGCGGGGTTATGACTTGCTGAGAAGCATTAAGAGCCATCAATGACAGGACATGAATCATGGTTATGGTGAGGCAAAACCTGTTATTCATTGGCTAAAACTTTCTATCAAGGGAGAGATAGTTGAAAAGCTCCGCTTCAGAATTATAGATAAGTTGCGTTCCCTCAGGATCCCAGTTAGGTGCTGAATAGAATTGGTCGTGGTAAAGCAGTACTCGTTCCTGTGCCGTTGATACTCATACTTCAAGCCGACTTCCTAAATAGGTGCTCGATTAGGGTTGAAAATCAGGTGCGGCGGTTGGATTATTTCCTGTACATTTCTAAACTTGCAATTCCACGATGTCTGTCGTTGTGTGAGCAGGCAGAACATAAAGCTCCGACAAAAACTGGGT
>Ga0163217_1015867_pt1 | contig 15786 bp, 5 predicted proteins | sample SynspAceP_FD_185933 | JGI IMG/M metagenome (GOLD analysis project Ga0163217, IMG submission 185933) | Saline lake microbial communities from Ace Lake in Antarctica - Synechococcus sp. Ace-P (PacBio error correction) | ecosystem: Environmental > Aquatic > Non-marine Saline and Alkaline > Saline ...
GGGATGGACACTAAGAAATAGAATTAGGCATCAACTGAAGTGAAGAAGATGGCGTGGCGACAATTCAGATGTTGAACGATTCCCAATATATACCCAACCAGAGGAGGTTGCCTATGCCCTATGGAAGAGCTTCCAAGATAAGCCAGGTTCACCATTGCACCGCTTTCGGAACGTACACGACGGCGTTATATAAGCCAGGAAACGTAAAATTGACCCCGAAAATTTTAAAAAATTCCCAGGAATCTCATCACTAAAAATACGGGTAGGAAAAATAACCATATCGATTTCGTTTCCGGTGGGTTCAGGTTAACTGTTGAAAGAAATACGTGAAGGCCTAAGTTTATGGTTCATTAAAGAATATAGATACGGACCTAACAAATATGCCTCTTGGAGGACAGGGACTATGTTTCAAGGAACAAAAGATTATTTACAATCTGCATCAGATTCGGCAATCCAATGGTGCCGAGACAAAACAAAAGTATTAAATGACCCACGTGTTTTGGTTAAGAGAAGTGAAAAACTTTGTAACACGTCTAAAAAAATGCCTTTGAAAGAACCTTAATAACGTCGAATACCCAGAATCCCCCAACACCAAAAAGAAAGTTATGTCCGTCTTGGTTCAAAAGAAAGGATAAAAGGAATACAACTGCACCGATCAGAAAAAGGATACCCCAAGGGGCCTTTGGTACAATCGCCTACAGGTAAAATTGGTAGAAATCCGATGAGTTGGCTAGAACTTTATGTTCGCCCCGAGGAATGATTACCATGGTACGCATTGGTAGTAAGGAATATTTGAAAATTCTTTCGACAACAACAAGTCAAACAGAAGTTTGATGCCAATTATCTTTCCAAGGAATCCCTAAAATTCGAGAATACCCAAAAAGTATGCCGACCGTTAAAACTGCCGAAACAAACGGGAACTTAAGATGCGTTAGAACTGCGGTGGCAATCTTTAAGGTAGGATTTAGTCATGCTTGTATGGATTTTTCAGCCTTATGTGTTTCAATTGGTAGTGTGGTAGGAGAAAAAATTGCACGGGAATAACATGCCTATAAAAAAAAAAATACCCCTTTGTACTGATTCCCAATCCCGGTGGAGCACGTATGATGGAAGCTTGCATTATCGCAAATGCAATTGGCCAAAACATCGCTAAATTGCTCACTTGCGATGCCAGGCCTCCCTATATCTCACTCTGGTACGGATCCTAACTACTGGCGGAACAACTGCTCCTATGCCAATGCTTGGGGAATCATGATCTCCGAACCTGGAGCACTGATCGTTTGCCGGTCCAACGTTTGTTAAGGAAGCTACCGGCAAGGAATTGCAAGAAGGCTTCAGACGGGGCCGAATCTCAGGAACATGGGATTTAGATTTTAATAGTCCCATCGAAGGGATCTTAAAAAGAAGAATCATCTTTATATAATTTAATAGAGAACAATCCTGTTAAAGGGATAAGGATAAAAGGCCTGATATTAATATTCAGGGCTTTTTATTTAATGGCTGCCAAAAAAATACAATGATTCCTCAAGTTTCTAAAAAAAAAGTCTATCTTGCGCCCCTGATTGAAAATCAATCTGACATAAAATAATTAAAATAATATTTGAATGTATTAACGAAAGAGTTAAGCCGAAATTTTTAAGAAAACACGGTGTGCGAGGCTAAACACACGAAACACAATTGCACTTAGCGAGAATACAGTCTAGATATTCATGACGTAACACACCACATATCACACATCATACTAAAATTAACCACTATGACACTGCGAGAGACACCATTGTTTTAAATATAACGAGAAACCTTCACCGTGGAACCTGTGAGTGGTCCTTCAACTAAACGAGGATATATCGGTATTCCTCTTCAGTAGGATTAAAGGTGTTAGAAGGACTAAATTAAACCAGATTCACGTATTGTTTAGTACTTTACTTTAATTGAAGACACGCTGCGAATGACGATATAAGGATATATCGGGCTAGTATGACCATATAAAGAACCTTTAGGAAATAATTAGAAAAATTAGCACGTTTAATAATAGAGAGAGGAGAAGGAAAACGGCCCTATGTGTTTTTATAGCATTTACCGTCAGGTGACTCATAGTAAATGGTTCCATTAGTATAAACACTATGTAGGAGAAGAAGGCGAATTCTATATCCGAATCGTTTATTACGGGGGATGCAACACAACAGAAATATCGCAGCATTTAGGTATCAAACACTTATGAGGCGACTGAGCCCGTCAACACAGAATATCACAAGACATTGGAGCACAACAAAGGAGTCATTCAATTTGCAGAAAAGGACTATAAGACACACCATAATACAATATCAAACATTTATAAAGATACGAACAGAGGATAGTTATGAGTTCTTCAGGAGTATAAATATATAGGATGACCTCACGCCAAATATAGTATTGATTATAATGACAAAGGATGAACATTAAAAGAGTTCTGAGAGCATGTGATATAGGGTAGAATATTGTACTTTAATTTACGAAAGACACGTATAAAGTGACGGGGGCAAATAAACTCTAAAGCTCCACTATGGATTTTCTTGTTGTCTTAAGAAAAGAAATATAACGGAATCCCGTAAAAATGTAATGGGAACTTTGAGAGCTTATCAAAGTAGTTTCTCAAAGACATGGGAGGAACTAAAGAAGTGAGGATGCGTATTTACATTCACACATAAACAAGTATGCAAGTTTTAAATCAACGCAATTTAGTCAGGAGCAAATAATTAGAATTAATAGTGTCACTACTTCAGGGTTTCGTTATCCCATTTGATCTTGCAAATTCATACTCCCTAATACTATTATCATTATATTCACCAAGACTTAAAAGCAACATTTATAATTTCTTAATATCAGGAAACGATATGAACTTACGTTTAAGGAACTAAGCAAAAATATCTGGTGTGGTGAACATAAATGTCTGCAAAACACAATAGTCTACTAAAATAGGTTACAATATACGCAACTTATAAACACGTCACCGGTAATGATTTGAACCAATTATGTTCAACTATGATTAATCGTAAATCGTTGAGTGTATTGTTACCAGAGAATACATATGTAAGGGCGACGTACCGAGTTAATGATATGGGTTCAATCTAAATTCGAAGCCATAAATGAGTCTAAATCTACGCCACACCGAGATCTTCGCTTGCCATAAACGCCGCGCGTTTGAGATCTTATGAGGGAGCGTGGTTTCTCACGGCACATCTAGTATTTTCAGAGGAGACCCCAAACACCGTGCAATCATATTTTGCGCGGAAGGGAATCAGACATTCTCGGTAAATAAGGAACCACATGGGTTGAGCATCGCGAGAAACTAGGAGTATAAGATGGTTGGAGCGAGTTGAGAGAGCTAAATGAGCATCATTAGTCAAAACACAAAGAATATTGTTGAGCAGGATATGTACCTTGCCATTATGAAGCTATAAAAGTTGGGAAGTGGACCCGCGCGACATTTAGAGCTGTTATAGGAATCAAGATGTCTGAGGATTTTGGAAGTAACGATATAGAAAAGAAGAGACAAGCAGATAATTTAAGATACGGCTCATTAAGAGGAGAGCGTAGAGGCACATTAAGAGATAAGACAGTAATGATTGAACGAAGTTGACCCAATGGAAATCGTCATAACACGAATCACTTAATTTTACATACTCAAAATATTTAGGCCAGTTACCTTTAGCGACAAAAAGAACGGAAGAAAATGATCGGCTACGGCGCGAACCAGTCGGGCATGCTGGCAGAATAAAACAAATAATATGATCGAAAGACTTCAAGTATCGCAGGAACAAGACTACTTAAAGGATCCGCCTCGACCAGATAAGTTTCTGCGAGCTATCACTTTAATATAGCAAAGCGGACACAAATAAGAAGCTCGGACTACGGAGAACAGGAGATTGAGTCAGATATATATCGAAGGGATAAGTAATCTATTGGGACGGATTGAAAACTGACTCGAGATTGAGTAACTCACAAATCATGGTTGTGAGAAATAAGGGTGACAAAATCCTATCCACGAAATATACGAGCGAGAGAGTAACTTATTTAACATATAGACGAATGGAAACCATTCACAGAATTGGCAAAGCTCAATTTGTTTTATCGGTATTTATAAGAACTTCAAACAAAGAAACTAGGCTAACAATATAACCAATTGAGAAACACTCTCATCCTCACAAAAGATAGCGATTGCATGATGTATATAGATATACACCTATCTTATTTACATTACAAACTCCCTCCTTCCTATTGCGGATGTGGAGCTATCTCGGGCACAAGAAGAGTCGGGCGTTCCTTTGAATGAAGAAGTGTGTCCATCCCTGCGACTGACGTAAAAGATCTTAGTACATTGGAGAACGACATATGTCATGGCAAATCCAGCCTGTGAATAAAAGAAATGAATACACTATGAGAGCTTGTATCCCCTTACATACACCAGAAATGCATTAGATTTCTGAGAAGTCCGTGGAACTATAACGCGAGAGAAGCCTACCTATCCTGGTATGAAATTGGGTCGTGTAGTATTGGTGTTAGAGCAAAGTGTGTACACATTGCACCGCTCTAAGAGAGCGCGGTGCCTAAAATGATAATAGAACTCAGTCAGATCTCGCGATATGTAAGCCAATGGAGAAATTCAAATATTTCCAAGCGAGGAGAGCAGCACACTCGAAAAGAGAATTGCCTTGAGTATGGGCACTCAGGATAATTTGACTGTACGCTGGAGAACAGAACAGAGCGATATCAAGCGAGAGAGCAGTTAGCGGACTATCAGAAGTGTATATACACAAGAGTAGCTGCGTCCCACTGAATTAGCTACACTGGCTATTGTGTGCACAAATCTAGGTAAGTCGTAAAATAATTAGAAAGGGAGTCGCTAATCCCTGCAACACAGACTCTTGAGTATATATATTAAGACTAGACACAAGATCGACCCAAAATTTTAAGGTCAGCATTGTACTAATTTTCGAAAGGCCAGATGAATTAATTTAACAATAAAAACCAAATGGCATCAACGAAACATAAGACGGCGGGTATGCATCCTAGCTAAATTTGTATTATCAGAAATGCAAATTGAAAACACAAATCTACCAACAACTAAATTATTCAATGGCGTAAGAATCCTAACGAATTCTTGCGGTCATTAAATTGGTCCTGGTGAAAAAGGTTAATCAGGGAACTTCAAAAAGAGGAAAACGATGTACAATCGTTATTAACGAAGATCCTGTAACTGAAAAAGGTATTGTTGAAAATCTTAACAGGTACTCACTAAGAAGTATGGATAAAGTATTAACAAAGATCGATCTTTATTGTTTTTAAAAACCAGTTTGGGGCAAGCGCATACGAAGTTAAGGTAATCAAAGGTTAGATTTGTGCTGTACGTTGAATATACTGGATGCCCCGGAAATGGAAGTATTGCTTCATGTATCGAATTGGCATGGGAACGTACCGAAAATGTTCCTGAGTAGTAAATAATGGGTGACGTTTTTGATGTTTAAGGTTACTTTGTCTAGACCCAAGACAAGAAAGAAAAAAGTTCCCGCAAAGCTTTTGGCAAAACCTGAAAGGCATATAGATAAGACCACCAACGAGAAGAATCGCGTACGAATGATAGGGGCAAACGATCGAAATAAGATAGAGTCGTAAGCCAAGAAGGGACTAGTTTATTAAATAATTGTTAACTAATTCAAGCCACGTTTTTCTTTTAAAGGAAGGCCTGGCTTTTTCATGCATTCAACTAAAAAAGAAAAATAAAACAGACCCAATTGGTAACATTTCTAACTTTGTACGTATAACCTTAGCAAGCTTATGCTAATGCACATAATATAGAAATAAAAAATTTCGATGAGACAGCTTAAAATTACACAAACAAGGTAACCAACAAAAAACTGCTTCTTGATAAATACTTACAAGAAAATGTAAGGTCGATTTTAATACAGCAGATGAAGAAAGTAGAAAATTGGCACAAAGGATCAAAAGGCAGGTGAATCAAACTTGCAACTTGAGAAATTGAACCCACAGGCCAATTTACGAATTGTGTTTCCGTTGCAAAGCAATACCAAAACCAAGGTTTAACACTTCCCGATTTGATCAACGAAGCACCTTGGCTTAATTAGCTGCCACAACGTTTTGAATGAAACTTCGGGATTTAAATCATATCCTATGCGTTATGGGTGATTCGTCAGCCCATATTACCACCGTTTGGCAGAAACAGCTCGTATTGTAAGATACCATTGAAACAAAAATTGGGTTCTAATCATAAGAAAAATAAAATTGCAGATACGTGAGTATCGAGAAAACCCAAAGAACAGCACCAAGCAAGACTATCTTGCAAGAAGAAACACTATCGTTGCTCAAGAGCATGATTAATATGACGAAACCAAGCAAATAGCGTATCCTGAGGAGGTCAAACTGAGGAGCGATGATAATATAAATTCAAATCATTATATAAAGAATTACTATGGGTTGCACTACGCCTGATGAGAGAAGAAAATGCCGACAATTGGAGCGAGGAGATGAAATAATCAACCAACGCATATTGAGATTTGAATGTGCGTCAAGTGAAGAGCAGATTCGCGCCCAAACTCATACGAAGAGACAGACCGAACTGTGTGGAGCTGAATCTGAGAGCGCCACATTAAGTCAATCAGCTACATTTGCAGATAAAAGAGAGAAAGAATCCACGAACTGTAGCGTATAACCATAACCCGCCGAAAGTTAATACTCTCGTGTGAATTGCAGATAACAATCAACCTAGGTTTAGTATCATTTTGGATTATTGGCCAAGAGACAACAATATCCATCATGAACTATTAGAGAATGAACACTACTGTTAATAATACTCTATCTTAAACTTAGTGAATAGAGCAGAATGAGACACACGATTTAGCGCTCGATACAAATTACCGAGAAGTATGTGGATAAAATGAGATAGTGAGTTACAGGACTCCACTTCCACCTTGGCGTTTAATGCAGTCTAGAAGACTGCCATACTATTCATCCACTATATGTCAATGGAAAGTCTGTCCGCGGCCAAATGCCTCCGCACAAGGAACGATAAGCGAATTCGAGCAGGCACCACATTGCTTTACAATTGGTTATGCCAGCAAAGACTCCTTTAGCACTCTTTCGGTCTCTAGCTGATACCAATGGCAAGCACACATATTCCCAAGGTATTCCGGAGGAGAAATCGCCGCAGAGCACTTTAAACTATATTAGCCATATCGTCACTCAAGGATGTGTAGAAGTCTCACACTGTTTACGAATTAAAAGTCTGGCACATTCCATGATAGCGTTGGAACGCCCTAAAGAGTCAATTGGGATTTGATTTTTTTATATCTCGCTCTCTTCCACGCCCTGAGGTACCTCAATTCAATGCACAGTTTGTCATATAGCTTCCTAGATCGAGGAAAATTGTACTTCGGTGGACTGTGCGATCCCACAAAGGAAGAAGAATATCAGCGAGTAACTTCAATATCTTACTCGACAGAAGGTACTACCAAAATGCAGAGTGTTTAAATATTGTGAACGACTTAACTCTGAAGATTACGAGAAACTCAGTGTTCCCGCAAATAGTAATTGAAGGACATCGAGCGAGAATCACGAGCGAACCGCCGACTAGATATTTAGACACAATTTCTCTACGAGGTTCTTCACGAAATATATCAGTTCACTACATATAATATTAAATGGACACTCAAAGGGTGCTTCTGAAATTCTGAAAAGACTTTGATGAGGTAATATAGTTCGGCTATAAAGCCCTGAGAGGGTATATGAGGAGATATTGGGCGAGCTTGCAAACGGTAGCCGAAGAGACTCAAAAAGATAAATATGGGAGCCACAAATTATACTCAATCTCAATGAAATTACATCGCCTGCCCTTGATCCTTTGAGGTTCGACCGATTACCACTTGCTCTATCTGCAACAGACAATATTACGTAATGGACACTTACAGTTTTACTGTCTGATAAGAATAATATTCGGAGAGAAAAATAGCATACTCTCCGTTCACGTTGATAACGCGCAATCTGCTTAATATATAATATTGTCTCGAGGCAGCAAACACATTTAATTATATGTTGCTAATTAATATTAAATACAAGGGTTAAAATCGAATGCATGAAAATTAACATATCACATATAGGTTTCACAATTGGCACAAAGTAAAGGTCATTGTATTAATTATCGTCATTCTTGTATCGGTATATTATAGAATATAGACAATAGACAAAATAACCATTCACATTCTCACATCTGTCACCACAAAGCTAATAAATATAAAAGATCCTGTGGGTGAATTATAGGTTGTTATAGCATATCATATTAGAATAATTAGGTCAGAGACCGTCTCCTTAAATCAGCATCGATTATAAGCCATTTCACCATCGAGGATCTACCGCGTACACCTATCATTTCTACGGGGCGAAGGTCCTCTCTCTCAAGAGGATTCTCAAACTGATCTGATATAGGCCTTCAGGCTAGTTTCTCTCTAATCATATGGCTAGAGAGAGTGAGAGTATTATATCACAGTAAAACTCACTCGACGTAATTATGACGTATTCTATGACCCATATCGGTACACAATTAAACACAATACCGACAACCCCTCGATGAAGTCGGTATCTGATCTAATCTAATCCGGAAAACATAGATAACGAGCGATGAGTTAACGTCCAATAGGACCAATACCAATTACAGCGAAGAGTTACCCACTTTGAATGACGGCAATACTTCATTTTCCCAGCGGGGGCAAATCCACAAATAGAGTAATTACAACTACAGGCACCCAAAATCTTAAAAACGAGGTGTTTTGGGCCTAGTACATTATACATATGAGCGTATTCTCTGTATTTGTCACTAAGCCGGCACAAAATGAGAACATGGGTGTAGAAAAAACAAGAATCTGAAATGATACTAAATTCATTACTTTATTACTCAAATGTCTTTCATCATTATATGACTTGCTCATAAGGTATATCCAAAATAGAATATGTGAAGAACAAACAACTAAAATATTCTTCGGACACTAGGAAATTTCTTTTTGTTAGAGTGAACACGTAATCAAGCGATATCCAAATTTACACTAAAAGAGCACAGGTTATCTCTTCGGGCTGAAATTTTATCTTACCCGCGACGCGATCAACATATAATTGGACTACCATATGACACTATCCTTGTGATAGTACGTAAAGTCAAAACCATAAAGATTAATTTTGTATACTAGGGACGATTTTGTAAATTGCACACCCCATTTAGCAATTTGTCCTCACACACATGATTTATGGAGATGACACGCAGGTTATATAGATAGCTAATATATATAGATGTTGTATATAGCGGAGCTCCTTGACGCTGTAGGGGCATGGTATTGTATTATTAAGATCTAATATACGGATGATAATCTTCAATATATATCATGAGATCGCGTCTCTAGAATGAGCGTATATATCCATTTAACCGAATACGCAAGCTCTTACAATACAGTGGTTAGCTTCCTTCGCCATGTATCAAATCTCTAAAGTCTATCGACAGTTCCCTATAATAAATGAAGTGCATCTCAGTTCATCTACCTAATATTATTATCACTTTCGACATATCACAGATCAGCATGTCCGAACTACCACAATAAGAGAGTAAAGTTGGCCCATTCCAAATAGTCATTGAAACACGTTCTTTGTCTCAATTTTGAGAGCCACAAACAATATAGGACAAGCCATCTATAAAGTACCACTAGACATTCAACCTCTAATGTCGGAATTTGAGGAAAATGAGAACCCTGGGTGTATACATATCTTGAGTACAACATATTACAGAGAATCTTACGTCCGATCTGGCGTGAGATAAGAAATGTCGAGTTAATCAGGCATGATCATTTCGTTACATAAACTAGCGACGATGGGTCCTTCGCTGTAGAATCAGACAATAAAATACCAAACTTCACCGGGACGGAGTGCCTCTTAAAGGACGCCGGCTTCACCATAGGTAGATCAAACCAGGTCAGATGATCTTAGTAATTTAATTGGCGAAGTGTGTGGAGAATATGTATAGCCACTACCAATAAAATTGCCTACAAAAAACGTCGTGTTCATTATCTTGAATGGTGAATATTGCCATGGGAGTAAGAATTTAATCCTTTCAAGAAGATATCATTTATCGGATTATGTTGGAATTAATCAACTAGACGACCCAAGAAGCCGTTTTAATGTGGGCAATTTGTATTTACTTATATTAAGAAAAATATCCACACAGAAGCCTTAAGAATAATTTAAATATATTGGATTAGGCCATGAATTACAACCAGAATATTTTACAGCTCTTTCAATCGAACAAGCGAAAAAAATGTGAAACAATGCATCAGAGGAGTATGATTGCTGGTTAGATGTTCTTTAATGCCTATATAGGCTGTATCCCACTTTGTATTCCTATTTATCGTAAATCGATATTCGCTTAGAGGACTTTAAAGAAGTCAGAGTATTTAAGTAGGCCATAATTCAATTAGAAAGGTTGATCCCGGAAAGTTTATACCTCGGCTCTCCAAAGGTATAACTCGATTAATTAAGTTATAATGCGAGACCTTTCTGCGAAGAAATCCATCTTGTATACTTGACTGTTGCAGAAGAAATTAAAATCTAATAATCACCTACACCAAAAAATAATCAATTCTAATAAGCCCTAATTCCTATATGAATTGTGACGATCTCCCTTTTCAAATCAACTACTCTTCTAACTAATATCCAAATCTAGACCACCTTCTTTCATCTTTGTGACATTAGTCATATAAATACGCCCTCCAACAAGGTCCCAAATTTTCAGACGTCAAATCTTCTGTCTACTCTTCTGTTAAATAGAACTTTGAAGCACGATACTTGTCCTGCGTGTCTTTATAAGTCTGCTAACAACGACTGTATAAAGAACAGCATGCAGCAAGTCCAAGATGATCAATCTCTTTCTTTAGTCAATTCTAACATTTATCGTTGTCAATAGCAAAAATCTCGGGTTGACAACTACTGTTTTTCACTATAACGTCTTCGGTGGCGATAGTCAGTGTCCTATTATTCTAACAGAATCACCTCAACGAACCAGCCAATTATATTCAGTCACATCCAGGAGATTAGTCACTGTCCCAATAACAGGTCCAAGTTGGGAGCAGGCAAGGGGACACAATTTTGAAAAGGTCTGTATAAGAGAAAATAAGGCTTTGGTGTCAAACTCAACATAACTAACTCACCTGAGCATTTTCACGTAGTCCTATATATATTCTTTATACGTCTCAGGTATATCTAATGCAATTTTCGGCCTCATAACTCATTCAAGAGCTCAACAAGACAGGATAGCCACTCGAGCGCGAAATCTGAGCAATAATATCAAGTACGAATATCTTTAGACGATGGAGAGAAGCATACAACAGATGTATTTGTCTCTGAATCATCTCAATTTCATCTTCATTACACTGCTGACAGTTGAAATGCACAAACACTTGGGACCAGAGATATAGCCGCATCTATAATAAGGGAAAGCCTTTACACTGTTGAGAGAGTGCCGTAAGAATGACAAGGCACGCCAAATTGTGTCACGATCGGTCTCACTAGATTTATCATCTATTATCTGTAAAAACATATATTAATGGAGGTCAATCTACCAGGGAGATTGTGTTTTCCGTCTATTAAGGAGAAAATACTGTTCCTGAGGTAGATAACGTGGTCCGGGTAAGACACAAGAGCTACAAAGCAGCTGAGGAAAAAAAATGTTCACCCTCACTAGTGGCCTAGTTCGCCTCAATGGACAAGAGAACAAATACGTCTAAGTGGCTAAGAAGTGAACCACACTGAAGCACCATCTGCAAAACTATTTTTTCACTGGCTAGATTACACTGAGTGTGATGGAAGAAAAATTCAACTATGCAACTATATTGAGTTTTAAATAGCGAAAAAACTACTTGACGCTAACATAATAACAGAGCATTACCAATGATACAACAACAGACCATGGGCCTGTTTTGCCATATATCCGCGACTAGAAATTGACCGTCCCTCCCACACATGCGACCACTTTAAATACTTTTTGGTCATCAATACATAGAAACCTTGTCATAACAGGTATTTTAAGCCAATCGACTTCGTCTTCAATAGCGACGTGTTGTTGTAGTTGTGTGTTTGTTGAACAAGAAAAAAACTATGTGCAAGCTTTTGTTTTTGCCCATTGGTAACCCTTGGACTTACAAATATACAATAAACATAATACTGGTATTGTAAAAGGAAAGTTGTTAACTTTCCCCTTTTAAATTATTTTCTAATCTCCTAATTTCTTTAATTATCTCACATATACAATATCAGTCTTATTAAATAATCTGAGAAGTGATCTTCTTTACCCTACTAACTTACCAAAGAAACGTCTTGTGAAATCTTGCGGCTTTCTTTTTAAATGTTCGTTACAGGTAATTCGTGAGTAAATAGCTGCAATCCTGGACCTCAGAAGAGCGTGTCTTTTTAGGCCTCACCACCGTGTTTCTTTAAAAATTTAGGCTTAACTCTTCGTTAAATACATTCCAATTAATTATCATTAATGATTTTTTATGTACATGATTGATTCCAAATAGGCGCAAAGATAGACTTTTTTTAAACCTGAGGAATCATAGTAATTTGTTTGCAGCCATTAAATAAAAAAGCCACTGAAATATAATATCAGGGCCTTTATCCTATCTCTAACAGATTGTGTCTCTTATAAATCTATATAAACGATTGATTTTCTTTTTAAGATCCCTTCGGATGGACTTAAAATCTAAAATCCATGTTCCTGAGAAATTCGCGCGAAAAGCCTCCTGGAATTCCTTGCCGGTAGCTTCCTTACAACACGTGAACCGGCAAATACCGATCAGATGCTCCAGGTTCGGAGATTTATATATCCCCAAGCATGGCCATAGAACCAGATGTTCGCAGTAGTAGGACCGTACAGAGTGAGATTAGGGGAGGCCTGCATCCGCAGCTGAGGCAATTTAGCCGATGTTTTGGCCAATGCAATAGCGATAAATGCAGCTTCCTCATACGTGCTCCCACGGATTTGGAAATCATTACAAAAGGGTAATGCTTTTTATAGCATAGTCTATGTCCCCCGTGCAATTTTCTCTCCTACACAACTACCCATAGAACCACTCATAAAGCTGAAATCCATACAGCAACGGGAAGGGAACTAAATCCCTACCTAAAATTCTTGCCTACCGCAGAGACCGCATCCTTAAGTCCCGTGTTTTAGGCTTCGGCAGCTTTAAACGGTCGCATACTTTTGGTTATCCTCGAATTTAGGAGAATCGGATCAGGATAACTTGGCATCCCAACTCTGTGAACTTGTTGTTTGTCGAAAAGAATTCAAATATTCCTTACTACCAATGCGTACATGGTAACATCCTCAGGGCAAATTAAGAAAGTTTCTTAGCCAACTCATCGGAACTACAATTTTACTGTAGGCGATTGTACAAAGGCCCCTTGGGATCCTTTCTGATCGGTGGCAGTTTGTAAATTCCTTTTTCTGCTTTGGAACCAAGACGCAACATAAACTTCTTTTTGCTGGTTGGGATTAAATAGGGTATTCACGTTATTAAGGTCTTTCAAGGCCTTTTTAGACGTGTAAACAAAAGTTCTTTTCACCTTCTCTACCAAACCACGTGGGTCATAATACTTTTTGTTGGTTCACGCACGCATTTGGATGCGATCTGAGATTGTATAAAATAATCTTTTTTCCTGAACAATGCAGTCCTGATCCCTTCCAGAAGCATAGTTGTATGTCACGTACGATATTCATTTAAGACACCACTAGCTGCACGTATTTCTTCAACAGTTGACCTGCAACGTGGAAACGATAGATATGGTTATTTTTCTACACGATTTTAGTGAAATGAAACTCGGGAATTTTAAAATTTCGGGTCAATTTTCGTTTCCTGGCTTATAACCCGTGTACGTTCCGAAAGCGGCTGGCATGGGTTGAACCTAAGGGCGTCACTTAATGAAGAAGCTCTCATAGGCATAGCAACTCCTCTGTTTGGTATAAATTTGGAATCCGTCAACATCTGAATTGTTCCAGCGCCATCTTTTCACCCCAGTGAGTGCCTAATTCTATTTCTAGTGTCGACTCCCATCTTTGCCATTCTGCAAGATATGTTTACAAATTTCAATGTTTCTCCTCAAGTCGGTTCCTCCGATAGGTCGAATCATATGTGAACTGTATAACGGTTTTCCAAGTTTCTTTAAGTGCTTTTTCACTTGCATCCAATCATCCGTCGATCCATGGTAAATAATTTTTTTTGCAACAATGGTCTGTGTGCAATATTACAGTGCACAGTAGGCCTCGGCCAAATTGGTGAATCGTGTTTGCCTCCGGCAACGGCAACCCAAAATGGCGGCCTGCTGACCTTCATTGGAACAATCCTTTGCCCAGCATGAATTGGGCTCCTCCCATATCAGAGACTGTATAATTACTATCACACACACACACGGCTAGAACTATTATTATGACGGGGAGCAGGGTCAGCGAGTCAGCAGGTCTGATCCCTACGACCGTATCTATCTTTTATATATATAGATCAAGCGACGCGTCTCGATAATATCGAGTATCTTGGATGGATTATCTCTGCGCGCTCATGATGGAGTTAGAGCACACATTTATGGTAGTAGCCTGTGCGAGGTGCCACAGCTCCTGGGGTTTAAATTTGTGTGACATAATTTATTTTACGTGTAATTAATTAAAAAGATGGGGACAAAAGTAATAAAATATTCAGCTCTAAAAAAGGAAAATTTAATACCTATGTTGAATATCCTGCCTTTGGATAGATTAAGTCTCTAAACATTTTTAGTAGATTCTTCCGCCTGGATGTAGGTTTTTAAAATCTCATATCCAGTCTAAAAAACGAAAATACGTAAAATCGTAACGGGAGACCAGGCCAGTGCCTAGTGCATATGTCCTGCGAGAGGGAGCTAAGTTTTCGACCATTGCCTTTCAATCTGTAACATTGTCGAAGACGTTTCCAATATTGCCCGCATCGGCAAAATAGAGCTCCTTTTATATCTGCCCACCAATGGAAATCTATATTCCTAAATTAAAAAAGCGCGTATATTTTAATTGGCCTCTGTTAAAATCATTTACATCATCGTTCTCCAGGCCCTAAGGAATAAGGCAGCCAAGCACGGGTTGTCGTATGAGATCATCCCACAGGCAAAATAACTCTACAAAAGGATGCTTTGTCCGAATGCCGTAAGGTATGCAATGCGAAAAACTTCTGAATGCCAAGTACATTGGTCCTGAAGTAACTCCATGTTTTTATAAAGTCGAATTCCGTTTAACATATGGAATAAGTACATTAAAGAAACCAAAAGTGTCATCCTCAACTTTTATAGAATGGAATATAAATAGGAATTCCGGACAACTAGGAAAAACTGCATAACCAATACTGCTCGCGGAATCACGTATGAGTTATCTGTATATATTGCTACTATAGTTCATTATTAGAAGGTGTTAATTACTCGCGAATATCAAATTGTTTTCGGTAAAGTCTTTTCTCTTTCTTCAATACTACTTATCGTCAAAATCGAAGAAACTGGAAGATACTTCTCATTAGGAATTGGGCATTGTAAAGCCTAATGGGTGCCTTCGGAAAATTAAGTTGGTTCGTAACTTCAATCAGCGGTCCTCATAATACATCGGCAAAGCTGGTTCGCGTTCATATTGCCCCAAATAATCATCTAAATTTTTCATAGGTGTTTTTGAACACCGTGAAAAAATCTATTTGGGTT
>Ga0163217_1050179_pt1 | contig 15784 bp, 11 predicted proteins | sample SynspAceP_FD_185933 | JGI IMG/M metagenome (GOLD analysis project Ga0163217, IMG submission 185933) | Saline lake microbial communities from Ace Lake in Antarctica - Synechococcus sp. Ace-P (PacBio error correction) | ecosystem: Environmental > Aquatic > Non-marine Saline and Alkaline > Saline ...
CAAAAAAAGGGGAAAAGAGAAAATTAAGCTTTTTAAAACAACGTGTTTGGCCAATTTGGGCGCATAAGTAATTCGGGCAAATACTTTCCGTGAACCAAAATCCTTCGAATGGGCCCGTAATAAACAACGCTGAGCGGAATTCTTAAATGTTTCCAAGACATGGTGGACCCACGCCCTCATCCAAATTATCTTGCATCCATTCAAGGACCAACAACGCTGGAACTTTCCTCAGAGTTCCAAAACCAATTTTTTTTTGTAAGCACTTTTAAGAGGCAAAAATAATTTTTTTCCCCCCCACTTACTGGCCCCTCCTGTAAAGGAAAACATTGTAAATTTCAGATTGTATGGTCAATCATTTCCGCAGTATGCATGTAACGTCCCTGCACCCATTGATCACTTCAACAATTGGAGGCAACCCAAATCTCAACGCCAATTGAGCAAAATAGTAGGGGACAAAAGGCGTTTTTCTCCGAGAAGGTTTTCAAGACCACTGTATTGTTCGTAAGCTAATTGCCGGGAGCTTTATTTTTTGTGGCACTAAGCCTGGTTCATTGGGATGATTAAGATGGGAGTTATACAGCTAATCAATCAGGGTTAAACACGAGTCCGTAATAAATCTCCTTCTAGGTTTTACCATTTTTTGAAACATCAACAAGGGAAACACGCTGAGAGTCCAATCGTCCAATGTTTCATTAGGCTGAAAAACGCAACACAATCGGAAACTCTAAACTGGCTTCATAACGGGTATCCTTTAAACAAAGTTCCCTTTTTCATCTGTAATCATTCAACTAACCTTATCTACCGCTTCTTACAAGGGCATTGGCAATTTTGTTAATATATCATAGCGCTCCATACCCGCGTAGGGTCAATTTTGGTATTTTTGGTATCGGTTAAAACTTTCCAAGGTTTTTTGTATCTATAGAGGTACCCTCCCACCCTGCTCTTGTGATATGGATTATAAATTCGTCCATTCCCCGCTTACTAACTTGCTTCCATGAATTAATACTTCCAAATTCGATTCATTAAGTAAGTGGTTTTAAAAAGTCGTTCAGTTAGAAAATCCGTTTACTCAAAAAGTGGAATAAATCAAAGTTCCTGCTGGTACCGTGCCATTATCACTGTATTCAGATCAATTTCCCTTGTTGAATATCATAGGTACGACCTTGAACAATGTTCTCCACCGTGTGATCGCGAAGCTCTCCTTAACTTAATCCAGCTCATGCAATCAGGTGGTTTCTAACGCAATAGTGGGTAGCTGCATCTGCCATACCACCAAGTGCCTATTCTAATAACCAGGCAATTTCGAATTCTTCCACTGCTCCTCATTGTCAACACCTTTCAATTCGTCAGAGACAATAAATAGTCCTTAGCCGCATTTAAATTGTGATTATCTTCAAGATACGGGTTCCATACTCCGCCTAAGGCCCGTGATACTACATAAGGATCTGTGATAGGTAAATTTACCGCTTGTTTTAATATTTTTGGGCATCCAAAAGTCTTGTTCTATACATTGCTACTTTTGGACTGCCATCCGATTGGTCTTGGCCTGCAATTCCCATGACCTCGGTACAGCCGATAATACGCTCCATTTATCCAACTCACCCAACCAAAGATCAATTTTCGTAAAAAGTCGTTCGCATCAGCGCTCCAGGATGCATATTTATGTTGCACAAAATCGTTGCTTGTCATGGTACATTACATGCAAAAGTGCTCCTCTTCAACAATTTTAGCACCTGCCTCTATGCAATCACAGAACATAAAGGGGTTCCGTAATACCTGGCCCTTTCCTTGCCCATTAATCCTTCCTCTACATTTTCACTTTCGTTCTCTTCCAAAGTGGTGATTGGCGGAATTCAGCAGATAAAGCAGATACCGTCCAGATTATGGGCCAAACATTTTTCGCACTTATCCTTGGGCCGTAACTACAGCCACTTTTTCTACCATTTTTACTTTAGTTCGGAAAGTAATAGTAGCACCTTTAGATACTTTGGATTCGTTCATCATACCTCCTCCTGTTAAGATCGGTGTCCCAATATAAAATTGCGGCAATTCCCCGTTTACTGTTAAAGGTTTACCCGCTGTTACGATAGCCATATTAATTTGGGTTGGTAAAAAGATGGAATTAACATTTTTGACCATTCCATACGACCCTTCCTTTATAAATCGCTGCAAATTTGGCATTAACGCGTTCCTTGGCGCTTCAAATAATATCGGATAAGATGTTTCCGTCCCTACATATCCCGATACATAAGTGCTGCTTTTTGTTTTGGTAACTTCCTGTCGTTAATGTTCATATTAAAAAATAACTTTGCGTGAATAATTATTTTGCACTAAAGTACAAAAATTAATCTAAATGATAATTTTTGTAAATTAAAATTTATATTTGATTTAATTAGATGTAACCGGGCCAAAATACCATCCTAAATAACCTAAAAACCGAAACGAACAGATATACTTGTATTAAATTAAGGTCAATAAAAATGAGACACAAGCTTCAATATTAATTGGGCCCTCCAGTTAGCAAAAAAAGTCATCAAAAAGAGCGATAGGGAAGTAAATATAAAATTAGATAATTTAGTTTTTTTAATCGTCAAACCAAATACTCTTGGCACCATAAGGATAGGTTCTGGAACATAAGTAAGGAGTAAAAGCACCGCTGGTCATTGCAGCCAAAAAGGGCAATAATGGCTTGATAAACTTTTGTGACGGTAATTTGGCGACGCCACTCCCACTAAACAGCAGCGTTCCTGAACAGGGCGAGTAACATACCCCAATACATACATTGAGAAAACGATTACCCTTCCAAAATTGAACCGGAATGCATACCCAATTGCCCATCACACCGGCTAGGAATATTAGGAGTAAAAATGAGTACTCTGGGGTCTATCCATAAACGGTAACCCCCACCAATAGGTAATATTATAAAAAGCGAGTACCAATAGGGGTTTTTTAACAACCCAAAAGGAATCCGTGAACGACTGAAGGAATAGATTCAAAACGAAAAGAACAACCAGGACAGGCCATGGCAGTAGAAAATCCAGAACATACTATAGCCGTGGTCTTGGCACTACGTAGTGGATAGGGCCTAAATGCAAACTTAAGTTCCCTATTAATAAAACCAGCAAAACTGCATGAACACGCGTGGCGGCTGCTTCGTTAGCCCGTGAAATCCCCGCCACAATACCCGCTACCGACAATTACAAAAGAGTAGGCTTAAATGGCATTCTAATATCGAGGATAACTTTTTAGAACTACCAATTTTCTCTGGGCAATCCCCTTTTCCGACATATAAATAGACCATAAGCTATAGCCAAGCACAATATTCCGGAATATATCGGCATGAAACAGGGCCAGCACAGAGGCGGTACCCCACTGGCCAACGGCAAAACAATTATTAAAACATTGCCAGGGGGGGAAATCAAAAGTCCTGTCGTTGATGAACGTATATTTTACAGCAGCACTACAGCTCTCTTGGGATAACCATCCTGCCGATTTTCTCTGCAAGTGTCTCTATGGCAGATGCAGCGGCAATGGGCCGAACCGAAATATAGCACACCAAATAACATAGCAGATTATAACATTTACATACGCATGCTCCAGCAAACTCCCAATAAGCGATTTTGCAATATTTATCAAAACGATTGGCAATACCTCCCCGGTTTCATTATTTACCCAGCAAATATAAAGAAGGATGGCAATAAACGCAATTATCTATGCACCTGTTTTGTCCATTCTTTGACTAACGTAGTGGTCGCTGGAATAATAGGCTTATATGATCAATAATGTGATCGTGGTAGAAATTCAATAGCATAAGCAACGGTACCCCATAGGCCAGCAATCCCATAAAGCTAATATAACAATACTAGAGTACTAATGGTTTCATCCAGTTAAACTGGTTGGCCGTTAAAGGTTATTTTAATGTGGATAAAAGGAAAAGAAAAATATGATAGGCGCAAATTGGGCCTATGGCATAAAACATATCCCATACGGCAACCAACAAGGGCTTGGTGTAATTGTCCCCAATTTGAGAGTGGTATACACACAAAATTACCTCCACATACCATATGCGACCCAAAGCGAAATTGCCATTAATCACCTGGAATGTTACCTTTGCCTTCTTTTTTTGTTTGTCCAGTCGATGCTTCGCCAATTAAAAGTCAATTGAACAGATGGCCCTTCTCTTTTGCCCATTAATGTAGGCGCGGCCCAACCGTTAACCAGATCAAAGAAAATCTAGCATCTCCTCGGTAAAAAGAACTGGATTGCCAACTAATACCTCGAAACTACTTGCCATACAAAATCCAGTACAACACTTAAAAATAAGTACTAACAAACCTTCAAATGGCCTATTCAATTTTTTATACGTCTTTTGCATTATTGATTTGTTATTTTCTTCGATTATTCTTCAATCTTTTTTTTTTAGTATCCTTCATTAATTCTTTCCAAATAGGTTTGGTCTTTTCTACAAAAGGGCTTTATCAGGATATAAGATTTTAACATTGGGCTTTTTCATGATTTCCATACCCTCTTTTACAGTCTCTTGCCAAGTATAACTTTTTGTTTTTTAACTTTTCATCGCTTGCTTGCCTGGCAACCACTTTTCGATATCGTTCAACGATCCCAAAACTTGGTCCCACTACAACAACATCCGGTACCGATAACTATGCTTCGTCTACGCGTATAGATTTACAAACTTCGGTAATGGTTGGAGGTTTAAAAAGGGGGGATATTGTTTTTTCCGCACCATCCAACCACGCGTTGATGTAAAGCAGTATAAGCCTCTCCATAGGCATTGGCGTAGTGAGCCCCCAGTCGGTTGACCATATTAAGCCATGTTGATCGTTTCAATAAACCCACATCCTTTTTTACCCTTTAGATACACTTGGGGTCTTTATATAAGAAACGTCTAAGGTAATCAAAGCTTCTAACTACAGCATCATAAAAGCAATAGGCCCCGAAGCAAATATTCACTTCCGCCCTCGCAAAATTCTTTTTCTATTTTCCATCCAATACACTGAACCATATGTCGGTATCCTAAACAAATAAGGTACTCCCACAACTATATTCTGGTGAAAAGCGCTAGAACATGGAAGCTGCACTTCCTTGGTCATGGCCAACACTACGATCCTGTAGCAGTTCAATACTCCCCGCCCCCCTCCCCCCTTTAACCCCAATTTCATCGGGAATATTTTGATCTGTAACTCCTCCCGATTTTTCATTAAAGTCCTCTTGCATGCGCAATATTCGCTTTATGGACAGATGGGTTATAGGCAGGGAATGGCAAAGATAAAAGTTTTGTGATTTGTTATATCAGAACAGAGAGTACAAACCTAAACACGCCAATATCCCCCAAATGGCAACAATTAATTTCTTTCCTAGGGTTTTATAATCTTGCATATAACATTTTTTTTAACCTTGAGCGTTAACGTTAACGCTATTAACCTTTTATAATTTTAATTTCAGGAAAACTTTAAAATACTCTTTTTTTAAAGTTTTAACACATTCCTACAATTTCTAGCCAAATAATTGTGACTTCTACAATTTTCCACCTCCAATCTATATTTAATTATGAGGCTGTTATGGCATTTTCCCTTATCCCTTTTTCAGGCCAGTAGAGCTCGGCCATACCAATTAGCCCTCCGCAAGTCAGTGAATATCCAGAGTAAACTCGTCTTACCTGTTTTTTATCGGTCCACAAAACATGCCATGGTCACGGTCTAATTGAATCCCAAACATCCCCTTCCCCACTCATGTGCCTTTTCCTGTTGTTCCTCAACAATCGCTACCGATTATCTTGGGCCATCAGGTTGGACGCCATCCAAATGGCGGCTTCGTAAAAATTCTAGCCATCTTGCTCCTGGATACATTTTTAGATGCAAAAAATGAATTTGTGACCCAAGAATCATGAATATCTTAACAAGGTTCATTGGACTGAACTGCCCCCAAAAGATCCGAGCAACAGGTTAAATCATTGCTGAGAGAGGGTTACTACAATCTAAAAATAAATTTTAAATCGTAATAAGTAGAGGCAATTCCGAGGAATAGCCGATACTGGAAATGGCGGTCTTCCGGTGCCAATGCCATTTCACTCCCAACTTCCTCAGCTCTTGGAATAACTGGCCTTTCAGAAAATAAACCAGATTTTCCCTAAATCCGGTTTTTTTCAATTTTGTGGCTTACTTCCTCTAGGGTCGACCTAAATCCAGTAAGGCAATGGCCTTCTTTAGAACCTGGCATTCCAGCCAGATAGACTTTTAAAGCCGTTCAAAGTTCCTGCTTATCTAGGGCATTATAATAATGTTCGCCTTTTTGAACATTGGCACACCGTAAACTTCTTCCGCCCATATTCCACCTTTTAAGATTGAAGCAAAATCAAAAGGCGGCAATTGGCAAACGGGGATCATATCAATAAACTTTATGGCCCGGTTGGAGCTCATAATAAAATTGGTACGGGTCCAATCTGATCAGTTGCATAAATGTATAAAGACCTATATTATATACGGTTTTTCTGCCAAATTTTCTTAAGAGTTTCAATATAATTCCGAATGTAGATATCTCCTTTCGGGCCAAACGTACCTTGATGCCTTATGGATATTAACGACTTTCCACAAACGGACCATTCCAGGCCGTTTTTAGACTCTATTTCCCCTTTAAAGTTCCTTTATTATTTTGGATTACCAAACTCTCCGATGGGACTTGGTGCAAGCATCACAACCCCGGCAACACAAGCTCTCTGATTATCCTTTTAGGAACAGCCTCAAAACTAGGTCAGAACCAACGCAGTGTTTTCTTTAAATATTGCATGATTTACTCCCCGAAAAGGAACATAATTCTCATCCGTCGACTCATATGATAACTTTCCTGTTAAACAAATGAAGATAGCATCACTGAGTTAGATATCACCATTCCGGTTAAGCTCAGAGGCATCCCCAAAGCGTGCATTGGGGTATTGGGTACTAAGTTTTTCCTCCCCTATCGTAAATGTAACCGTCTTCATTGGTTAAAAGGTCTTCTATTCCTGATGCCGATGAAAAACGCCAGGAGCAATTGGCATTTACTCTAATCTTGGTCACTGAATTTAGAAGGCTAGTTCCCATGGCCCATCTCACTTGGTGAAGAATATCTACTCCTGCCTTGGCCAAGGAGTACCCTAAGACTCTTGAGATGGTCCTGTTAGCCGCCATGGGAAGAGATACTTTACTATGGACCCCAAAGCCTTGCTTTGCCATATATTTCACTTAATACTATTGTAGGAATTACGGGGTTACCAAACAAATTTATTTCCACTACTTTTTGGGTATCATCCCCAAGTTCAATATCAAATGGTATCAAGGTTTTCAAAGTAGCTCCTGAATATTGCCACCAGCCAATTCCACCAGCCGTCCAACTTTTTAAACTTCGTGATTATAGTGTCTTCATTCGGATAATTTGCCTTTTCGTCCATTACATCAGAACGAATAAACTAGCACTATTAGGTCCAATCGCATTTAATTCTTGCATTTTTTCCTCTAGCGATTCCGGAACCTCCAAAGCAAATACTTGGTTCCGTTTCCACAAGATATTGCATGATCTATCAATTGCACCGATAAGGCATATATTTTATTTCATCGAAAAAAATAGATTCACTCATAATTTTAATTTATTTATTACTAGTTCAATGAAAACCAAATATAACAAGAAAATAATAATGGCATTAATATATAAGATTTACCCAAAGTATAATCGCACAAAAGTGCAGTAGTTTAAAAAAACCACTTAGGTTAACTATAAAATGAAGACTACCATACTTCCTTTTTTTGGCCATTTTATAGCCTTCAATAGTCCGTATAATATTTGTAATCATATAAGGTAATCTCCCAGTTGGGAATTTACCTCTTCCAAATAGCTCGCAAAATAATTTTGGGTTACTGGCCCAAAATGAGCTTCATGCCAATCTTAAATTCATGGCGGAATATAATTTCCACATATGTTTTCTGAACACTTTTTTTCAGCTTCCGTTCCTGGAAATTTAGCACTTATAGGTTCTGCTTCAAGTGCATTGGAAATTAGATTATCAAAAATTCTCCCCGCCTTTGGATTTTATATATAAAGGGTACGGCTTATAATTTCTCCCTTAACCCTGTTTGATAAAAGATCACTTTTTGTCCCCTCATTATGCTATAATGACGTATCCCCTGTGCCCTCAGGGGCTTCAATAATCCTATCACGATACCTTGGCAACTTCCCCCTTAATTTTATAAAGCAATTTCCACACCCCCCCCCATTGCAATACACTTAAAAGTTTATCCCATCGATATCCTTTTTCAAGAAATCAGGAAAACTATCCAGTCCTGTCACTGACTTTTAAAATTCTCAGAGTCAACACCGTAGGCCCAGCGTCTAGCTTTAACCATTTCTATGTCCGTTTCGGTCAATAATAGCTGATCCGGCAAACACAAAAAAAAAAAAAAAAAAAAAGTTCCCATTGCCACCAAATCTACCCCAATGTGTGGGTTTACATCCACTATCCCCCTTCACCCTATTCATTCAACGCAAAAAAACCAGGCGCTTACCAAGTGGCTGGCCCAGAAACAACTTAAAAAAAATAGATGTACACTTTCCTTAATATAGCCGGTCCTCAGGAACTTCCTTCCAACACCTGACCGCAAATACCTCTGGTAAGCATGGAAAACTGCCTCTTGCATTCCGGTTAGTAACTCAAAACGCTCGTCATTATATCATAAATCATACCCCTTTGTTCCCTTAGCAATTTTTGGAAGCCTCTTCTCAATTTTTTGGATCCTTCAGGATTAATGACGCATGGCTTGTCCGCAAATAAACGTTTAAACCCTGCTTTTACGGCAGCTAGAATATAATCCTATCTTTTTTGGAGTTTTCCCTGCCACCACCTATGAACGTTACCTGGTTTTTGGGCAATCATCTTTTCCTAAATAATCATCCCAAAATAATTATTGACCTTGCCAATGAGTGGGAGTTTTTGGAGAACTGGAATTATATAGATTCAACTTTTACTTAAAAAATCGGCTTACCTCCGGCCCGTTCGGGGAAAACATAAATGGTGGAATCTACCCTTTATACATTGAGTTTTATGCACCAGTTGCCGCAATGAAAATGCCCTGGATCCAAGGTCATTAATTTTACCGTATCCGGGGCACTTTCGTAGTTACTTCACTCTTCTTTTTTTGACCCACAAACTAAGGACCATAGACTAAAAGGGAGGGTCGACACACAATCTTCATTTATTGGATTTTTTTAAATGGGATATGAAAAACCTCCTCGGGTCAAACTATTCAGACAAAGGAGGGGTCTGTTTTTTACATCACTAAACTATACATCAATGTGATTAACTTTTCATGGGTCTGTACCAGTTAAGGGCTTCTCTGCTCCCTATGTTAAACTGGCAGTTTTGGGCCCATTATCAATTAATAACAGCTTCTTCTCTGTTATCCCATTCCAAGTTTTCTATCCAAATTGCCATTGCGATGTTCATTATCAAGCATACCAGTTACAGGCTTTAATGTCCCTTTTCATAAGGGCGATATTGGCGCTTTTCTAGTTTTTAATACAATCTAACCAGTTACGGCTGATCATCAATTTTATACAAATGGGTCCTCGTTCTCACGCCAAATTTACGATTCCCAATATCTGTGGGATCAGAAGCATAAGTGCTAGACTCACTCCTTTTCCTATCAACTTGGATCGGAGGCAGAGGCTGATAGGAACACGGGATACAAAGATACAACCATCGGACCTTCATACGTATCCATGGTATACACCACCACTTGTATAGATCCGTAATTCCGTTGTCATACTTCATGTTTCCAAAAAAAATCGCCATGTCCGTTTCCCACAGTCCGGATTTTGAAAAAATTCAGCCCAATTGCTCCACGAAATGGGACGCTGAAAGCTCGTATTCATACCCCCCAAGCGGAAGAATCGTAATGATGCTGTCCCCACCGGTATGCATTCCAGCTCCATAATTCCTTGAACGCAACCAGCCCTGGTCTGCCTTAACCTGTTGAGGATGCACCCGATCTCTGTATTATGGCATTCAGGGGTTGAACCTAACACGATATCAACCAATTTTAAATTAACTAGGTACCGGCATTAGCAGGTGCATCCGGTCCTGCGGGATCTCCGGGAAGTCCGATCTTAACCGATGTATTTACCTATACGACCCATTTCTCAACCAATTCGGGCGCGACTCTAAATTGGGGGCATAGCTTTGTTGGGTCCCGACTTGAAAGAATAAACGCCTGTTTTTTAACGGCATCACGCAACTGCCTGACCCTTCTACTGTAGAGGGAGGTAGGCTTTTTGCACATAAATAATCCTAACCTGCCAAAGCCTGCCCCATCGCAGGTTGTGAATGCCAGAGATCAGGAGTACTTATTACCACGCATCTAATACCTTAATTAAGTACATCATTTCGCGATAATCATCCATAAATCTTAGTGTCCCATGTATTTATCCTCCCATTTTCTGCTTATAGAACATCAACGCAAAACCTTGGTAATCGGCCAGCCTATTGGAATCCAGATCACATACTGCAACGTTAACGGCCTGATCAAATTTATGGTATCGTGATATCGTGATCACGAGCAATTTTCGTCCACATCCAATTTGGTTCCTATATTTATTTTATTATCTGGTGCGTTTTTTCCAATACAACTGGCAGGCACTATGGTTGAAAATCCAACCACGGCGCAGTGTCATAAGGAGATTAATAAACTTTCTTCTTTGCAAATTTTTTACACTTTTTTATTATTAACTATTCGTGGAAAGCGTAGACTATAGCCCAGCTCTATAATTTATTCTTTGATTACTTTAGGCATCCAGCAAAACTCTTCCAATAACGATCAGCTTCATCAGCCCTAAGTTTACCATCAAAAAAACGCACCATCCTGTAATTTTAGTTGATAGTCCTTTATTTGGTTCAATTTTCATTCCTTCGATGACGAATAGGACAGCAGATTCGAAAAACATATCCCCTCTGCCCCATTTTCATCAATGGGCCATATACGCATTGGTTTCGGGTGGGACTATTTTCCTGATAACTTAAAACCAAAACTCCATTGGTCCCCCTTTGCATCTGAGGAATTCTCCTGTAAACATACACCAGCGGGCGTTGTTTGGGGGTTTATCCCCCATCTGCCGTGAGGCGAATCGTGCCTTTCCCGAAGTAAGCACGCGAACAATTATCTTTGCAGCGCCTCGGTAAAACTCATCCCTAAACCCGCCTCCATACGATAGGCTTCAAAAAGAAAAATACCCTTTTCAAGAGAGAAGAAAAATTAGATGTATATATCTACCATTACCGATCGGGCCGACCCTAAGTCCCATCTTAACATCCAGTCTTTTCGTTAAAGCTATTCGCTTATCCTCAGAAGCTTTTAAGTTGATATGTTCTTGACGGGCATTGAAACCTCCATAATACGGCTCAGAAAGTATCAGTTAAAATCCTTAAAGCCACTGTCCCCTTGGCGCCTCACCAAATTCCAAAGTCGACTCGTTCCCCTTCATCTGGGTATGGTTGGGTCCACGGCCCCCCAATAGCCATTAATGATGGAATGGTCCGGAGGTTGAAGTTCTGCTAAGTTCCCCCGAGCGGCAGAAAGCATAGAATGGATGGGTTTAAGAAAAAAGCCTGATTTTCGAAAGATAGAATCCACACCTTCTGGAGGATATGTCATTCCAATCCTATAGTGTTAGCAACGGAGAACTTTCAACATTTGAGGTTCCCATGCTTTTATCCGTTTTTACCCCTTCCGAGCCATGGGTTTTAAGCCTCTTCCTTTACTAATTTCATAAGAACTGTTTTATTGTTGGACGAAATAACAAACCATGTGTGTTTGATCCTTATCAAATTGAAGAAGGAATCTGTTTACCATTATTCATCAGCACCATCTTATCCTTGTCTACCATCTCCCCTATCCCAACATCAACTTTTACAAGAAACAGGTGAGCTTGTTGAAAAATTCCATCCTTCTCAATTTTTAATTTTAAAACTTATATGTTTCATTCGAGCTAGCATGACAGTAACTAACATACACATAAGCAAAGACTACAACTTCATTAAATAGGTTTAAAGGAGAATTTTACAAAAAACTAAATCAACGTCAATTTCTACTAATACTATTGCAGGGCTAGTTGTGAGTGGCAGGTATATTACTTTTCGCCCTGGATATCCTTCGTTCTGATTTATAAAACTCCCTGTGTATTGGCATTTATCGAGAGCAGGTATTGGCCCATAGACATGGTATGGACTCATGGTATATTCATCCCCATGGATTGTCTTGACACCTTTGTCTATAAAAGTCGGTAACTTTCCATAATTCTATCTACCAAAAATTCTTCTGGAAAAGTTATCCATACTATAAGTTTGGACCATTTATAAGCCTGTTTTCCTGTTTTTAGCAAAAATAAAAGCAATCGTGTCAATTCAAGTTTTTTCTATTTTTCCTCATAATTACAATTCCGTGCACGCTCGTCCAAAATATAGTCTATATCCACATCAGCAGCGGTTATCTCATCAGCTTCCGCCCCCTTCTTCTTACTACATTGAATATCTTCTGCAGCAGCACTAAATTGCCTTTCCAAAATATGCTTCGGCCCTTAGTGATAGTTCGGCCATGCGATAAACGTACAGTCCCCATGACCTCCTGAAGGTTCTACATTTAGAGATCTGGACCAAAATTGTAAGGTGTGGAAAGGCATACCAATTTCTTATGTACTGAACAAAGTTGGGGTGCCATTGGCAAATAGAGCCTCCAAGGTTTGTCATAATAAGAATTTTCCGGCATTTTGTAAGCTAGGGGGGCGTTGTAGACCAATCTTTCAGTATCGGAGCAGATTGCCCAACTTTATGTCGGTGATCGTTTATTTGCATTTGGTCCAGATAGCCTTGGTACTGTAAGTTAGTACCCCTATTTTTCCTAACAATCCCTACCTAATCGATTGTAACTGATCAATATCTAATTCCGGAGTGTCCAGACATCCCATTTTGCCATCGGAAGTTCTAATAAAGCGCCACAAAGGGGAACAGCCTGTCTTTGAGACTTGGTACCGGCCGGGAATATCCCATTGTCCTCGAACCCAAAGATCTACTTACCAATAGAAAATACCTTCTTATGCCAGGGATACTTTGGTTTTCCACACGATGTAGATTCCAACGTAACATCTTTTTTGAAAGGCATTACCGTGCATCAATTCCCAAACCTTTTCTGTGGTCAGGGAGTGCGTACCCAGTATTTTGGAAGAGGAAGCTTATAGCCGCATCGAAATCGCCAAAGTGAAAAGATTAACTTTTGGTTCATAATGCAAGACTGCATCTTTATTAATATCCCCCTTGTTGGCACGCATTTACCAAATAGGCACTGCCTTATTCAAATCATCTTGCATTTCTTAAATAGTCTCCCTAGCGGTAGTCGCAAAAATCAATCGTGCTGTTTTATTCCTCTAATATTACGGATATCTCCAATTGCTGTTTTATCTATAATACCTGTAGCCCTAATGGAAGCAATGCGCGACCCAAATATCATTTTTTCTGGGCATCACTAATCAAATTTCGCATCCTCCAATCTTTCCAATAACGGTAATTGGCATATTTTAAATGCCTTTATAAATTCATTCCAAACCATCCTATACGGTGAAGTTGGCACTATTTAATTGGCGTCCGGCAAGATCAAAAAGATTTAAATCCTGCGCAGGGCTGATTTAATCAGTGGTACCTTCTACCGTACCTCAGACAAGATATTCTCCGTAATCAATTGGCGCTCCCTCAACCGTAATACTCGGCCCTTGAGGTTTCTCATTGCTTGAGACAATAAGACTGTTTAAACAATCCGGTTTGTATCCAAGCATTACTGAGTAAGAAAATGAATTGAGAATCAAGCATCCAGAATTCTTCTCACAAGATGTAAAACCTAATGCGAGACGCAAATTAATGTTAGCAGCTCTTCTTTATATGTATTTATATATTTTTCTCGCTATCTATTATTAATTATAAGACTTAAATCTATTCCAAGGTGAAAAACTAGGTGTTGGCAAACTTTGCATCAGTAACCTCCATTTGGAATTTCTCATCTATATTGGTAGGTTCTGGATCATAAAAATCCCATGAGGTGCATAAACGCTACATTCTGCGTTGGCATAATCCGTAGACTCGCAAAGACATCTTTTTACCATAAGGGTTTGGGAACTCTATAGGCCACGTAATATTACATTAACCTAATAAAAGAAGCATCCCCCAATAGCAAATTTGAACTCCCTCACTGGAAACAAACGTGCATAATCATTGTTGGATTGTCCGGTGTCCCAAAATGGTGTTTGATAGAATGTTTGTACGATCTATAAAGACCATTTCCTATTCTTCGCGCTCATTCGAAAACCCTCTCTGCCCCAATTTGGAATATACTTGCGAATGCCAAAATCCAAAATTCATTAACAACGTTAAACCTGTTGGACATGCCCAAACTGGAAAACGGGGTGATCTATGACCTTGAAAAAACATTGTCATCCACGTTAAAAATCCCCACTGCTGTCAACATCCCTAATTTTCCAGTCACCAGGAAAACACCGTATCCGAGCCTCAGCAGCTTCATTGGTCTGCCATATGCCAATTGCTTCCTTTCCCCCAAATTCCATCAGTGGGCCTGCCTTAAAACGTTGATTTAGTTATGTCATCCAATTCTTCCCATTTTCAATCAAGATCCCTTTTATATATTTTCCTAATCTCATTTCGATTCAAAGAGAATTAAAACTGTATTCCATTGAAAATTCTCTTAATTAAAATTTCCGGTGGCCCAAGGTAAATTCCACTCCTTTTATTTTTTCTATTCTCCAGAATTGTAAGTTTACATGTATTAATAAAACCAATAAATAAAATTGGGTAATGTTGGTCACAATTAAATCATTGGTATATTCTGATAGGCTTCTATAGCTCCTCTACAAGCCATTGGAAGGGCTAAAATCCAATCCTAGATTGGTAGCCTTAGTACGTTCCCAACGGTAGATTAAGTATTTTTCTGCTTGGGTACCATTATCAAAGGTTGGTACGCGTAAATAACTTGCCTTGGAATCAACGTTTACAATATTTTTTGTTTGCATTAAGCCTGGATAAGGCTGTAAACCTCACCAATATCCCGATTCGCATTTTCCCATAAGATAATCGCAAGTTTTAGAAAGTTAACAAAATTGGATTCGAAAAATTTTTCATTGGAAATAGTCCCAGGCCCTGCATCTGAAGGGAAATAGCTCTTTTATTGTGGCTCCGACGGCTGAATACCATCCCTTCTGGTAGTAAGGGTAGCAGATAACGCGAGTCATAAGTGGTAAAATTTATATCGAGTCATTACGGACTCAGCTTTCACTGGTCTCATCTTCACTTTCAGTGGTTTGAACGTTCCTAATTCCAAGCACTAATAGCCTAAAGTCTCCAGTAGGCTCAAAGGTTATTGGCCCCTGGCGCAGTTTGATAATTGATAGCTTTTCACATATAACCAAAAACATAAAATTAAAGAATGCTTATCTATAGTCTTGTCCCAGCGAAAGATATTGTCCCTGCCATTCATTACCTAGTCACCCTTCTTTTCTGCGGAACCTACAACATTAGCAGGGCTAGCGCTAAAGCATGATTATAAAATTCCTGAAATTCCAAGGGCGATTTGAATATGCCCAATTCATATGAAAACCCTAAGGGCAGATTTTAATTTTAGCTACACCTCGAATTAAAGGTATGTCAAATCATCCTATCATTGATTTTTTGATTCAAAAAGCATTGGTT
>Ga0163217_1053729_pt1 | contig 15784 bp, 20 predicted proteins | sample SynspAceP_FD_185933 | JGI IMG/M metagenome (GOLD analysis project Ga0163217, IMG submission 185933) | Saline lake microbial communities from Ace Lake in Antarctica - Synechococcus sp. Ace-P (PacBio error correction) | ecosystem: Environmental > Aquatic > Non-marine Saline and Alkaline > Saline ...
TCCCATCTAAGCCACGGGGGGGGACACCAAAACGGCCACCGTCGAAAACCGGGGCCCAGATTCGAATGGGTGCCACTGTTCATCCACGATTTTGGGGAGAAGATCAAGATCGACACGGACGCAACGACAGCTATCTCCGGCAGGAGTCCTGAGGCACCATGCAGCTCGAGGCTGACCAGCTCCATCGTCTGCTCGCCGTCCTTGAGCAGAGCGATATTCAGGAGTTTCAAAGGCTCGAAGGGGACGAAACTTCCGGCTTTGAAGTGCGCCGCAATCTGCCTGCCCCGGCTGCCGCTAGCCGTGCCCAGGCCCCCCTGGCGGCCAAGTTGTCAACAGGCTCGCGGCTCAGGCCGTCAGCGGGCAGCCAGGGCCCCCGCCGCCTCGGATCCCAACCACCGGCTGCCCCACTGCCCTGCGCGCCGATCTGGTCGAGATCACCGCGCCGATGGTGGGCCCTTCTACTATCGGGCGGCCGAGCCCTGGATCGCACTGTCCGCCGATTTCTTGTTCTGTATATCCTCGGCAGCCGGAATCAACGGCGTTGGACCAGCCCGGGTCTGCATCTCGAAGCGATGAAGCTGTGATGAACGAGCTCAGCGGGGCTGACACGTGACAGTGGCGAGTGGGGCGAAAATCCCTGGTGGAGAACACAGGGGCACACCGAGAGAGTTGGGAAGAGCTATGTCCAGTGTGCATCCTTCGCGCGTGCGTCTCTTCCAAACCCGCTGAACAGAGGGGCGCCGCTCACACCGCCCCAGCTCCCAGTGCGGTTCACATGCGGAGCGGCCCCGCATGCTCATCGACCGGGCGATCCCCAAGCCAGCGAGATAAGTCGAAACCGGTGCCGTCTAGAAAATTACGATCCGTGAGCTGTGCGTCACAGAGAGGGCAGCCCCCAGCGCTGGTTGTTCACGTGCGGCACATCGAAGCCAGCAATCTTGACTCGGGATCAAGCCTGGTCCCGTGGTAACAGTCGCCATGGTAGCCATCCGGACCATAGGGCCTCACTCTGCTGCCATGGCGGCGGCAGCAATCCCAGCCCAACTAGGTGTCGGTGGCAGGGGCCGATGTAGTCCCACCTCGGTGAGGGAGCTGCCTGCCACACTCCAGCACTGGGAGATCAGCTTCAGCTCCTTCTTCTTTTTTAGTGCTATGTCGAGCTAGTTCGCTTTCGCCGGTCATGGGGATGAGCGCGGCGGACCACAGGAGCCTTGGGTTTGGGGACAAGCGACGGCATGAAAGGCTTCAGCAGACATCTCAGCTTAGCGCTTCCACCAGGGGCGGCGAGCGCTGTGCACCGCTGCCAGGGGATGTGGGTGGGTGGCCAACAGGTGGTGAATCGCCCATGGTTCTCGTGGGGGGAGCGGGCGGTTGAATATTCAGCCATGTTGAGGGATCGGCGCTGGTCCACTGAGTTCCGCAGCCGCTCGTTCTTGTGCTCCGGGAGGCGTGACGCTGGCCTGCGTGCCAACGCCTGTTTGGGTGTATCCGGGGCGGTGGTGAGGGCTATGGCAACTGGCCTGCGGGTGTTCCACCAGCTCGGCTGCTGCGTCTTATTTCTCTCTCATATGTTGTCGAAGCTGGCATCCCGGCCGCTGGCCGCACTGGTCCTCGCAGCCGGGCGGCAAGGCCCTCGGGCCAGGGGCAGATCTGAGTAATCGGATAGTTTGGCGGGATTGGGCCATGGGGCACAGCCGCGTGACGCCTGCTGCCAAGGCCGCCATTGGTGTGCTCCAAATCCATCGCGGCACCGACCAGAACCTATCCTCAAGGCCCCGGCCCTCCGCCTCGGCGAGTGTCTGAGGGTCATCCCGATCGTTCCGATGCCGGCGGATCTCCCGAGGGAGAGGGCGATGCGCCGCTGGCCTACCCTGGAGTTTTGGGGATCGCCTCGCTCTATGATCCGTTGGCTGCCTGATTGGTTCAATGTTTTTTTCGGCATGGGAACGGGGCTGCGACGGGGCTGGGTTGGCAAATCCGATTGGTGTCGTTTCCTGGCGATACCATTTGCCAAGCCTGAACAGTCCTCAACCGGAAGCGCCCTGGTGGTCTTAGCCCTCGGTGGTCTCCGGCCAGGCCCACTCTGCCGGCCGATGAGCCTCCACGTCATTTTGGTGTGAACCGACAACCGCTGAGCTCCCTCGGCAAGCAACAGGCGCGAGTAGCCCTGGCGGTAGCTCGATAGCGCAGCTTGGGTAGCCGCAGCTGCACGGCATAAGCCGGGCGGTTGCTGACGCCGGCCGATTTTCGGCCCAGAACTCAGGGCCATCGGCTGAAAAGCTCGCCAGCCAGCCTGGTCGAAAGGACTCCACCATATGGCAACTGGCAGCCCACAGGTGGCGCATAGCCCAGGGTCTGGCCGATGAACAGGGCTCGTCATCGGCCAGGTTTCCAGCAACTCCGGGCGCTGGGCTGCCGGTAATTGGCGGCAAGAAACAGCAGGCTGGAGGCGATGTCATCGACGTGGATGCGGCTGACACCTTGGCCGGGTTTTGTGGATCATGCGGCTGCTGCAATCACGCAGCCTTTTTGAAAAAGGAAGTACCGACCGGGGCCATAATCGCCGGGCAGCCGAACACGCTGCAGCCGGCAGGCCGCTTCCCGAGCCCAGAAGCTGCTGCCGCTAGGCGAGCCGGGCCTGGCTGCGGCGGCAGACCCGGCCTTGGGATCACGCCCTCGCCAACCCAGCCGCCGCCTGATCCCCGTAGACCCCCGTGGTGGAGAGATAGCCCAGCCATTGCAGCGGCAGTTGGGCGAGGAGCGGCGCCAGGCTGGCTAAACACGGCGGTCAAACGTCCTGCCGGTCCGGTGGCACCGTCACCAACACCCTCGTGGTGCCTGCCAGCTCGGATAACGGCGGCACCAGGCCACGGTCAGGGTCGCAGACCAGCCAGCGGAGGCCAGGGGAAACGCATCGCCTCCCGCCACCTGGCGGCGGGTTGAAAGCGTGACAGCCATTCCCTGCGCCGTCAAGCGGGGCGAGCGAAACGAGACCGCTGTAGCCGCCGCCGATCACCAGTCAGCTTCGCGGCCGCGGCCTGACATCGCTCGATGGCAATGAGCTACACCTGTATCAGTGTTGTTCTGTTGACCGATGGCGGCCTCCTGTGTTCTCTACATCCAGCTCCCTATCCCCGCGACCCAGTCCGCTTTCCCGTGGTGCTGCCCGCAGGCCCCGTCCGGCCAGCCGGCCAAACAACGGGCCGCGCGCCGGCGATCAAAGCCAGGCCTGGCAACGGCCATGCCCGCCCGCCTGTGCACCCTTGCTCTGCTGGCGGCCGCCGTGGTGGATCGCACGGAGCGCCCCTGGGTTGAATGGCCAGATCTGCGCAGCGGTCACCAGAACCCATGCGGCCTGCCGGTGTCTGGTGACCTGGGGCCAAACCGGTTCAGGCGCTGGCAGACCATGCCGGCAGGGCCCTGTCTCCGTGGGGGTCGTTTGGTCGCAGCCGCAAGCCTGGGTGGCCCCCTGCAAGCCGTCCGCACAGCCAGCGCAGATCACCGTCCATCCAGGCGCGGAATCGCCATGGCCCGCGGGATCGTAAAGCGTTGCCCTGCCGGTACCAATCGAAGGCATCGGCATCGCTTCTTGTGGCCGTTGCAGGCCAGGCAGGCCGGCAACGCAATTGGCGTCACAACTCAGACCACCGTGAACAACGGGGCATGAGGGTTGATTCACTGGATTGCGGAGCGATCACGCAATAAATGCAAAGCAACGGTGATGGGTGTATTTATGGGAGAGATTGACCGCCAAGTGTCTGACCCTAAGTTTGGGGCAGAGTTCTTCAAGAAAAGACCGCATCTCTGCGTGCATCTCCTTGATTCAATTTGGGCCAGTTTGCACGAAACTCTGCTGTCAATGTGTCGACCAACTGCATTTTACGGTTGCCATCCGGCTTGTCCTCCGGGGGGCTGGCTTAGATTCCACCGAGCTGCGCGCCCTGTTTCTGTCTGGCGCCCCTGCCTGCTCGTCAGCCGAGCCCCCAACCGCTGCTCAGCGGCAGTCAAACAGCAGCAGCGGTGCCCAGTTTGCCGGCTTGCCCCCTGGGCCCGGCCGGATTGATCGAGGTGACTCTCCTTCGATCCCGTCACCCAGCGGCGCAGTTGCGCGCCGTCAGGCCCCGGGGTGAGTGGCGGGCCCGTCGCACTGCTGGGAGTTTTCCTTGGAAGCCTCGCTGGCCCTGCGCCAGCTGCTGGGGAGACAGTTTTCGCAATCGACGGTCCGAACTGAGCGAGTGGATGGACTGGCTGGAGCAGCCCTTGCCGCCCTTGCCGGCCCACCCGCGAGCTTGTTGCCCCGCCGCCGATCTTGAGCCGCTGCTGGCCCGATGGTCGCCGGCTTGTAAGCCCAATCAGCGGGTTTAGCCCGTCGCTGGTTGCTGGCCCGCCCCGCGGCGCCTGCTGGCCCATCCGATGGGGCCTGGGCAAAACCCTCACCGCCCTGGCCGCCGCCCGCGGGCGATGGCCCGCCTGGCCGACTGCCGCAATCGCCGTGATCGCCCGGGCCGGACTTCCCATGCCATGGGCGCCCAGGAAGCGGATCGCCTAGGACTGCAGTTGGAGTTGAATCAGCTGGGGCGATTCCCCGCTGTGCCCCCGCCGGAACCGTTTTTGCTGGTGGATGAGGCGCACTATGCCCAGAATCTTGGCGCCGCCCCGTTCAACTCCAGGCCCTGTTTTGCGCCTGGCGCGTCACCCCCGGTGCTGCGCGCCATTGGCTGCTCACCGGCACGCGATGAAGAACGGCCGTCCAGCCCAGCTGTTCCCCTTGCTGATGGCGGATCGCCACCCACTTGGTCTCCCATCAGCTGGCCTTTGAAGCAGCGCTAACTGCAGGGCCATTGGCGTCAGATCGGCGAACGGCGTCAAGTGGCAGGCCAGCGGGTGCGGAACGCCTCGAAGAGCTCCAGGCTCTGACCGTCCCCCGCCTGTTTACTGCAATCGCCGCAACAGAGGCACTGCCTGGAACTCCCCCCCAACGGCGCCGATTTCAGGCGGTGGATCTGAAGCACAACGGAAGGGGCAGGGGATCCAACACCTGCTTGCAGGCCAAAGGTGAACGCTAACCGCCGTCGGCGGCCCGCGGCGAGGTGCGGCCCCCGGCGCCGCATCGCTGGCCATGCCTCACCGCCCTGCGCGAGATCGGGGCCCAGTACAAACATTGCCCGCAGCCCGGAGCTGGTGCGGAATTGTTGCAAGCGCCCAGGAAGGCCGTGGTCGTGTTTCACGGCGTTTCGTGCCGCCGCCGAGCTGTTGCAGGCAGCATTTGGGCGTGGCCTTGATTACCGGCGCGCTTAAGCCCTGCCGAACGCGCAAGGGAAGAGGTGAATCGCTTCAGGCCGGCGAAACCTCACTGCATGGTCGCCACCGTTCGGCAGCGGCGGCCATTGGTTTCAACCTGCACCCGCGCAGCCCACGTGATCCTGATCGAGCGTCCCTGACCCCAGGCGACGCCGAAGCAGGCCGTAAGAACCCGTTGCCATCGGCATCGGCATGGGCGGGCCCCCTGACCAGCCACTGGCCTACCAACTTGGCGGGTTGCGAATCAGCTGGTCGATGGCCTGATCACCAGCAAGGCCGAACGCATCGCCCTGTTGCTTGAAGGGGCGCAGACACAGCCTGCGGGCGGCGGCCCTGCCGGCCCATGGTTTCGGGAGCTGGCTCGAAGGCTGGTAGAGGCCTGGGCCTGATCAGCCGGATTAACGCAACGACTGCGGCAGCGGGGGCACGCTCGCCGGCAGCTTTCCTGCGGACGCGGACATCAATGCCCAGCTGGGGACCCCAATCGACCTCACCGCATCGAGCAGGGCGGGCGGCTGATCGATATCCCCTGCAGGCTGCCTGGATCTTCGTTGAGGCTTATGAAACACGAAGCGATCGTTCAAGGGCTGCGGATCCTGGGGGAACTAAAACGCTAACCAACCTTTTGATCACAGCCAGCCAAGGCCTTTCTCCAAGCGCGTCACCCTGACGTCCCTCAGGCAAGTCGTCACGGCTGAGGCGATTGGGGTCGAAGCGGCGGTGGCGAAGCCCGGGCAAGGGCCCCCCAGGCAAACCCCGACAAGAGCAATCACCAAAGCCGCAGGAACGGATCACCGCAGAACGGATCTCAATAGTTGGTAGCGATCTCCCTGGTGGTCCCCACCACTGGGGAATGGCCATGGGCCTTCGGCGAAAGCGCTGTTGTCCAGCCCGTACCCCGCTGGTCGGGGCGGAGGCTCCCTGTTCCGAGCCGAACAAAGCCCCAGGTAGCGGCGCAATCGGGGAAGGCACTGGGATTGTTGACCAACGGCCTCGGTGATCATCACCGCCCCGTGCTGAGGGCGATGGTCTTGAATCAGGCTGGCGCTCTGCCGTTTATCAAGGCATAGGCGGCCGTCCAACTGACCTCATGTCATTGCCTGATTCGGCGCATGAAGCAATACACCTCCGCCCCTTTGGAGGAAGGATCGGAAGCCTGCAGCCACCGTGGTCTGGCTGCCGAACCGTGCCGGCAGCACCAAAGGCAGCCCAGCACCGGTGCCAGCGACGCCCAAGACGCATGCAGCGGCGAGAGACGAAGCGAACGGCAAGAGCAACCATGGGCGTTGGTGACCCCGGACCTATGGGCCCAACGTATCGGCCAACTTCCAACTGTCGAGGCCAGGGTCCCTGTCTTGATCAACACGGAGGGATGACCGTTTGTGGTCGAAGCGAGCCAAGCGCACGGCCAGCGGCAGCACGATCAGCACGTGATCAGCCGCACAAACATGAAAGGTGGCCACCGCGGCCCAACCCCGAACTCCGGCCGCCACGCAGGCTCAGCCGGTGATGCCCACCCGGCGCGGCCCCGAGCAACATTGATCACCGGATCACACCCCGAGCAGCCGGCGCACCAGAGCCCGACCACCAGGCCGGCCAGCCACCCAGCGTCACGGTGATCAAAGATGGCCGGCCGCCAGAGCAGACGAAGCTTCACTCAGCGCCGAACCGGTCAGGCCCGGTACCGATCACCGTGCCCGATGGCCGATTTTCCAACAGGGTGCGCGTTCCATCGGCCACTCTGGCGGCCCAAGACGGCCACTCATGCTGACCAGGCCAGCCCCGGAAGCAGGGCGGCCAGCCAGGGGGGCCGCTGGAATCCCCCGGCGCAGTGCCAAAAGCCCACCCACCAGACCCCGCAGAGCATGTAGGGCAGCAAAGAACCGTCGTCAGGGCCATGCCCGGGTGGTCGATTCAAAGAGCTTTCCGCAGTCTAGACGCTGTACTTGAGTCGCGGCGAGTTTTTTTGCTGCTGTCATCGGCTTCCTACTGCCCGCGCCTTGATGGCACCTGAAATCGGTTTCCTTTCGATCACGCGCAGCGGCCCGAAGACCTGCGCCCAGACGGTGAGCGCCCCTGTCCCACCGACTGGTGAAGTTGGGAACAACGCTCGGGACGCTGGATGCTGGCTTTGCATCAAATCGCCAGGAAGGGGCGATCCGGCGAACTGGCCTGCTCTGACGAATGTGGAGGGGCTGCCTCGCTGTGTTGCCGGCTGCTTCTAGATTGAACTCATCCGAGGCTTCCGTTCTCCCATTCAGGACTCCCTGCAGGAACTCCGTTGAGAACTCCGTGGCACGGGACCGGAACCGTTCTCCGACGCCGCTGACCACGGCCGCCCGAAAAACCGGAAAGGCTTCGCCAACGCCGCTTGAAAGCACTGAGTCCCGTATCCGCATTCACAACGGCCTGGATGGTCAAAATGAAAAGAATGCAACCATGGCGCCTTTCGTTTTCCCGGCCTGCCCTCTGCCCGGTCCCTCAGCGCAGAGCAGCACAAGTCAGGCTCACCGCCGTCAGCCCGCTTCGGTGTTTCATCGAGGGAGGGACATCAAGCTTGAAAAACTTGATTCTCGCCTTGCTGTCCCGCATGGCCCAAGGGGAGTTTTCGGAGGGCTGATTCAGCTATTCCCGCTCCATGATTTGCTGATGCTCGGCGGAAGAAGGGGAAGAACCAGGCACTTGATAAACGCTGCAATGTATCTGGCAGAGGTTTGGCAAATCAGAGTTGATTTTTCCTGTGGCTCCTTTTCAACTTTTAAGCAAGCCCCGCTCCAATCTTAAAGGACAATTCACCGAGGACTTCGCAGAGGAATAACGTCTGTTTTGGACGCAAACGAACGCTGTTCATCTGAACGATTCCCTGCGCAACGTCAAGCCTCCAGCAAAAAGGGCAGCGGGGGCCCTGCTGCTGAGCTTGAAGGATTGAAAAGCTTGAAAGCAGCAGCAGGCAGCACCCAAGGAAAGACGCTGGGGCAAGGCGGCCGTGGCATCCCATCAAGATTCTTGATTGCGAAGAGGCGGCGTCAAGCGGCTTGGGCCCACAGGTGCTCCAATTTGATCCAAGCCCCGTTCTTGATCCAGCCAGACGCTTCTCTTCAGGTAAGCGTTACAGACCCATTTTTGTTTCATCCACCCAGCGGCCCAGCAGGAAGAGGTTTGCGCGCCGCGACCGTTTCGCTGGATGGAACTGACTCAATTTTTTGGCCGCGCTTTATGCCTTTTTGTCCTGAAAAAGCCTTTTAAACTGTTAAATAGCAAGCGGTGACCGATTCGAAACCGCGAACGTTCAGCTTGGGAAGCTGACATTCCTACCAACTGAATTACATCCCGGCACTCCACCGCAAAAGTAAGCAAACCTCTTCTCGCGGGGCCATCCCATCGTGCCGTTGCCCGGCGCCTGGCGGGGCGGTGGGTGAGGCTTCTGCCGATTCCTGCTGGACAATTCACCTGCTGCGAGACCCTGCGGCCGGGCAGCGATCACGGGGGCAGCCCTCGGTCTTGAGCTCGCCGGCGGCTTCCTGGAGGGTCAGGGTCTTGTTGGTGGTCACCCGGGTGCTGCGCGCGTCGAAGGCCTTGAGCTGGTCGCGAAATCGCGGCAGGCCGATATTTCTCTAGCAAGCTTCCGACTGGTTTTCAGGCTGGCCAGGGAAAGAGCTGAGAGCCAGGTTGGCCACCTTGGGCCTCCCCACCGTGGAGCTTGGCTCGAGGGCCGCAACCTCCTCAAGAGCCGTGCCGACGCCGCGCCAGGTTGTTGCAGATCTTGGCCTCAAGCTCTGCTTCGGTCTTTCTCGGTGTCCCTGCTGGGCAGCCCCGCCGCAGCGGAGAGACAAACAGCCAGAGCCCAGCGCGAGGGAGCGGCGCATGTCAGAACAGGGCGTTTTTGTTCGGCCTGAACTTAACCGCGCCCCTGGGTGTGCAGCCTTTGGCCAGCTCGAACGGCAGCAGCGGCCACCCCCCGCACCAGCCGCTTCCCTTGGCCAGTCCCCAGCGCCGCCACGGTGGCCTCAAATGGCCCGCACACGGCGGTGAGCAGATCGCAGGTCGCAGACGAACCGAGGTGGCCGATCCGGAAGCCTGCCCTTGAGGTGATCCTGTCCGCCCGGCCTGCAGCAGGATGTCGACCGCTTCCTTTCACGGCTTTGCGCAAAGATTTCGGCCATCGATGCCCTCGGTTGCCACGGCGGTAATCGAGGGGCTGCCGTGGGCCCGTCGCGGCCATAGAGCGCCCAGACCGATCCCCTTTCATGCCCCGCCTGGGCAAGCGCGGCGGTGGCCGGGCGATGGCGGGCAAAAAATGGCCTCAAGCCTCTTGCTGCATCTCTCCAGGGCTGCCTCCAGGGCGAAGTAGAAGATTCCACCGGAGGGGTGAGGGTTGGCTGTCCCTTTGGCCGCGGCTTTGCCCGATAATGCCAGGTTGAAATAGAACTTCCCGCAAGATTGAGCGTTTCCTGGGCTTCCAGGCCTCGCTGGCTGCATCGCCCGAAGCCCAGGCCAGGCGCATCATGGTAACCCTCTTGGAACCGGAGCCCACACATCAAGGCCCCAGGCGTCCATACGGCACGTTGCAGGCGCCAAGGCTGGTGACACACAGTCACAACGACGCAAGGCCCTGGCCATGGGCATGAACGTGGCGGGCGATCGTTTTTCGAGATCATTGATCACGCCGGAGAGGTTTCCGAATGGGTGAGGATCACGGCCCGGATCCGCTTGTCGGTGTCAGCTTTCAAGGGCGGTGCGGAAGGCTTCAGGATCCAGGGGCTGGCCCCCACTCCGCCTCGATCACCCCACCTCGAGCCCGTAGGCCCTGGCCACCTTCACCCAGCGCTCGCCGAACTTTTTGCCGTTGTCCCCGCAGAGCACCTTGTCCGCCCGTGCGAGCACGTTGATGGAATTCCGGCTTCCATCGCCGGCCGTGCCGCTGCCGGTTGGAGCGCCAGCACAGTCCGCTTCGGTCCCTGATGCAACCACTTGAGCTGGGCGGTGGTGCGCTGGACAATCGCCTGGAACTCAGCGCTTGCGTGGCCGATCGGTATGGCGGCTCATCGCCAGCAAGGACGCTCTCCGGCACCGGTAGGACCGGGGATCATCTAGGGTTTCAAGCTTGTCCTGCATGGCAGTGGGCGCGGAAGGTGGGTGCGCGGCGGCGCGATCATCCAGCTTAAAACGGCTTGCGACCCTCCGATCAGCGCCGCCGCGATGACCTCCCCCGCGGTTTCACGCCTGCCGGTCTGGTGGCAGCAGCGGCGCGCGCGCGCCGTGCAGGCCCTGGTGGCTGGCCCGGGACTGCAGGCCGCCCGGTCCGCTGGATCCCAGCTCCCACTGCTGGAATTGGCTCGGATCCGCCGGGATTGCCGGCCTGTTGCCCGTCGAAGCCGCCGCCCGCCATGGGAGGGGAACGCCCTGGGCATCAGCCGTTTGCCACCCGGCGAGGGGCTTGGATCTCACCCGCGATCTGGCCCCATCTGGGTGGGGCGAGCGCCGTGGCTGCCGGCGAAGCGCCCCCCCGGCAGGGCAGCAGGCGAGTGGTTTGCGGCTGGAGGCAGGCGAAGGCGTCGTCGTGCACGCGGGGAGTAATCGATGGGGGGGCTGGCCCAAGGAGGCAGTTCCGAGCTTTGCCCTCTCCAACTAACGCCCGTCAAGCTGCACTGGACGTGAACCTGCGCCGCTCTGGCCCCGACGGCGAGGGCCTGCGGCTGCCGATCATCTTCCCAGGGGCGCCGGCTTCGCCCGAGCGCACCAGCACGCGGCCTTCGTGGTGGTTCGGATGGCCTGGGCCCTGAATTGGCACCCAGGCCCAAATCGTTCAGACGCAGTGCCGCCCCCGACCAGCTTGGAGGGCTTGCCTGGCCGAGCTGGGTCCGCCGTGCGCCGCACCGCGGTTTCAGCGGAATTCTGGTGGTGGTGATCGGCGAAGAACGGCTGGATCTGGCGGCCGCGGCTGGGCCTGCCGCGGAGATGTTGCTCAAGGCCGCCAACAGGCTGGGGCCGGTGATCGTGGCCGTCGTGGCGAGGCGGGTGTGCGCAGCTGATCCTGTTTCGGGTACCACGGCAAGTTGTCAAGCTGGCTGGCGGTAATCTTCCACACCCGACCACACCATCTGGCCGCGGCAGAGCCGAAAATCCTCACCAAGCCTGGCGGCCCTGGAGGCAGGTGAGCGGCGAGCTGCCTCTCGATGCTGCCATGCTGGAGTACCATGGCGCCGCACAGGTGGAAGGGAAAAGCAGTGGGCAGCCCTCGCTGGACTTGCAAGTTAAGCTCGATCCCCAGCTGCGGCAGCGGCTGGAGCAGCGACTGGCGGAACACGATCGAGCCAGCGGCGAGCGCGAGCGCGACCTGCCGCTATTCGTGTGCGAATTTCCCGACACCGCGTGTCGGAGCGGTGCTTGTTCGAGTCAGGCGCGCCAAGCTGCGCGCTGCGGCTCTGAGGGAAACAGCGGTTGCTGCAGGCACTTTTCGGGCACCCCTGTTCTAGGAGTGAATTGGAAAAGGGCCTGCGCCGCAAACGGTCGTATTGTCCGAACGCTTACAATCCTCTGAACAACTCGGATCAAGCGGCGCATCCCAGCCATCGTCATCTCGACTTCGGCTCGCAAAATGTATTCCGAGCTGATTTGCTCTCTGCCTGGGGTGTCTGGAAGCGCGACGCGCTTATGTAGCATCTCAGTCTTTCGGATATTTGATATTACTATTGAGAGGTTTATTCTTATGTATCGATTCTCGTTAAGTGCTGCGTTAAATTACTTAGGAATGAATTAACGCTCTATATTGCCCCGAAGGGGATCAGCCTCAGTCGGTGGGGCAACTCCGTCTATGCCGAGGGGAGCAGCCGCTTCTTGGCGGATCCCGGCCGTCCATGGGTCTGGCGGCAATATCCGATTCCTAGGTGTCTGTCTAACGGCATTTGCAGTTTTGATGGTGCAAGCACTTCGGTAGGGGGACTGGTGGAAGCCAAAGGCCGGACGGGGCGAATACGGCAAAGGCCGCCTCTGCCTGCGTTGGACGAAGTCCTGGAGGTGTGCACGACGGATCGTTCTCTGCAGAAGAGATAGTAGACGCGTGTACCGATGGCACTGCCACTGCGACGATGTGGAGTCATTGAGCCATGGGCGATTCGTCGGTTCCCACTGGCAATGTACGCCAGGTCGCCGGGAGTTCGGTACGCGAAAACTCCCTGTTGGAGTGCCAGCAAGCTGGCCAATCAAACCAACTGACGCCAGGGAGGCGGTGGATCGCTTACTGAGGCAGAGAAGCACACGAGCGCCAAGTCCGTGTGTTAACGGCGTTCAACAGGTACTTGTTTAGTCCAATCCGGAAAGGGTGATTCACTCTCGCAGCCGGTTAGGCATGAACGGTCTGATCCGCAACTTCGTGGTCGAGATCTGTGGCTGCCAGCCTGATTGGAACCCAAACAGAAGACTTCTCGGTGGCCGTGTGAATTCATCGGATGAAGCCCCTCCTCGAGAGCATCGCTGTGCCATCTCTGATGTTGAGCACGCGAACCGGTTTGGTGAGGGAAGGCGCGTGCATGTGCTGGCTACACTGCTTAATCCAGCACTGAGGGGTGTGAATTCATCCCACAGCGGTCTGGGGCGTCATGTCTCTAGTGGGCTAGCCGAGGAAACGAAGGGCGTGTGGCACCCGAGGTCGATTTAGATATATATCTAGAACACCGCTTAAGCGCACTTTTCAGCAGCACTGTCATGGTTTACATACGACCAGGGGTTCATGCGCAAGGGGGAGACCTGAAGAGTCACACCCTCTTACTTTGAGTCATGGGAGGTTCTGTCCTGCGACGCATCAAATTCCAACATTCGGCCGGTGCGAATACATCAACGCCGCGCAGATACGTGCTTCCCTCGACATAAGCCCCTCGATCGGGCATCAGGCGATCCCGAAGACTTAGAAGGCGCAAGATTATCATCGGGGCGCTGAATCATCGCGGCGTGTTCGAGGAGCGAAAGACAAACCAAACGGGCGGGAAGAGTTAGAGTAGGTTCATACAAAAGGGCGTACGAGCCGAGGGTGACCTGACGCACTCGAGTTCGGTCTCTTCGATTTCCTCGCCAGGGCACGCTTTACCCGATGTGAATCGAATCGGCTGGAACGGGCGTGGACCCCAACACCGGTGAAACGGGTGGCGGTGATAGAGTCAAGAGCCACCACTCACGTGGGGCGCCCTGCCCAAGGATTGCTGCCAGTTCAGCTGTGTGAGAGCCGGCTGCGCCCGTCTTGTTCAAAGATGAGGTGCCGCAAAGGTGGGCCGCAGTGGCGCCTGGGCCTGGCCCGAGGAAGATCGTCGCCGACATCCTTCCCTGGCCCCGCCGTGGCGATCGCATCCTCGGGTGAGGGTGAAAAGCGGCTGAGAAACTCAACCCTCATGCGGGACGCCGATCTGATCGTGCGTGAGAAGTTGCAAGGAGGCGGGGTTATAGTCACGAGATCTGGCAGCGTTCGCCGTGCTTGCTGCCGTGCGCAGCGTTGGGGTGATGGGCGACGCGCACCTATGCCTATCCGATGCGTGCTGCGTTTGCGTGTCCAGCGAAGACGGTCTATTGACTGCCGACGTGGTCCAGGCTGCCCTACGGACCTGCTGGAGCGGATCTCGAACCGGATTTGTCAAGAATGTCAAGGGCGTGAACCGCGTGGTGCTCGACAATCACCGAGCAAACCCGCCCGGCAACGATCGAAGTGGGAATGAGGAAACCCTGCCGGCCAGAGCGCGCGTTTTCCACTGGTAAGCCCGGCCGGCAGCTTCGTACCATTGCGGGCACCAGCGGTGATTCCCGTGGGACCGTCGCGCACCCAGCCCGGATCCCCAAGCTGAGCGCCTTGCAGCGAGGGAGCAGCAATCCAGCCTCGGCGAGAGTGAGCGGCGCGGCGAGTTGAGGCGCTTCGACGCGAAATACCGACGCGCTGGCTGCCGGCACGCCAGTCCAAGCTTCCCGGAGGAGCAGATCCAGGCCAACCCAGCCGTTTCTACCCGAAGCTGCTCTGGGGATGAGTGGTGTCCGGATGTCGAGTGAAAACGCAACTCAGGACGGGGGCCGTTGAAGATGTTTCCTCAAGACCCTCGAGCTGATCACGCAGCCTTCCAACCCCGATCTGAGTGCCGGCCAATCTGCTCGAGGTGGAGCGCATAACGATATCACCAGGATATTCCCGATAACGAGCGGCTACCGCACAACAGGATGGGCGGTCATCCAAGAAGCGGCCCTTGCGGAGCGGTTGGGTGGAAGAAGGCCTTGGGGGCGACGCTCAAGGTGAACGCAGGAGCGGCGTCGCTTTGATCGGGAAGCGCTGTTGCGTGGGCTGGGGCGAAATGTGCTCGGGTTGCGGCGGTGCATGTGACAGCAGACCCGCCAGGCCCTGCTGCCCCTCACCACCGTACAGCTCTGCTGGTGCTCTCGAGTCACTGGCCGGGATCCTGGCCATGGGATTCGAGGTGGCAAATTCTGGGGTGTCCGGCGCCGGACTGGTCCAGCCCAGTGGAATTTGAACTCGCATCGATCTGAGCCCCGGTCCGAAGGGGCGGCAAACTGGGACAGTCTGCACCAGGGAACATTCTTCCTGCTGGCGTCACCGCCGGCTTGCTCGCGCTCGGCCATGGCCACTGATCCCCTGTCGATGCCGGACTATCTGCTAGTAGGAAGGACGCTGCCTTGATGCAGGATCGTCGCTGCCGGTGGGGCAAATGGCTGGTCGCGGTCGCACGGCGGGGCCCGCCGTGGCGGCCCCCGCCCAAGGTGGTGGATGCCTCACCGGTTCGGGATTCTCGACCCTCGCCCGGCTCAAACCAGGAGAGAGACCCGCGCCGCAACAGGCCCGTGCGCGGAGCCTCGACTCACGAGTCGCAGCCCGGGATTGGAATCCGGTGATTGCAACGGTGGAGGTGCGTGACATCCGTCAAGTGGTAGGCGGAATGACTCGCGACCACCCAGCCGGCCGGGAGCGAAGGGCGATCCCGCCCGGTTCCCCCCCTCAACGCCGGAATCAGTGAAGCCCTGCCCGGTGGCGCTGGCGATCGGTCACCGAAGATCATGGCATTCGGGCTGGCTTGCTGGATCAACGGCTTGAGGCCTGGAAGGCCATGAGCGGCTTCGTGGCTTGGCTGGCGGTCACGCCGGCGGGATGCGCCACACCGGCCTGGCTGCTGGGCCTGGTTCTTCTGGTCCCGCCAAACAGCGATCGCCGGCCGCTTGGCCTGGCTCCAGCTGGTCACGGCCAAGGAGAACGCGGGAAGATGGCCCGATAGAACGCGATCCGGCTGCTCGCCCCCGCCACCCGGATGGGGCGGGGCCGCCTGGCTGGATCCAACGGCGAGGTGGCTGGCCACCAACCTCCTCCAGCTAAGCAACCCTCTACCCTCCTATCCCGGGTGGTCACCGAGGAAACGCTGGCTATCGGCTAGTCGCCTGGCCGCGAGCATACCACTGGCTCGCCGCGCCGTGGACTGGATGTGTCCGTCGGCGGCTGGAGGCA
>Ga0163217_1086097_pt1 | contig 15784 bp, 22 predicted proteins | sample SynspAceP_FD_185933 | JGI IMG/M metagenome (GOLD analysis project Ga0163217, IMG submission 185933) | Saline lake microbial communities from Ace Lake in Antarctica - Synechococcus sp. Ace-P (PacBio error correction) | ecosystem: Environmental > Aquatic > Non-marine Saline and Alkaline > Saline ...
GAGAGAGGGTGGGCCCTCAAGGCCAGGCCCGGTGGGCCGGCCCGCCTCCTTACGCCCCTGGCGCAAATATGGGCCAAGACCCCCTGCCGGACCCCAAACCTGGGGGCCCCAAAATTCTTGGGGGGGGAAACACCCACGCTTTGCAAAAAGGCCCACCCCGGGCTTTTGGCTTCGGTCACGGACCGCACGGCCGAATAGCGGTTCCCCCAGCGCCGCAACCGATGGCGGCCTCATCCCTCCAGCTTACCAGGGGGAAAATTGTTTTTGAAAGCCTCGTACGCGGCCCGAAAACAGCCAGATCAAACCGTGGAGGCCCATGGTCCCATGGCTGGGCGCCACAAGGCATCGAGCCAGAAAGGCGCCGGCAAAAAGAACTGCCCTCAAGTGGCCCTGACCTAACAACCCAGATTTTTCTCGGCCCGTTTACTACCGAGGGAGCCTCCCTGGCCAGGCCCTTCTCAGATCGGTTGCCAAAGAACTGAGCGCCTCTTGGCAAGGCGGCCCTGGAGCGCAAGCGTGACCAGGCTTGCCGCCAGGGCAGTTTTAGTCCCCCCGTGATCAACTCCGCCTCGTCAGGCCCAGAGGGCTTGGGCTCCGTTTTCAAGTTGCGTCGCCTCTGCTACCGCCCACGCCGAAACATCTCAGGGCAGCAGGTCCGCCGGGCGCCAATCCCTTTTTCCTGCCCTGGGACCCCCCGCTGGGAAAAGTGGAGCGCCCTGGGCGAAAGCCAATGTGCTTCCTTGCTGACAGTATCCGGTCCAGGCGGGACCACGTGCTGCTGATCACCCAGAGGCTGGGCTGCGCAAAGAACGACTGGCTGGAGGGCGGCCGGACGGCGGTTCCCTGTGCTGGCCCCGGTGGATTCAAGACAAAACCCCGGGCTGGTGGTTCTTCACAGTTCCCTGCCCAGGCCCTGGAGCCAGCCAACCCCACCGTCACCTTCCAACCTCTTGCCCGCCACAGGGGGGAAGCCCTTCCTGCCGCCTGGAGGCCTGCCCTTCGCGCCCAGCTTCGCGGTGATGCGGCGCCCTGGCCCTGGCTTGTAATCAGCTTCAGGGCCAGGGCAGCGGGGGAGAACCGCCTCTGACCTGGCTCGACCCACTACCGCGAAGGGGCGAATCGCCCTGGCCTGGGGGGAATCCCCGCTCGACGCCCGGAACCCCTCCGCCCCCCTACAACCTGCTGTTCTGCCGGTGAAGTGGGTTACCTGATGATTCGGCGGCGCAAGGAAAGCATGTTGGCCGGCTTCAGCATCAATGCGCTCGGCTTTTGCGGTTTATCTGTTGTTGACCGAGCACTCCATCTGGGACTGGTTTGGAAGGCCCCATGGACCCTGGCCGCTGCTGAAAGCGGTGCCACCACAGGTTCCGTGATTTCACGGTTGCCATACTAAGAGATCGAAGTCGGGACGGGATCTTTGTGGAAAAGGAGGGCGTCCCAGCGCCCTCCCCAGTTTCCCATCCCATTGAATCGATTGCTCCGCTCTCCTTATGTCCCACCCCATCGCTGTGGATTTCGGCAAAGACCGGCTCGGTCGCTGCCGAGAAGCTCAAACCAACGCAATCGCCGCGTAGGCCAGCATCGCGGTTGGGTCCGGGCCCATTGCCCTTCACGACATGCGCGTCTTGAAGCCCCCGAGTGCGCCGACGACGCTTATCCCAGGTGGGCCTGCTTGTTTGATCCGGGCCCGCTGAGCTTTTTCCTACCACAGCCTGGGGGACGCCGTTTTGCAGCCTTTTGCCCCGGCGCACATCCGCGTGCCTTCCCTTCATTACTTGCGAGGATCAGGCGGCGCCGAATCCGGTTACCCAGGCGCCAAGCCAGGAACTCGAAAGACCGCTTGCGCCAACTGAAGCGGTTGACCTGGCCCATGCAGGCCGGCCGCGAACCCAACGCCCACGGAGAAATCTGCGCCGCCTTGGGCTTGGGGCCTTGACCCAGTGGCAAACGGTTTGACAGCTTCGCGTGCCTGGCCAGAACCGGTTGTACTCTTGATCTCCACGGGATGAGTTGGACGCTCCAGAACCACCCGCAAAGCGCTGGCTCAGGGGCTGAGGAAGGAAGGGCCATTGGGCGGTTCTTCGAGGGCTCGATCCGCGGCCTGCAAGCGGTGGTCAGGCGGGTGGTCTGGAGGGCTGCGTCTCCGGCAGGCCGCCCAAAGCGATGAAATGTCAGTCCGATAACCGTTCAACCGCCGCCTGCGCACGGCTCCTTCGTCGAGTCTCAGGAGCCGACTGAAGGAATCAAGCCAGGATCTTAGTTCTGAGTTGAGGGTCCCATCCGCGGTGCAATCTGTTGGCCCAGCGTGTTTGATGGCCAGCGCTGACAGCCGCCAACTGCCGTTCAATCACCGTCGCGCCAGAAGGTAGCATGCGCAGCTTGCGGCTCCCTGGTAGAGCACGGCCGACTGCCCGGGGTCCACTGTTGCTGCCGGAGCAACAGCCGGAAGAGGGAAACATGGAAAAATGGTCAGATCCAGACGGTTCTAAGCGACCGTTCAAAGCGGTTGCGGTGAAGGCTTGAATCGACCTGTTGCATTATCAACCGCTAGGTGAAAGATTCCCCTGTCTGCGCGCAGCCAGAAATCAGTAACATGTCCGGATCGAGTCAGCAACAGAACCAGCTTTTTTCGGTTGTTGGCTCGCTTGAATTTCAGAAAACGACTTTGCCGTCTCCCAGGGGAATGCGTTTCTTTTTCCCTCACCGTGGCCCTCTCCGCGGCCGGCCGTTCTTCAGGTCGCTCCGGCCCAGGCCTAATGTCTCCGCTGAAAAGTGGCGGGCCAGTCGCCCGCCCCTCAATGGCAACCTTCAACACCCAGGTGCCGCGTGCCTCACTCCAATCAGCCGAGGAGGTGTTCGGACTCACGGCATCCTTGAATAGCAACACCGGTCGCACCGGGTTCCGCCTGGGCCCGGGAGACCGGCCAACGGCCTCGACAATGCACCTCAACCTTCAAACGTGAATTTGGCCTGCAATGCCCATCACAAGTATTTCCCTGAAGAATCCAGCCGCCTGGCGGTACCACGCTATGTGCGCGCAAGCTGACGATTGCCACCATGGCGTGAATCAATCCGGGGCGAAAGCCTGTCGCCCTGTGAGTTTCGACCGTGGTGCTGGTTCGCAACAGTTTCGAGGCTCCCCTATTTAGGCAACCACCTGATGGGAGTGAAGCCGTTGGGGCCGCGGCCCCTGGAACACCGGACCGTGGGGATGCCAGCCACAGCCGTAGATCATGCCCTGCGCAATTCAACTGGATTCGAAGATGCCTGCAAGCTTCCGTGATCCCTCCCAACGAGCCGGGCCGTTCTCCTTCCACATCCCGGCTGCCGGCCCGTGGCATTGCCAACGCCTGTTTGCGGGAGCGCAGCGACGGACCGTTCCAGATGGCGGTCATCGCTGCGGAGGATCCCAAGACCGATGCCGACCTGATTGCCCCGTCTTGATCAGGGTGTGCTTGCTCCAGGCCGCACCTAATCTAGATATGTTGCCCAAAAAATCAATGATGGCAGGTGGTGGTTCTCCCGGGTCGGTGGTGTGGCCCTCCTCGGTGATGCCTATGAGGGCCAGCGTCTCAGCCCACGATCTCAAGCAGCGGTCCATGCAATGTTGCCGCTCACCAGCCCCCTCGCCCACAATTTCGGAACCGCGTGGACGTCCAGGTGAATCAGCTGGCCAGCCCGCATGCTGGAATCGGCCTCTCGACAACATCGGTCACCTTACGGCCGTGCGGTTTTTGATTGTCAATCTCGATCTCAAAGGCAGCGGGGCCCTACGAGTTGGTTTCTCAGCCATATCCCGACAGCTCCTGGCAAGCAAATTCAACCGCCTTTTCGCGGTTCGATCGGCATGAAAACCAGCGAGGGCTACCGCGAAGTTCACGTGGGCAGATGCAATCCGGGGAAAGCCTCTTTCCTGGTTTCACTCAACATCTCCCCCGGGGTGGAACAATCCGCTGAGGGTGAGCCTGGTTTTATCCGGCTTAAATGCCACGCCTGGCCACTTAACTGCAGTGTTTGTTCCCGGCCCTCTCCAGCTCGCCCAGCCTGCGTCAGCGGCGAGCGCCAGGTGAGTTTGCCGCGCGCCGAAGCGGCAGCAGCAGCAGCGAGAAAAAGGACAGCTCCTCCCAGCTCCCCCCGGCCGTGGCCGGGCACCGCCAGAACCGCCTGTCGTGGCCCTGCCCCCGCACCCGCGCCGGCCGGCTTAACAGGCAGTCAGGCCAGCCACAATCCCAGGGTCATCCCTCCCCGGCAACATCCCAGGCCTCTCTCCTCCCTGCCTCTGGGCCGTCCGCCGCTCGAATCCCGCCTGGATGCAAGCCCTTACCACCCTTTGACCCTTGCCCCCGGCTGGAGACCCGCTGGCCTGCCCTCAAACAACTCCCAGGCCTCCAGGCAACCGGGAAACTCCCCAGGTCACCCAGTCGTTGCTGGATCGCTATCAAGGCCGCCACTGCCCAGACAAAGGATTTTCTCACCAGATGATAGGGCGCCTTAGATCTGCGCCGCCGGTGCAGCAGAGGTAGGAGCAGACCGTGGCTGAAGCTTGAACGACGCGATACGAAAGCCGCTTCAGCCTCGATCTGCCATTGGAAAGTTCCTTGCGCAGTTTTTGATCAGCTTCTGCAGGCGAGTGGGGGTATCGCAAACGGGGCGATGCCACTGAGCGACTTCTCAACCATGCTGTTCAGCAAGTGAAGGAAGATCTCGAAACTGAAAGACGACACCCAAGAAGCGCTCGTCTTTGCAATGAGAATGGTCTCTCCGTGCTCAAGCCTGGCCAACAGTCACCAAGCCGAACTGGTGTTCGACTTCGACAAGCGGCTAGCACTCCGCTAGGTGCTGAGGCCTTGCTAGCTCGGAGACCACGCGAGCCGCTGATCCGCAGCCTCCCTGCCAGATTCACGGGGCAGAGGCTCAGGAATCGACTCTGCTGCCCGAAGATTTGTTCGCAAAGCAGAATTCCGACCTGCTTGCGGCAGAAGCCTGCATCCCCGAGCGACAGGGTCGTGCGGAGCCAGGAACCGCTTGCGCCGTTGGCCCCGATCTGATCTGGATCAAAGCCTTGCTGCTACAAGGGAGCATTGGGCTCCAGTCTTTATGGCACCGAGGCCAATGCCGGCGGTGCCTGAGGCCCTCCATGAATCTGGCTGGCCCGCAGGAGATCTGGCCCCAGTCCCGACCAATCCGCATGGCCGCCCGTTTCACGTGATAACTGGTCGTTTGGCTGAGCAGTGGATTCTCGGTGTCATTCCCGCCTGGCCTGCAGGGCCGCCAGTTTCGATCGGGTGATGGTGGCTTGCCGGATTGCTGGGAAGGATCCTTCAGCAACCAGAGGTTAGGCCGAAACCCTGACGCTGCGGATCCCCACCTTGATTCCGCTCGTTTGTGCATAGCCGCTTTTCTCCAGCCGCCGGGCATCGCGGCACCGCTCCTTCCAGACCCTGGACCACCATGAACGCTTCGCAGGGGGCCCTGCGTCAGCTGAACCTGCCCACCTCAGACCGGGCAGTCGCCTCAGTCTCAATCAGATCCAGAGATGGCTTACCGCGAAGAGGCCTTGAATCACCATCCCGACGCCGGCGGCAGCGCCGATGCGATGCGCCGCCTTTAACGAGGCCTACAGTTTGCCTGAAAGGAGCTTAAATCGAGCTAAAGGCCTGAGTGCCCTCATGGTTTCGCAATCTTGGTCTTAATGTCTAGTCTTGACCTGAGTCTTTTGGTTGAGTTGGTGATCTAGCGATTGGGCCCTTTGCGTTTCTTTTTCGCTGCATCGCCCTGGCCTGCAGCTTCAACTAGCTGGTTTCATGTTGCAGAGGCCTCGCCAAGTTTCGGGTTTGGTCCCAAATTGGGTGAGGTGGGGATGGCTTTTTTGGTTTGCTGGTCCCTGGTTTCTTGCCCAGCGGATTTGCTGTCCCAATCCGGTCGTTGGCCAACTGTCCAGTAACTAACGAAGCCCCTTCCCTAAACCTTTGCCAGGACTGGATTGCTGTTCTTTGCGTACCTGCTTAAAAAGCAGGTACGCAGCCTGATGAGCGCCCTTCGCCGTGCTCCTCTTTTATGGTCCAGCAACGCGATCAGGACGAGGGAAACAGGGAATTTGGTGAAACTCAATGTTGCGATCGAGGGCTTTGGCCAGCACCTTGGCGATTTCGGCGCGGGCGGCCCAAAGTTCCCAGATGCAAGTTGCCAGTGCGCTAATGACTCCGATCTTCATCGTGTTCTTCTGAATAGCTGACAAGACAAGGGACTGAACGCGCCGCGGTCTTGGTTTTGGTCCAGACTGATTTGCGACTCGAAGATAGACCTGAGAGAACTTGAATCATCTGGCGATGTGCTTTTGACAACTTCTTGAAAGCCGTTTTATGCCGTTTGGTTGGAAAGGCAGCTTTGCAGTGGTAACGCCATCAAAAATGGCGATCAACTGACAGTTTCTTCATCGTAAAGCCCCGTGGAATTGTCCGCTTAAATAAAATCTTCCGCGAGTTTTTGTGGTGTTTCCGGAAAGATACTGTAACATTGCCGATATCATGAAGTAGGCGGAAATCGCAGCAGATTGCGCTCGGAATAGGGTGTCGGAAATGAAGCTTTTGGTTTGGTCGAAAAGCTGTAATGCCAAAGCTGGAAACGTGTTCTTTCTCTGCCATCGAATCCAATACCCTTTTCAGGGGCCAAGTTTGAAAGCTCCACCTTCTCGATCGGCGGTATGATGATCAGTATATTGAGCCCAGTAGGATGTGACCCTGTGCTTGTGTTATGCTCAAGATATAGTTTAAAATCATTACCTCACGCAGAGACGCATTCGCAAAGGGGATTTATTGGGCGCACCATGTCAACAACCTGCATGAGTAAGACGCCGCCCAGTTGGATAGCAATCGGCCTCGTTTCCTCGCTAATTCCATCGAACTTGGCGCGAATCTGCTGCTTTGATTTCAGCAAATTTCATGCGTCAGGCGTTCGAGGTCTTTGAGTTTGAACTGTTTCGGCATTCACCGATTGCCAAGAATCGCCGCCGGCCCAGAAGATTGGTGCCTCTCCTACGTAACGAATGGAGCCCGAGGTACCATCACCCGGTAGACCGATGACTCGAATCTGGTCGATTGTTCTGCTGGGCCAAAGCCTGGATGTGTTGGCTTCAAGAAGGTGGCAAGCCTCACTACTACGGACCTTGATTCTTCAAAACATATCGAGTAAAGGCCGAAGCACCCCCAAACTGATCAAAGGCTCTTGCTGCAGAAGCCAGGAAGTTTTGCCGATCACCAATCACAGCTTCCGTGCTGCCGCCAACCGATATCAAAGATGAGGGCTTTTATCCCGCCAAGTGCGAATGAAATTACGAAACGGCCAAAGGAGAATCGACGGGCTTCCCTCTTTGCCGGAAATCATCCGGGGAAGTCGCCACTGCGGCCTCTCCACATCGCTTAAAAAGGCTTCACCATTCTGCGCTTCGCGTATGGCGCTTGGTTGCGGCGGTTTATCACCTGGAATCAACGCCAACCTGTTCAGCGAAAGCCGCACATAGCGCTTGATCAACGTCTAAGCCCAGTTTCAAAGGCGCGATCGCCCGATTTGCCTGTGCGAAAACCCCCACTCCCCAGCTTGACCCATCTCTTTTTCGCGCTCAATCAACTTTGAAATTTCCGCTTCGGCGATCGCCCTCCACGATGATCATCGTGAATGAGTTGTCCAATATCGATCGGGCGAGTTTCCATCGGATCAGCCAGACGTCCAGTTTCGATCATCATGACGTCCAATTTTTCGTTTGATGGAGGCTGACGTGGGACCCTAAAAACTGAAACCAGTCCCTTATGAGAGCTTCCCTACTTGGCCAGACTTTGGCCGGGAGGCCCAATGGAAAACGCAAGCGACACATCTTTACCAGAGCAGATCATGTCCGCAAGCTTCGGCAGGCCGAGCGCTTGCTCAACCAAAGGTTCAGGACTGTCCGCCGATGTCTGTCCGGGCCCTTGGGAGTCTCCGGCTCCCACGTACCACCGCTGGCAGCAGATAACGAGGAAATGAAAATCCAGCGAGGCCAAGAGACTCAATGGGCTGGAGCACGAGAAACTCCAGCTCAAACGATCGTTGCCACGCAAAGATGCTCGACAAGGCCATTGATCTCAAAATTGGAGCTTTGCGAGAGGAAACTTCTAAAGCCCCGGAACAGACGCGGATGCCGCAGCTAGCCGTTGTGGTTCTGCAGGATCGGATTCCGGGGCTTTCGCATGCAGGCGCGCCTGCCGTTCTGACAGACAGAACCGCAATCCGACGCCAATCGAACCGAACCAGGCAACGCGTTGTTGATCTTGAGGGCACAAGCTTCGTGACAGATGCATCCCTGGCGTTTGGCAGCGTCGTATCGTACGCTGGCGTGACGGCGCAGCTTCGCTCTCAGTCGGGCCGCCTGCTCTCCTGGCCATTGCCGCTGAGGAGCGCGAGCACCTCATCCACGGGTGCCTAGACGGCGAAGTCGTGCGGCCGAGAGATTTGAGCACGGCTTGAGCTAGCGGTAAACGCCCTACCAGTCGCCCGCAAGTAGAAGCGCTCGAAAGAGCGGCAAACGGATTCGGAGAGAGGCTTCTTGAGGGGCCGAGTACCCACATCACGTAATGGGCGATTTGATTTCCGTTTGTGAATATCAGACTATGAATGGCAGAAATCTCAAAAGTTCTTGAATGGGTCGTGGAAGAAGTTCAAGTGCGTCTGTCTGGCCATTCGGGTGGCCGGCGCTGCAAGGCTGTGGATGTGATCGAACACGATTGAGGGCTACCAACAGCATCCAAGCACCCACCCACTTAGTAGGATGGACAATGGACCAAGAGTTTTTTATTGCCCATGCCCTGCAGGAATGGTGCACAGGAAGTGGCACTGGCGTCGCCCTATATCCCACCAGGATCAACCCTGGAGTAATCCATTCGTTGAATCCTTCAATGGCAGGCTTCAGGGATGAATCCTAAATATTGAACTCTTCCTCATCGGTCCAATGAAGCTCAAAGATCTTTGGCGGAAAGGCACAGAATGGAGTCAACACATACAGAACCGCATTCGCTCTCAAAGGCGTACGCCCTTGGAAGTCCCTCCAGCATGGAGAGCGGCATGCAACCCACACTCTCACTGGAACTGGAACCACTGATGGGGGTCACGTCCAGAGCCGCTCGGTGATGACAGCAGTCATTCGCCACCGTCGCCTTGCCAGCCTGGAATTGAGCTTGGACTTGATGCACCCCTCAAATTGTGTCGATGAAGTTGGGCTCTCCTCGCGGCCCGCTCTGTTCTGGCCATCGCGGCGGGAATTCACTTTTGGCAAGCGAAAATTTTCGGGTCCCGTACTGCTGGTTGGCTTGATTGGAACTGTACTGCTCAAGCTCTGTGATGTCTCAATCCAAGTCCTGTTTCTCGGGTCTTGAAATGAGTCTTAAGCTACTCTAAAAGTGTCTCATACAATTCTCCTTGAAGAAGTCCTTCTTGCCTTGACTCATCTACCCGTCAGTTGAGTCACGCGCTTGCATGGTTTTTGCTGGTTCACGTGATCCTCAGCGCGTGTGTTAATTGGCTTGCGTTCTTCCGTCGCAAGCCCGCTGAAGTGAATGTATCAGACATCCAATGCAGGACTTATGGCTTAGTCCCATTCAAGACCATTTCTAGAGTGAAGGCTTTGACGCGACTGTTTCTGCGCTATCGCTTGTCTCGCAGAAGATTGCGCTTGTCTCGAATGAGAAGTGAATGGGTCCAATACTGAATCCAGGCTGATTCGCGAGTAAGTTCGTCAGTCCGCAAGCGTGCACTGGGCCCTGTTCCGCTCCCCTATTGGGCAAGACCTCTTGAGGCAGAACCCTTTTGGGCGCCACAAAAACGCCTGCCTGCGCGAAAGAACTCGGCAAGGTAAAGCCGTCACCCCTGAGCAAAAGGGTGGCTGACGGGGCGGAGTTTCCAGCTGGAGTTTTAGACGGGTCTGCATCCCTGGAATCAGGAAGTCGAAATAGAGGCGCGTGCAACGGCGCGTCCTTCAGTGCCGAGCCAGCACCAAGGAAGCCGGCTTTCAGGCTGCGCATCCCCTGCACCATGCCTCACCCGCGTCCCCATCGGAAACGCCAGGCTGTTTGTACATCTCCCTGGCACCGACCAAGACCGATCTCCTGGATTTTTTCAAGTGCTGCCGGCCATCACGCAATAGCTGAACCGGCGCAGGTAACCAACTGAATCACGCAGGCACTGGGCCCGCTGCCGCTGACCGATAGGCAAATTGCCACCTTGGCGACGTAAGTCGGGCTTGAGTTCGAACAGCTTGTCTGGCCGAATTCACTGACAATTTTTTCTCGTTTTCCGCTCAGCACCCGGGCATCCTGATGCGCTGGTTACCGCCGCGAGAGGAAACTGCGCCATCGAAGCAAACTCACCCGCCGCTTGGAATAGCGGAGCTGATCATCGGCTTGCCAGGATCAGATCCCGACAACGCTCATTCACTCGACCACGCGCCCAATGGGCATCTATCGACCCTTTGGCCAGGGGAGCCCAAGGGAGCCAGTAGTAATGCCCCTTGCAATCTAGGGTCAAAGTTCGTTTTCTGCTGGGCCGAACCCCGTGCTGGGTCTGCTGTGGGGTGCTGTTTAATGGTCTCTAGCTGCCGGCCAACAGGCATCGGAACTGGAGCTGTGCATCCACGGCCCTCAACCCACGAGGGCAGGGTGTGGCCCGTACGGCTGATTCCGCAGAAGGTGAGTCCTGGTCTGGTGGTTTTCGTGCCCAATGCCTCCCTGGTCGAGAAACTGCGCGTGCGTGTTCAGCACCGGCCCAGCGCATCTGTGGCCGAGCTGAATCACAACGCCACAACGATTCTGCCGAATCGCCGCAAACCGCCCTGCATCCTCGCTAACGACTGTGTGGCTGCAGTGTTCAGCACCTTGGAAGACCAGGCCAGGCGCTCTGGAACAGACGTTGGCCAGGAAACCCTGGCGCCGCATTTGGCGGGCTGAAAGCTCGAAAGCGACCCGATCATTCGGCCCAGGCCTCCCACCGGATTAAACAGGAAAACGGCAGGGCGGTGATTCCCCCTCGAGCGCACCCCTGAGGGGCGCTTGCGAGCTGGCTTTTACCGCAGTGGCAAGCCACCGGATCGTGAAATGAACCGCTGTCCCGGTGCTCGATCCCCGCCTGGAATCGCCCTGGAATCGCTCCGCTCAACACGATCTGGAGGTCAGTGACTGGCCGGTGGACGTGAACCTCAGTGAAGGCGGTGACGGCTGCCGCCATCTGGCCCTGCGGCCTTGGCCATCACACGGCGACGTGCTCCTCACCCTGATCGCAGCCAATGACGACCTCCCCGATCGGCAGAATCCAGAAGGCCGCGATCTGGTATGGAGCGCTGGCCCTGAGGCTGGTCGGGGTGTGCCTCAACCTCGCAGCCCCCGGCCAACACACCCTGATGGCCCCCGACCACCCGCTGCATCGCCGGTCGTCCCTGGTTGATCGAGTCGTTTTCGCCGGCCTTCAATATCAGATCGGTCCCGATACTTTTTTCCGGTCAACACCGCCAGGCAGAGCAACTGCTGCCCTTGCTGTTTTGCAGGCCCTGCAGCCCTCGCCTGTCGCAGAAATTGTCGATGCTTACTGCGGCATCGGCACCCTTCAACCCTGCCGCTGGCGGCTGCCGGGCCGCCCAGGTCCTGGCCTTGGAACAACCAGGCCGGAGTGTGGAGCAGGCCCGCATCAAATGCCGCCCTCGAACGGCTTTGAACAAGTTCGACTGGAGTCGCCGATGTGGCGATTGGCCTGCCCGAAGCCCCCTGCGCCACGCACGATGCCTGCTGCTCGACCCGCCCGCAAGGGCCTGCCGCACAAGGTCCCTGCGAGCCATCGTGGGCTGACCATCCGCTCGGGTGGGCTTACCTCAGCTGTAACCCGGCCAAGCGGCGCCGATCTTGGCCAAGGCTGAAGTGCCCGATGGCCGCCTGGTCGTGCGCAGCATCCAACCGCTCCTTCTTCCCCAGACCAGCCATGTCCCGAGGCGTTGGCCGTGCTTGAGCGGGTGAATCAGAAACTTCCTGAGCTGGCGCCGAACTGCTTGGCCAGGGCGTCAAGAAATCGCGCTGTGGCTTCGGCTCCACATCGGCCTTCAGTCAAGCTGCGTCGGGATCGCGGTAGCGCAGGCGAAAAGCCTGGCTGAGGCTCGGCGCCGACTGATCACCGGCATAGCGGTCGATAAACTCAGCGGACATCGGAAGCATCGGTTGACCAGCTTTGCGAATCGCAGCCAGCAGTTCGCCTGCTGTGACCGTGGCTGGGCACTAACACGAGCGCCAGATCTCTCTCCGAGGCCGCACGGTCGCGTAGGGGGCATAGCTGGCTGCCACGGTTTTGCGCCGTGTGGCCGCCGTGAGCAAGGGGCGAGAAGCCAGCTGAAACAATAGGTGGCCTTCTGGCAGGTCGAGGCTTTCGGCCCGAGCGGATGGACGTTTGGCCGAACCAGCCGGCCACCTGGCCCTCGACCACTAACTCGGCGGCCCGGCGGAAATGCAGCAGTAACGGGTCCACCGAGATGGCGATCGCGCAAAGGAATGCCAGGCTGGTCAGACTGTCTCTGTTGTCTAAGATCCCGCGCCGCCTTGGAAATAATCGGGGTGGCTGGGCTTACCGCCATTGCTCAGAAGCTCACTTGGTCCCCCGCTCGCGCAGTAATTCCGGCGAGTTCGGAGATGCCCCTGGGAACCTCGTTCGCCCCATCGGCGGGAGGGCGGAACAACGGTGCCGATTTCAAGCCCCAAGAAACTCCTGGCTCGCGACGCTGCAGATTGCGGCGAGCCCGACTGGCAGCATCTCTTCGATCAGGTTGTCGCGCAGGTGGCTGTAATTGGCGAGCAAGGGGTTGGCCAGGGGCACCCGCAGCCCGTGCCGAGGCCTGGATTCCGCCGGCACCAGGGAAAGGGCGCAGAGTTTACCTGCAAGCCAGCTGAAACAGAGGGCCTGCGCAGCCGTCGCTCCGCCCGTTGGACTGGCTCCAGGCCCACTGGGCAGATCGGATCAGGCAAAGGTGGCCTGGCGAAACTGGTCGTAGCCGACAGCGGGCCACCTCTTCGATCAGATCGCTTCCCGTTGCAGCCATCGCCCCGCGTGGGGGCACCGTCAACGGTCCAGCCCCCCGTCACCCCTTTCGAGGCCGGCAGCCGAGGGCTTCGATGGTGCCGTGATCCGTTGATCCTCAGATCCACTCGCGCCCGTCCACCAGCACCGGACCGAGTCAGCTGATGCAGGGCGGTTGCGGCGCATTCCAGGGCGGCGGCGGCGGGCCAGGTCGTTGATGCAGCCAGGTTCGCCCCTGGCGCACAGCGATCTCCTGCAGAGCGCGACGGCTCGATCCGCTGCCGCCAGGGTCACCTGCCGCGGCAGGCCCCCTTTTCAAAGCGCAGGCCTGCGTCTGTCGCGTAATCCACGCTGCGGGCGCTGCCGTCGCAACCGCCTGGGGCGCGAAAGAAAACGGCGGCCCTCCAGCCAGAGGTTGGTGGTGGGCCGGCTGTAGCAAGCTGTTCGCCCCGCCGATTCAGCCCGGCCAGGGCCACAGTGTGCCGGCATAGGTCACCACCAGGGCCTCGCTGCTGAGGCGATGCTCCAAGCCATGCCGAGGCTTGTGAGGCTTCAATCGCTGCGCGCCTGCGCAGGCCAATCCGCTGCGCCGTTTGCCTCGCCGCCGCCAAGCCCGGCCAGGCGGTCCGGAATCAAAGGCGTGAGGGGGTTGGCCGTTTCGAGCATCAACCAAGGTTGGTGACATCGACAACGTTGTTGATCGGCCGCAGGCCGGCCCATGCTCCAGCGTTGCTGGCAGCCACTTGGGGGAGCCAGCCACATCACCCTGTTGAAAGGGCGGTGAGGCTGAAACAGGCCCCGCTTTCGATCGCCTGCTGACGGCGCGGCCACCGACAGAAGGTGCGCCTCGCATCGCCCGTGCGGGACGCTGACTGCAGGGGGGCTCCGGTCAGGGCGGCGACCTCCCCGCAATGCCCAGCAACGACAGACCATCGGGCGGTTGGCGTGAATGGACAGCTCCAGCACCTGGTCCCGTCGAGGCCAGGCTGGCCGACGGGGCTGCCGAGCCGCTGGCACCGTTTCCAGCAGCGCATCGGCACGCAAATGCCAGCTGGAGTCCGTTCACCAGGCCAGCTCCCTTGAGGAACAGATCATGCCGCTGCGGCCACGCCCCTGAAGCTGCAGCAGGTCTTTTTGATCCGTCAGGGCGGACGGCCCTGCAGGTGGCAACCCACGAGGGCGACCGGCACCTTCTGGCCAGCCGCACATTGGCAGCGCCGCAAACAATCTGAAAGCGGGCTTTTCGCGCGAACGTCACGCGGCAGACATTGAGCTTTGTCGGCGTTGGGGTGGGGAGTCCCTTCTCCAGCACCTGAACCACCACCCACGCCCTGCGGCGGCTGGCGGCGGAGATCCCGGATCTGTCGACTTCGAAACCGGCGATTCGAGAAGCCGATCGGCAAGCTCCGTCACCGGTCCCATCCCAGGCCACGAGTTCCCGCGCCATTGGAGCCGAAGACCCCGCATCCGCCCTTGAACCATCAAAAGAACTGCCAAATCTTAACGGAGAGGGGGTGGGGGCTCTGCAGGTAGATCAGATGTTGTCAAGTTCGATCGCACAAGCCGGCTCGCACGTCCTTAACATGCTAAAACAAAGGGCAGTCCGCTCGTGATCACTCTTGAGTGCAACGGAATGCCGGTCCCAATCCGCCAAGCGTCTCCGGGTGTCTCGTACACCTCCCAGAAGAACCGCCGTAACACCACGCGAACGGCTTGAAGTTGAAGAAGTTCTGCACTCACTGCAACAAAGCAACGATCCACAAGAGATCAAAAGTGAGCTCGCGCTGAAAGTGATTGATCGATCGTTCGTTCAAATCTCCAGTGCTCTGCAGTCAACCTTTCTCCACCCTGCCTGTTTCGATTTCATGGCCAGTTTCCTTTTCAAAAGCTTTTCACCCGATCAAAGCCCGGTGATCCGATCGACTACAAGACGTCGATCTTCTCAAGAAATCCCATCACTGAGCGTGGGCAAAATCCTGCCCGCGCTCACAGGTCTTACGGCCAGCAGCAGCGTGATCTCACCAACTCGGTGAAGCGCGCTCGCATCCTGGCCCTGCTCCCCTTTGCGAATCCCTGAAGGCTGAGTAACGCTTGGCCGCTGCAAAACGGGGGATTTGTTGGCCTGATCGGTCTCGAAGGGACCGGAACTGGCTGTGTTGGTGGCGCTCAACGGCTTCCAAAGGCCAGCCTCTGCGTTGGCTGGTCGGGCCTCTCAGCACTCCCGCTGCGTCCAGCTTGATCCAATCGCTCTTCCCCCTGACAGCCAGGCGAAGGCTGGCCGGTATCGACCGAGCTCCCTTGGCAGCTTTCGACCTGCCCCTTCTCGCCCTCGATCCCGCCCCAAGGTCTGGCGGCCGCTTGGATGTTACTTGGCGATCAAGGCCTGCACGCTCGGAGGATTTTGCTGGAGCTGGTGCCAGCGCGATACCCCGGCGGCTTCGCGCGGCCTGTTGGTTGGCCTTGCACAGGGCAAACCAGCTCTTTTTCCCGTTGGCCGCAACGCTTTGAGATCCAGCCCCGCTCGCTCAAGGATCTTGAGGCGCAGTTTTGCGGCGCGACGGCGCCCTTGCTCCGCCTCGCCGACACGCCGCGACGCTGGTTCGAGCTGCTGCGTCAGCGCCTTCCAATTGAGCCGGCACCGCTCTGGCGGCCCCGCAAGCGCGATGAGCTTTGAGCTCCTGCTTTCGCCTTCGCTGCGCTCCAGCGATGT
>Ga0163217_1089466_pt1 | contig 15784 bp, 19 predicted proteins | sample SynspAceP_FD_185933 | JGI IMG/M metagenome (GOLD analysis project Ga0163217, IMG submission 185933) | Saline lake microbial communities from Ace Lake in Antarctica - Synechococcus sp. Ace-P (PacBio error correction) | ecosystem: Environmental > Aquatic > Non-marine Saline and Alkaline > Saline ...
AGAGAAGATCCCATCCAGGGAGGCGCAAATTTTTCTACTGATGCGCCCCCAACCCCAACTGTCCACCTTAAATACAAAAAGCCCCCTTAAAAAAGGGGTTCTTTTTTTGAAAAAATTTTTTGCTCAGAATTAAATCAAAAGGCCCGATAAAATTTCCTTTTTGGGAACCACGCCCTCCGGCCAACCGAACGGTAACGGGGCCGCCTTCGCGATTCGCGAAGCGAGACCTCTTTCCATGGCGATGGAGCGATCAGAGGTGCGAACCGCAGCTTGACGTTTTATCGCCCAGGCATAACCATCTCGATGCCTTCTGCAGTTTCGGCAACGAACCAGTCACATCGGTAAGTACGGAAGTAGAAACTGCGGGCGATAGACCTTTGAAAAGAACGGAGTGTGACGACCGCCTTCATCCTTGGCCCCAGCACGTACACTTCAGCTTTCAAACTTGAGTGTGGGCTTGATAGTGGCCGGCCTGGCCAGTTACCTGACCCACGCTCTATCGTCTTTTCACGTTTGGTACCGCGCAGCAGTACACCTACGTTCTCACCGGCCGCGACCTTCGTCCAGCAGTTTTGCGGAACAATCTCAACGCCAGTTACAAGTGGTCCCTTGACGGTATCTTTGAATACCGACGATTTCCACTTCTTCCTGGACCTTGACGATGCGCGTCTACCACGACCAAGTCACAACAGTACCCGCGACCGGAGATGGAGATACGTCTTCGATTTTGGCATCAGGAACGGCCTTTGTCGATAGCACGCTCGGGCTCAGGGATGTAGAATCCAGAGTCCATCGACCAGCTTCTTGAACAGCAAAACGCCCATCTCGTTGTCGTCTTCGCCTTTCAGCGCCATCAGCGCGGAGCCGATGATGATCGGCGTGTCGTCGCCAGGGGAAAGTCATAAGCGCTAAGAAAGCTCACGCACTTCCATTCGAACAGCTCAGGAGCTCTTCCGTCAATCGACGCATGTCAGCTTGTTCCAGGAAACAACGTTAACGATGAAGGACGCCCTACCTGACGGACAGCAGGAATGTGCCCTCGCGAGTCTGCGGCATAGGGCCGTCAAGCTGCGGAACAACCAGGAAAATAGCGCCGTCCATCTGCGCAGAATCCCGTGATCAATGTTTTCTTCACATAGTCAGCGTGACCGGGGCAATAACGTGCGCGTAGGGTTGCTGGACGAATCGGGGAATCGTATTCCTACGTGCGAGGTGGTTGATGGTGATACCAACGAGCCTTTTCTTTCCGGCGCGTTGTCGATCTGGTCAAAGCCTACGAGCGGCATCCGCCGTAAGCCTTTCGGCACAGACTTTGGTCGCGCTGCAGTCAGAGTGGTTTTGCCATGGTCAACGTGACGCGATGGTGCCCCACGTTAAAGGTTGGCGGTTTTTTACGTTCCAAATTTTTCTTTAGCCACGATGAGATAAACCTCTTGGTTTAGCTTAGGTTCAAGTTAGCCTTGCCTTCTTGATGATTGCTTTCGGCGGATGTTCATGGCGCTTTCGGAGTAACTGCGAAAACTCCATAGAGTAGCTCCGCAACGCCCCTGGGCATGAGCCGTCATACCGTGGCGTAACGCGAACATTCACCAAGCGGAACCTCAAGCGAAAGGATCACCTTACCGAAACGGGGAATTTCCATACCTTTGTACAATACCGCGACGACGTTCAGGTCGCCCCAATTACGTCACCGCATGTAATCTTCCCGGGTCACTACTTCTACTTTCATGCATTGGCTCGAGCAGAACAGCACCACCCTATTCGGCGGGCCAGGTCCTTGGTAGCGCATGGAGGCGGCTATCTTGAATGCCATTTCGTTCGGTCAACGTCGTGGAAGGAACCGTCGAACAGGGTTGCCTTCAGTTGAAAGCAGAGGATAGCCGGCGAGAACGCCATTCCTTTCCATCTGCTCGTCGATGCCTTTCTGCACTGCAGGAAACATATTCCCCGAGGTACCGAGCCACCGACTGTTTGCATTGACGAAAACCAGGCATCGACGCCTTCAATCGCAGGCTCCGAAAACGGACCATACGTATCCGTATTGTCCCCGCGCCCAGCCTGACTGACGGCACAACTTGCCTTCAATTTCGCCTTGTTGCGATAGCCTCACGGTAAGCCAACCTGCGGCTGCCAATATTGGCCTCGCGCCGAAACTCGCGCTTCATCCCGGTCGACAGAATACCAGGTGCAATTCACCCATACCGGAAATGATCGTCTGCCCGGACTCTTCCGTCCGTACGCACGCGGAATGACGGATCCTCCTGGGCCAACTTGCCCAGAGAAACCCATCTTCTCCTGATCAGCCTTGGTTCTTGGCTCCACCGCGACCGAAAATAACCCGGCTCAGGAAACTCCATGCGCTCAAGAATGATGCGGCTTGTTCATGCGAGCAAAGCGTGTCGCCCGTCGTGACATCCTTCATCCTCGATCAGCGCAGCAAATCGCCGGCCAGCACTTCCTTGATCCTCTTCACGGGCGTTGGCATGCATCTGCCCCATGGACCCACGCGCTCTTCTTGCCCTTGAGACCGAGTTCCAAACACCGGTCACCGGAAGACAGGACGCCCGAGTTACAACGCGAAAAAGGTCAGCGTGCCGCAACAAAGGGAATCAGTAGCAATCTTGAAAAGCCAACGCAGAAAAGGGCTCAGCGTCATCTGCATGGCGCTCGGTCCGACCTTCTCTCGTCGTCCAGGATGAACGCCCTTGATCGCAACCACCTGATCAGGGCCGCAGGCAGATAATCGATAACCGCGTCAAGAACCAGAGGCAACGCTGCCCTTGTTCTTGAACGAGCTACGCAAAACCGCACGGGGACGATTTCCGAAGCCAGAGTGCGCTGACGCATACGGCCCTTGATTTCGTCGTTGGTCAGCTCGCCCCTTCCCAGATACTGTTGTTCATCCAACTCTTCGTTGGCTCCGCAAGCAGCTTCGATATCTGCTCGCGGTTTTACGGCCATCTCAAGCAAATGTTCTGCGGGAATTCTCCTTCTTCGCGGAACGCAATGCCACTGTCATCTCATTCCAGTAAGATAGCTTTCAATGCGCACACGCTGATCAACCTGCCCGACAAAATTCCTCCTTCCCGAACCGAATGGGCCAGCTGGATCGGCACCGGGTATGCCCCAGGCGCTGCTTGATCTGCTCGAACACCCGCAGGAAATTGGCGGCCCTGGCGGTCCCATCTTGTGACATACAACCAGGCGCGAACACCGTATTTTTTGCGTTGACGCCATACGGTTTTCCAGACTGCGGCCTCAAAACCAGAGGTCCACAGAAGACCACGACCGCACCAATCGAGCACGCGCAAGAGCGCTCCTACTTTCGATGGTGAGTCAACGTGGCCAGGGCGTAATCAATGATATTGACCCATGACGCGGATACTGCTTCTGCAGACCTTCCCAGAAGGCCGGTCGTAGCAGCGGAGGTAAGGGTTATCGCCCCGCTCCTGCTCCTGCGCCATCCCATGTCCATGGTGGCTGCACCATCGTGCACCTCACCCATCTTGTGGTTGACGCGGTAACGAACAAAATCCGTTTCCGTAGTCGTGGGTTTTACCCCCGCATCTACATGCGCGCAATACCAATAATTCCGGTAGCAAAGATTTAATAGGCGTTACACGGGCCACAATATTCTCCTGAGTCGGCTTCAGATTAGAAGCGATAGTGAAGAGAAGGGCTTTGTTTTGGCTTCAGCATACGGTGCACATCTTCCACGCTTCTTTGACCGCAAGCGCCTTTACCTTCGGACGCATCGACCAGCTCACCAGCCAGACGCAAAGGCCATGGACTTCTCGCCACGCTTACGGGCAGCAATCTACAACCGCGCAATCGCCAGGGCCGTTTACGACGGGGAGGGACGCACTTCAACCGGCGGCAACCTGATAGGTGGCTACCGCCGACACGACGGGATTGTAACTCAACCAGCCGGAGCAATGGCATCGAGCCGCTTTTTCGAACAGCTCAACGGGATCTTCGGTCTTGGTACGTTCCTGGACCTTGGATCGCAGGGCACCATAAACCGGATGCCTTTCAGCGACAGCTTCTGCCGCTTTCCATTACGTGTTCATGAACTTGGGCGAGAAATCTGGCTGCGTACTTTTGGTTCTGGCGGATCTCACGTTTTTGCTGCTACGCGCTCTTGGCATGAATAAGCGCCTCAAACGGTCTTCAGGTTTTTAGCCCCAGGATCATAACCATTGGTTTACGCTGACCTACTCTTATCGACTCAGGATAATGATTCAACTTACTTCGGACGCTTGCGCCGTACTTGGAACGACCTGACGACGTCTTTGAGAACCCCAAGGAGGTATCCCAGAGAACGCGCGAACAGTGTGGGTAAACGCACACAACTGGCCAAGTCCTTGTTAACACGGCCAGCCGCGAATCAGTACGACGCTGTGGCTCTTGCAGGTTGTGACCTTACACCACCGGATATAGGAATGAAACTTCGTAGCGCGTTGGTCAAACGGACACGGCAGACTTTTACGGGCAGAAGCCGAGTTTTCGGCTTCTTCGGCGTAGTTTGTGTAATAAACGTGTAACACACCACGACGCTGCCGGGCAGTTCTGCAGCGCTGGGCCACGTCGCTTTTTCAGCAACGCGCTTACGCGGCTTGCGGAACGGCAGCTGGTTAATTGTCGCCATCTAGCAAACTCCAACTGATGTCTATCCAGACATATTAAATAAAAAATGGCAGGGCAAGACGCCCCCAGCCAATTTTAAGGGGTACGGAATTCTATAGAGACCGGCCCCCGCTCGTTCAAAGGTCAGCGGCGCCCGAGGGCGCCGACAGCCCTAATCAGTCATTGCCCCGAATTCAACGCATCGGACCAGTGCCTGCTCGATTTCCTTACTGGCACTTACTTGACTTGGCTTGGTCCTGCCATGCGCTGAACGCTGCGCTCGGCATGGTAGGCCAGACCAGTAACCGGCCGGGATCAGACGGAACCGCACGACGCCACGTTTTCTTCAGGCCACGCAAGGTGATCGCCTTCTTGCCCGGTAACGTTTGCAGCCTCGTCAGTACCGTGTGGTTTCCCTGAAGGAAGCCGCAGAAGAATGAACGATTCGGTCGACAGCGGACGCCACTTGGTGATACCCCCAGGCAAGAACGTGCTCGTAACTTGGCAGGAACTTGTCCTGCTTTGGCCAACGACTCGTTCTCTCAGGGCGTGGGGTCAACTCGACCCTGATCACGCCTTGATGAAGCTGGAATCACCGTAACGGTGATTTCGCGCTACGCAGGCATCTGGCGATGGTCACCTTCGATGGTGCTTATCGTTGATCCTTCACACCCTGCAAGCGGTACACCGTCTGAATCTCGTTGAACGATGTACTTGGCCAGCGCGCTGACAGACCCAGCAAAACGCAGAAAATGTCGTGCGGGTTGCTCGGGCCGTCGGAGATTAACCTTCACCCTTGGTAAAGCCTGTTCACCTTCGAACAACGTTAGGTGACGCACTTTCGAATCAGCTCTTCGTCTGCTCGCTGCCCGTCAGTCGGTGGTAATCACCAGACCGACGCTTGCCCTTGGTTTCCTTGCCGGAAGGAAATCGTGCCGCTGATTTTCCCGCCAGAATCGAAGCTCCTTCGGACGACGGCGCTTCGAACAGGTCGGCCACCGCGGCAGACACCGGTGATGTCACGGGTCTTGGAGGTTTTCCCTGGGGAATACGAGGCAACAACGTCGCCCCACGTTTCACCTAAGGCACCATGCAGACAGGTTGACCGTGCGTTTGGCGCGGCAGGAAGTAAATGGCAGAGCACGTCAGTACCTGGCAAGCAACAGTTTTCCTTGCGTTGTCATCGAACGCAGCTTCACGGCCGGACGGATTGTCTTGCCGCAGCGGACGGTCCTTGGCATCATCACTTCCAGGTTGGTCAGACCAGTTCAAACTCATCAGCAGTAACGGCTTGATGGTTGATGTTCTTCTTCCATACCGAAGAGAAGGCCACGGTACCAGAAATTTCGGTAACGGATGGGGTGAAGTGTGCGGATCCCACTTGGCGACGACCTGGCCGGCCGGTGACTTTCTTCGCCTTCCTTGATCGAGATAAACCGCGCCCCGGTAGGGCAGCTTTTTGTAGCGCTCACGCCAACGACCGAACTCATCGAGCCAGAGCCAATTCCACCGGAACGCGATACCGCTACCAGGCAACCATCGGCACGCTCAAACGTGCTTGAAGGTTGTGGCAGACGGATAACAACCGGCCGCTTTTAACCTGGACGCTATCGCGGCGGAAGTCCGGCTGGCCGCACCAACCGGATGTGGAAACGTACGCAATGGTCAGCTGGGTACCCGGCTCACCAATCGACTGGGCGCGATAATCACCAACCGCCTCACCGAATGTTTTGATCAGGGACCACGGGCCAGGGTCGCGAACCGTAAACAGGTACGGCAACACGCCATAGCGGTTTCGCAACTGATAGGCGAGCGCAACAAATGGACTTCGTTCGACGCTGTTTCAGCTAAGGAATTCAACCCACTTTCTCACTACCAAGCGTGCCGGCCAGGGAACGATGACTCATCAGTGCCCGGCTTGACACGTCGCGGGCGAATAGTAACGCTACCCAATCGCGTCACCCAGCGGCTCAACGATGTACCCACCTTCAATGTGCGGCGCCCATGACCAAGACCGCGATCAGTTACCCGCAATCGTCTCGGTGATCACCAGATCCTGGGCCACGTCAACAGACGACGTGGTCAGTAACCGGAAGTTTGGCGGTCCTTCCATGCCGTTATCGCCCAGACCCTTACGGGCACCGTGGGTGGAGATGAAGTACTGGAGTACGTTCAGACCTTCACCGGAAGTTTGGCGGTAATCGGCGTTTCGATGATCGAGCCATCCGGCTTTGGCCATCAGACCCACGCATACGCGGCCAGCTGACGAATCTGCGCACGCAGAAGCCCCGAGCACCGGAGTCGGCCATCAATGTACAATGGAGTTGAAGGAATTCCTGCTCCACTTCCTTGCCGTCACGATCCAGCCACGCGGGTGGACTTCAGGGGTTTGTCCATCATCGCCTTGGAGTCTCGGTCGTTGGCTCTTGGACCAGCAAAGTCGATCAACCTTGTTTGTACTTCCCTCACCCTGGTCACGGCAAGACCCCGAGGCGTATTGATTTTCGATTTCCTTCACTTCCTCGGTGGCCGCATGCAATGAATGTGCGCTTTTTCGTCAGGGAATGAACGAAGTCGTTCACACCGATAGAGGCACCGGAAGATAGTGGAGTAGGCAAAACCTGTGTACATCAGTTTTTGGTCAGCCGAAAATCACGGTTTCCTTTCAGACCGACCAACGCGATAGCACTGGTTGATCAGTTATTGGAATCGCCTTCCTTTTCAGCGGCTGATCAACCTAGCTTCATAGGGCAAGCCCCTTGGGCAGGATCTGAAACCAGCAACGCACGGCCAACCCGTGGTATCAACGATACGGGTCTCGGTGGTCGCCCAGCCTGTCCGTCCTTGTGCTTGACGGTCTTCGGTGATACGCCACCTTGACCAGCGCATGGAGCTCGACCTGACCAACTGCGGTAAGCCCCATTTCAAACTTCATTGACAGCCGGCTGAAACGCCATGCCTTCGCCTTTTGGCGTTGAATGCCGTGTACGGGTCATGTAGGTACAGGCCCAAGTACCCACCGTCTGCGACGGCACGATGATCGGCTCACCCGGAGGCGCGGAGACAGGCATGTTTGTTTGGTCGACATCATCACGCATCGCGCTTCCAACTGAGCCCTCAAGGGTCAGCGGAACGTGTACAGCCATCTGGTCCACCAGTCAAAGTCGGCGTTGTAAGGCAGCACAAGACCAGCGGGTGCAGCTGGATGGCCTTACCCTTCTCAGCACCGCTCGAACGCCTGGATACCCAGACGGTGAAGGGTCGGCGCAACGGTTCAGCAGTACGGTGGTGCTCCGCGGATCAACGTCAGCGAGGATATCCCATACTTCTGGCAGTTCGCGCTCACCATGCTTCTTCGCAGCTTTGATGTGGTTCGCCCAGAACCACGGGTGCTCCAGCTTGCCGAAAATGAACCGGCTTGAAAACAGCTCAGCGCCATTTTCTTCGGCAGACCACATGGTGCAAGACGCAGGGTCGGGCCTACCACGATCACTGAAACGACCGGAGTAGTCAACACGCTTACCGAGGCAGGTTCTGACGGAAACGACCCTGCTTACCCTTGATCCAATGTCGGCCAGGGACTTTCAGGGGACGCTTGTTGGTGCCGGTGGATGGCACGGCCACGACGGGCCCGTTGTCCAGCAGCGCATCAAACCGGATTCCTGCAGCATGCCCGCTTTTTTCGTTGCGCCACGATGATATCCGGGCAGACAGGTCCAGCAGCAGCGCTTCACGGTTGTTACGGTTGATCACGCCGGCGATACAGATCGTTCAGATCGCGAGTCGCAAAGCGGCCACCATCCAGCGGTACCAAGAGGACGCAAAATCCGGTGGCACACGGACAATACGGGTCAGTACCAATCCACTCGGGCTTGTTTCCCCGGAAACCGGTGGAAGGCTTTTCCATCCATTTTAAGGCGCTTGACAGCTTTTCTTGATCTTGGTTTCCGAGGTGGTCGCTGCGGGATTTCTTCACGCAGTAGCGCAATGCTCGTGTACCAGATTCCATCGCCGAGAGCAATTCAAAATGGCTTCGGCAGCCCATGCGGGCATTCAAAGTCCGTCAACCGAATTCTTCCAAGCGCTTCGAAGTAACTTGCTCGTCCGTTCAAAGCCATTTTGAACTTTTTCAAGCGTGGTCATACCGGGCTCAATCACGCAGGGTAGGATTCGAAATACAGCACGCGCTTCGGATGTCACGCAGGGTCACTGTCCCAGCAGCAAACCGTCCGGGAAGGGAAGCCGACTTGAGGAACCAGATGGCGGCGAAGGTGAGGCCGTTCAATGTGACCCATGCGCTCGCGACGCCACTTTGGCCAGCGCGACTTTCAACGCCACACTTGCTCGCAGATCACACACTCACGATGCTTGAGGCGCTTGTACTTGCCGGCAAGTGCAGGCACTGCGTAATCGCTTGACCGGCCCATAAGAATGCTTGGCGCAGAAAAGGCCCGTCACGCTCAGGCTTTGAAACGTACGGTAGTTAATGGTTCGGCTTTTTTACTTGTTTTTCGCCGTAGGAACCAGGCCGGATCCATCTCCGTGATGCCAAAGCCGATTCGAAGGGAATCGAACTCTTCATCTGTCCGCTTGGGACTATGAGCAGGTTCAAAATAAGTCTTTCAAGGCCTAAACTCCTCGCAGTGTCCTGAAGGGCGGATTTTCTCCGCTCCTCAGACAGGGCAGTTGGTGGTTATTCCGGATTCCAGTTTCGATATCGATAAACGCGAGCGGAGCGGAATTTCCTTGATCACACGTTGAAGGACTCGGGGCATGCCGGCCCTCATGCGGTGATCGCCGTCCAGCGATGTTTCTTGTACATCTTGGGTCCGCCGGTTCACGTTCGTCCGACTTTCAGGTCAACATTTCCTGCAAGGTGTAGCGGCGCCGTATGCTTCCAGGGCCCACAAACTTCATCTCACCGAATCCCGGGGGCCCCCTTTTTTGACCACAAATGAGCCTTAACCACCCAAGGCTGCTGGTGTTACCAGGCTGTAAAGAGCCGGTAGAACGTGCGTGCAATCTTGGTCCGTCAACCAAGTGGGGTTCAACTTTGAGCATGTAACATGTACCGACAGTCACAGGACGATCAAAAGTATTACCAGTACGGCTCATAATCAGCTTTCCATCTGACCGGTGTCCGGCCAGGTCGCCAGGCCGCAGGCATGTGCTTGAAAATCTCGGTGTTCCTTGGCACCATCGAATACCGCTGTTGCCATGGGCCACGCCACCGGCGCAGGTTCCTTTCGACAGCTCGATGATCTCCTGAATCGCTCAGTCTCGTCCAGGTTTCCTGACGGCCACCGAACCTTGGTTGTAGATCTCATCCAGGAACTCGTCCGTCAGCTCGGTAAGACTGCGCTGATCTTCGATCATGCGGTTGAATCTTTCTCGCTCTCGAGTCCCTTGGCCGCGAGGCCAGGTGGGTTTCGAGGATTGACCAACGTTCATCCGCGAAAGGTTACGCCCAGCGGGTTGAGCACGTATCGACCGGGGTAACCGAACTCGTCGCATGCGGCATGTCTTCCACCGGCAATGATGGACCGAGATACACCCCTTGTTACCGTGGACGCCAGCCATCTTGTCACCCGGCTGAATGCGACGGCTTGATAGCCAAGGTAAACCTTGACGATGCTTTGAGTACGCCAAGGTGCCTAGATCAATCGCCTGCTGCAGCTTGGCGCTTCTTGTCTTCAACTTGTTCAATCCAGGCAGCTTGCGACGGTCAGACAGGTAGCCTGAGCCATTATCCAGCTGGCTCGTTTGAAGTTGTCTTCGCTCATGCGCAGTTTTGAACCACTGGCCATGTTCGATACGCGTCGAGTCATCTCGTCGGTCAGCTTGGCGCCCTTCTTCAGGCCCGCAAACCGCCTTCAACGCTCTGCCTTACCAGGGCCCGAAACGCAGACCGTTCAAAGTCGCTACTTCAACAATACGGAATTCTTCCTGCAAGATTCCCTTCGGATCTCGTCCCCAGTTGCTCTTTCTCTGATAGCCCAGTGCGCGTGAATCACGCTCCCACGCCCATCACGAATGAACCACCTGTACGTCGATGACCGTACCTTTGGTCAGTCGGCACACGCAGGGAGGTAATCTTTCACGTCGCGAGGCCTTTCTCACCGAAGATCGGCACGCAACAGCTTCTTCTTCTGGCGTCAGCCTGAAGGTTTCGCCTTGGCGGTGACTTGCCGACCAGAAATGTTCGCCTGGGCCCTACTTCGGCACCGACGTAAGACACACCCTGCTTCATCCAGCTTGCCCAGTGCCGATTCACCGACGTTGGGGAGTGTCGGAAGTGATTTCCTCCCGGCCCCAGCTTGGTAATCACGGGACACACAGGTCAGTTACTGAATGTGATAGTGGTAAAGCGATCTTCCTGAACAACCCGGCTCGGAGACGCAGGATCGAAGTCCTTCGAAGTTGTAAGCCCGTTCCAGGGCAATGAAACGCGACGCGCATGTTCTGGCCCAGGGGCCAGCTCACCCATGTCAACGGACGAGCGTCAGCGAGGAATGTCATTTGCCGTAGATCAGCATCACACCTTTTTTCAACCAGCGGACGCTGGTTGATGGCAGGTTGTTCTGGTTGAACGGGTGTACTTGGTCCATGACATAGATATCGACGGCCGGCTTCGCCCGCTTCGATCTCGTCAATCCGCGCACGCGCACCACGATACGCTGGCGGTCGACCGAGTCGATCACACCACCGCGGCGTGCAGTCACACACACACCGGAGTCCAGGCAAACGTTGCGCCTCCATTACCGGTATAACCCTACCAAGCGGCCTTTTCCAGCCGCAAAGTCGGAACGGCCTGACGCTGGCATGTTCGAACCCATCAGGGCGCGGTTGGCATCGTCGTGCTCAAGGAATGGAATCAAAGCGAACGCGGCAACGCGATACCTACCTGGCGTGGCGACACGTCCATCAGCGTCACTTCATGTGGCGCCTTGACGGTAAATTCGTATCTGGTGACGTAACCGCTACCAGATCAATCGGTCTAAGCTTGCCGTCTTCGACCTTGGCGCTAAGCCTGGGCGATAAACGTGATCGGATTCTTTCGATCGCACGACAGGCAGAGATGATCTGTCAGTTACTTGGGGCGTCACGTACACGGCGCGTACGGGCTTTCCCCAGGAAGCGCCGTACTTGTTGGTACGGGCATAGGTTGCCAACGAAGTTTGATCAGACCGATGTTCGGACCTTCAGGCGTTTCGAATCGGACATACGCGCCGTAATGCGTGGGTGGTAGCTCAGCGGACTTCAAAAGCCGGCACGCTCACGGGTCAGACCACCTGGCCCAGAGAGCCGATAGCACGGCGCTTTGTGGGGTATCTCGGACAGCGGGGTTGTTCTGGGTCCATGAACTGGGACAGCTGGCTTGGGCCGAAGAACTCTTTCACTGCCGCCCGCAACGGCTTGGCAATTGATCAGATCCTGCGGCATCAAGCCTTCGCTATTCGGCATGGACAGACGTTTCCTATGACGGCTACGCCTCAAACGCGTACAGGCCAACACGGAACTGGTTCTCGGCCTAATTTACCAACCGAACGTAACACGGCGTTACCCAGGTGGTCGATGTCGGTCGACAACGCCTCTTGCGTTACGGATATTGACCAGCGTCTTGAGCAACGGTTCGATTGGATGTCTTCCTTGCTCAGGACACCCTGCGCCTTCGATCTCATGCACGGCCAATACGACGGTTGAAACTTCAATCCGGTGCCAGCAAGACGATCATAGCGATCGCTGCTGAAGAAGCAGGTTGCCGACAGCGTCCGGCAGCATCCTTGTTGGTCGGCTCGCCAGGACGCATCATGGCGGTAGATTCTCGACCAAGCGCATCCAACGGGTGGCGGTAGCGCCGTCGATACGCCAGGTATGGAGATAAAGGACCACATGTCGATGTCGTTTGGTATACAGCGTCCTTCGACCGCGCGGCAACCTGGGGCTTTTTCCAGCTTGGCGATCAGATCGGCGTTGTGATTGTTCACGTTGTTTCCAAACGATGATAAATCGCCCGGTAGCCGGGGTGCACGATTCGGCTTGGCAATGGTGCGGCCTAAGACACGTATTCGTAAAAGGCAGCTTCCAGGCTGGTGATCTTGGCTTTTTTCGAGGCTGGGTAATTATCCGAGCAGTAATACGGTCGACCCTTCTCGACCAATCACCTTGCCCTTGTCATCCTTGATGTCATAAGGTGGCGATCTCACCGCGCAGGCGGTGGTGGAACCCAACTCGAGCATCAGGTTTTTAAGCCGGTTACTTCGAATACGTTGGTGTCATAGATGATGTCGCAGCATCTCGTCAGTCCTGGTAAGCCCAGCGCGCGCAACAGCACGGTGCCGCGGGCAGCTTGGCGAAACGACGGTCAATACGAAGCAAACAACACAGTCCTTCGGATCAAAACTCGATCCAACCAGGAACCACGGTAAGGAATCACGCGGGCCGAGTCAAACAGCTTGCCGGACTGTTGGGTCCTTGCCAGCGGTCATGGTCAAAAGAACACGCCCCGGGCTTGCGGTGCAGCTGGGAAACGATTACACGCATCGGTACCATTGGATCACGAAGGTACGCGTTTTTCCAGTCATCGGGGGATTTCACCATGTAGATTTCTGCTCCTTGATATCCTTGATCGCCTTGTTGGACGACTCCACGATCAAGATGATCAGGCGCACTTTTTACCGCAAAAGGAAACGGCATAAGTCACACCGCGGCGATACGCATTCCTTGAACGTCGAATGCCGTGAATCAACCGGAGACGGTAACGCCACGTATTCGAGAGCCGCAATTACCTGAATAACTGATAATGGGGAAACACAGATTTTGAAGGCCGCGGTGCAGACCGATAATCCGAAACCTGCTCCTTCGGCATGTCCGATTGGCAGATTCCCGGTAGGAATCGCAGCCTGATCGCCAGCAGATAGGGCAACATCCATCCATGCGGCAGTTTGCCCAAAGTCCTTGCGGATACGTTTTTTTCTCAGTATATGAGTAAGCCATCAGCGTTCGCCAGCTTGGTCACCTGCTTGATTGGCCCTCCCGCTGCGGGGAAAGCCACGAAAATGGCTTGCAAGTCCTAAGTCCTTGCATCACCCTCGGGGTGCCTTCCCCGCCAGCCGCCTCACAGGAAAGCGAACTAGAACGGAAAAGGGCCCGGGTGGCCTTTGGCCACCAGCCATCAATCTGACCGAATTAAATCAGAACTGTCGACGCAAGTCCGCACAAGATTCTTGAGCTCAAACCTTGGCGCCGGCTTCTTCCAATGCCTTTCTTGGCAAGCTTCGGGCTTCGTCTTTGGACCACGCCTTTTCCTTGATGGTGCCTGGAGCGCCGTCAACCAGTGCTTTGGCCTTCTTTCAGGTCCCCCCAGACCAGTGCAAGCTCACGTAAAGCAGCCTGATCAACGTGACTTTCTTCTCACCAGTTTTCGGTTCAGAAACAACGTTGAACTCGTTTGCTCTTCAGCACAGCGGCAAACGGCAGCAGCCGGACCGGCAGCAGCAGCAGGCGGAAACCGCCGAAACTTTTCTTCCATAGCCTTGATCAGTTGCGACAACCTGCATGTACGGGACATTCTGGATACGCGTTGAATGATATCTTCGTTTGACAGAGCTGACTCAAATATTGACCTTGTATTGGGGTGACGGCACCCAGGCCGTCAAAAAATGATTGTGCGAATTGAAGTAAGCAGTCGCCAGCAGTTAAGCGGCTTCGGCTTCCTTTCTGATCGCGGACGGCGGCCCAATGTTCACGTACGAACTTGCTGTAGCGCCTTGAATCACGCTCATCAGCTGGCTGATAGCCTCGTCGTAATGTTGGCAGCGTAGCCAAATGTCGATCTGAGAATGGCAGGCTTCAAGGAAGTTGCCTTCAAAGGCTGCGGCCTTGATCTCGAATGCGCTCCTGACTCTTGGCGACTCTTTGAACAAACGGGGAGCCTGCACGGGATGTTCGTTAGAGAAGGCGATAAAGAGTCGGACCTACAAGAACGTCGTTTCAGGACACAAAATCGGTACCTTCAACAGCGCGACGCATCAGCGTGTTACGTACAAACTCGTACGTACACACGCGGCTTGCAACGCGCATCTTTTAACGCAGAACCAGTCATAAGCAGCAACGCTCACAATGCCGCGGGCCATCAGCCACCAACAGGCGGAGAGCGCACCTTTGGCAGCTTCGTTGACTTCAGCGACGATGCTTTTCTTGTCTTCGAGCTTAATTGCCACGGGTTTTACTCGCTGGATTTAACCATTGAATCGCCGAGGGCGACATGTTTTTGGGTGTTTGGATCGCAGCCTGCACTGAATCGGGAGCACCATCTTGCGTAGGCTTTCATGTTTTAAAGGCTTTGCGCCGCCCTACGGTCTTGGACAGCCCCCGCTACGCAGGGGACGCCCAATAAGTGGCGCACCGGTCAGACGTGCGCCGGTCAATCAGATACTTCAAGGAGCGTGATCGATCTGTACGCCGGGACCCAATGGTGGTGGCTCCAGGGTAACGCGCTGCAAGATAAACACCCTTGGACGTGGAAAGGCTTGGCCTTCTTCAGGTCGCGTGATCAGGGCTTCAACGTTTCCTGCATTTCAACTGCATCGAAGGCCAAAGCCTTGCCGAACTGAGCAGTGATGATGCGTTCTTGTCCTGTACGTAGCGAAACCTGACCAGCCTTGGCGTTCTTTGAACTGCAGTTACCAACGTCCTGCAGAGCACGGTGCCGACTTCGGGTTAGGCATCAGGCGCCCACGCGGGCCCAGCAGCTGACCCAACTGACGCAACAACGCGCAATCGTCATCCGGAGAGGCGATAACCACGTCATAGTTCAGGTCAACCGCTTTCCATTTCGGGCAGCGCAGATCATCATGCCAACTTTGTCAGCGCCGGCAGCCTAGAGCGGCCTCAGCATTGGCAACCCTGGGTGAATACGGCCACGCGAACAGTCTTGCCAGTGCCGTGCGGTCAGCAGGGTAGCGCACGAACGACCTATCGGATTTACGCGATTGCAACACCCAAGGTTCACGGACACATCGACAGACTCCGACGACTTGACGCTGGAATACTTCCGCCAACAGAGTGCGGCGTCCCTTCAAGGCATAAGCGCTTTGTTCGCCTGCACTTTCTCGTTTGATAGCCTTTTGACGCTTGCTCAACTTAGCCATTACAC
>Ga0163217_1082425_pt1 | contig 15778 bp, 20 predicted proteins | sample SynspAceP_FD_185933 | JGI IMG/M metagenome (GOLD analysis project Ga0163217, IMG submission 185933) | Saline lake microbial communities from Ace Lake in Antarctica - Synechococcus sp. Ace-P (PacBio error correction) | ecosystem: Environmental > Aquatic > Non-marine Saline and Alkaline > Saline ...
TGAGAGGAAATTACCGCCCCCGTAAAAAAAAAAAAAAAAAAAAAAAATTTTTTTTTGGGTTTTTTTTTTTTTTTTTTTTGGGGCCCCCCCCCCAAAAGAACATCCTGGCCAAAAATCCCCTTCCAAACCGGGTGTGCCTCCCGGAAGAACCGCCGGCCCAGGCCCTGGGCCCCGCCCCCTGGCTTTTTTCCTCCCTCCTTCCGGGAAAAAACCCATAACCCCGTTGTGCCCTCAAGAAAACGGCGCGCCCGGAGATGGTGAAACCTGAATCAGGCTTTTTTGGCAGCCACTGGTTTTTCCCAATCCTGCCGCTAAGTCATCCCTCCTGTGGTGACAAATAGGGGGGCGACCCGAATGGTTTGGATCGGCTCGTTGATACCTCGTCCCATGGGCATCCCAGCCATAACAGCACGCTAGGTCGGGTTTCAATTGCGCCCCATAAGCAGCCTCCATGCGGCGCGACCCAAGGCCTTTCCCTGCAATTCATTAAAAACCACGAAGTTTCAAAACGTGTGGTTTTCGACCACTGTCCATTAGTGCGTTCAAAAAGGTTGGCGGGGTAAAAAGTGGAAAACTCAGCAAAGTCAACTTCCGGATAGATCGAGCAGAGGAGTTTTTAGAGGGGGCTATAAAACGGTCGTTTGCGGCGGGGATGAACGCGAATAGTAATCGATTGGTCATGATTATGCGCACCCGTGCCTGCCAAAACAAGTGACTTGTGCTTCGCTAGCGAGAACGCAATGATTTCGTCGTCGCGAAGAAATAACGTAAACACCGGCGCTTTGGGTGCCAAGATTCAGGCAAAGGCAAGGGCAACCCTGACGCTCTACAAGCGGCCGGGAACGGCAACGCTATATATCGCGAAGGTTTTCGCCCCCCCCTAAAACGCCCACGTAGGGATACCGAGGTTTTCCCGAGGCCGGTCCCTAAATTGGTAGTTTCGACGCGCCATAGCGACACACGTGCATAATCAAAGCCCCCCCAGCTTCCGGATTTTCGCAACTTCATGAAGCTTCGCGCCTATGCCAACTCATTCTGGCCGTAGGATGGCGTCATAAGTATTTTTCGATTCCCTTAAAAGTTCGGAATTTAACTGAAAAGCTGTCAGTGAATCCGGCCTTGCGGCTGCCCTACCACCGCCCGCTTTTAAATGCCTGCAGCGAAACAAGAGGGGACAGCGCATGATATCTCCCAAGAACAATAGGCATCGTCGCGCGGGCCCAGATGGGCAACGGCATCGCGCAATGTTAATGGCTCTGGCAGGCTATGATACGTGCTGTTGAATGACGTGAGCGCAGAGGCGCCTGGCAAAAGGCCGTGATTACGATCACCGTAATCTGATCGGCAGGTGGGGCCGCGGGAAGGTTTCAGAAAGCAGACCGTGACGCAAAATTGAAAAGATTGTTACGACACAGACCCTTGCCGACTTGGGGCAGAGCGATCTCGGTGATCGAAGCGGCCGACCTGAACGCGAAAACAGTTAAACAGGCGGATCTTCGAAGATTTTGATCCCCCATCCTTCAAGCCGACGACAATCTAAGCATCGAACACGTCTCGATTTCATGCAACGAGACTCGCAAGTCGCACACCGACCGCCCCGAAAAATTTCATGGGCTTTCACTTTATGACCGTTCCGGTGATGCAGCTCGTCGAGCTTATTCGTCGGGATCGCGACGGAATAAAGAAACCTTTGCGGCTTTGCCGTACTTGTCGTTGGAAAAATTTGGGTAAAAACGGCGGCCTTCGGCCCGAAGATTTCCCGGCATTTATCGTAAATCGAATCTTGATGCCTGATGATCAAACGAAGCTGTTTATAGCTTGTACGAGGCGTGGGGTCGTAAAGTCGATCGACAGCTCTTTGAAGCTTGGCGCGAAACCACCCAATGGGCCCGCTAGAGCTTGCCGTTTTCAATCGGTCCTGGACAACCTGTCTGGCCATTATTGAAAACGTGGTTTGCAATGACGGTTGGCTGATTACGAGAATATCCGCCCTTGTCCCTTGCCTCACCAAATAGTTTGATACTGGAATGGCTGGGGCGGCAAAAACGCAACAGGGTTTTTATGAACTATCGCGGTGATGTCCCTGTTTCCCAACAAGGTAATTTAATTGTGAAACAGCCCTGCGCCAGTTTGTTCGACCGAACGGCTATCTGGTGAGTTTTTCAGCGATTTCTTGACAGTCCTCTTGCTACCATCGTGAAGCGGCTTGGAATCATTAACTGGCAGGTCGCGAGGGAGCTTTTTGGGCAAGCGAAGAAGCCTTTGTAAAAGCGGCCTCGGTATCGCCCCAGAAGAGTACCCGGGAACATCTGCCGTCAGAAATTTAATGTATCACGTTAGCGTAAGGGTCCCGCGTCGGAAATTGCCGGTCCGCAGGGGATAAGGTTAAACGGGCGTCGCTGTAACCATGAACCGCCCGCCTCGGGACGCAGTGTCAATTATCATGACCGGGCTTAGGGGTCTTTGCCGCTGACCGGGTTAAGAACCAGAAGCGTGGATAGCAATGGTTTGCAAGGATAATCACGGCTTCCTCTGAATGCGCGAAGGAGGCACCGATACAATTCCTCGTACCGTCGCCAAACGGGAGATAGGCCGTAGCGATCAATTGCCTTGCGATTGCGGAACCGTCGGGGGTCAAGAAGCATCAGGGTTTTCCATAGCAACCGATGGCGACAAGTGCGTAGATCGGAATTCATTACCGATCGCCTGGCTTGGACCTCTCTGTTGCTCAGAATGTCGTTGCTTGTGCCGTGCTGATAAATGATGCCGGCTGGCGATATAGGCGAGGAGCGTTTTCGTCAATGAATTTGAACGGATATAGGGCAGATTGTTCGACATCCGCGCCGGTCGCTGCACGTCCTGCCAAGACACTTTTCTGCTTCGGCGCGAGCTTCTCCTGAACCGTTTGGTCGACCCGAACCAGATATAGCGCCCTAGACAAAGTGTGAAGCGCGTCCGTCTCGTGCCCCGGCGACGAAAATGTCAGTAATTGTCCCGAAGCTCTGCCGTATTCATTTGCGTTTGGTCCTCGGGATCGACACCGCCAGTAGCAGGTCCAGCAGGTCCGGCAACCTCGCTAGTGCCCCCGCGCTGCGCGCGGCGCATTATGGGCTCCCGTCGGCAATCCGCTTCAATGTCCCGAAGAGCGCGAACCAAGACATCGCGCGAACCGGGACGCGGTTAGCCAATCGGGGAACCCAAGAATGTCGAAAAGGCTGATTTTCCTGCTTCTGCGATGTTACGCATCAATCGCCGATGAAATACGGCGTCACGGTCAAAACGATCGCCGCCGAAAAAATGTCCCACGTCCGAAATCACCATCAAACGTCGTCGTCAACCATCTCGTCCCAGCAAGGTTGTATCGCAGCTGGTCCTGCTGACTCAATCCGAATCGGCTGAACGCTCTGCAGGCTGCAGTCATAATTGGCGACAAGTTTAACATATTACGATGTGAAAAGGCGGGTGCCTGCGCGGCGCTGCCACCGCCACTGCGCACTCTCTGCGAATGAACAGTGGGATTCCCCCAACTGGCCGGACGCAAAAGATTCTTTGGGTGACCAGCTGACTTGGGAATAGTCATCAAACCCCGGTTCCAGCAGCAATCTCGCGAAATGGCGATGGGGTACAATCACCATGTGCCCAAGCGTTTGCCCATTTTCCCGATAACCTAGGCTGTTATGACGGGCAATATTCCGGAATAATACTCAAACACATTCGACCGCGCCATCGCGAGGCTGAGAACAGGCCTACAGGTTGGTTAATAAAGCCACACGGGCGGCAGGGGGCGATCCCATGATGTTGTTTCCTCGATCAGGCGTCAACAACCGTAGCATTGGCAAAGCAGGCCCTGCCACTTTTGGGCAAACCGTTGAAACCTGAACCAGCCTTAGGGTATGCGCAGAAAGGGCATGAATGCGCCAAGGAGGCCTTGAAGTGGTTCGAATTTATGCAGCTTTGATACAGTATTGTTTGTTCTTACGGCGGTAACGGGCGTCCTGATTCGACAAGCCGGCAGTGCCGCTGGGAAGATTTTAACCTGTATCATAATACTGTCGTCGCACCGAAAGTGCAGAAGCTTGCCGATCAGCGTGAAGTCAGCAAAGAAGTCCTGGAACCACAGCCATCAAAGACGCCATCGCTGAACGGTTCGACCGATATAACGGGACCGAAACTATCACTTCGGCGTTAGTGTGAAGGGTAGTATTTTGGCACGCTCCTGGTATTTCCCCTTGTGCTTGCGCCCAATCGATCAATGATTTACCTCACCGTCTTGGGATGACGCCGGCAGGTAAGAAAGCTTACCGCAGAGCCCGCGATCAAGATCACCTGTGTTCGAATCTCTGGATCAGGGGCCTATCGTCGGGTCAGTGCTATAATACAAGAACTGCTGAAGAGCAGCTCAAGAACCTTAGCCAGAATGCGGCAAAGTTCGATCGAAAAGTTATTTGGTAAAGCAAAATAAGGGCCGAAGGCTGGTTTTCGAGCGGCCGCAGATGCGGTCATTGAGCGCGCTGAAGTTGCCTCTGCACCGGTGGTAACTGAAAATTAACGCGCATTTACATGAATTCTCGGGGTGTTTGGCCAACAGGTGCCTTGATTTATGCGGCCAGACCCAATACCATCGCTCCGCCGATAGGGTTGGTCTGGTTTCAGGCCCTCGTTAATATAAAGGGGCTGCACCATGGCTTAAAGGCAAAGTTTGAACGTAATAAACCACACCGTTAACATCGGTACATTGGGTCACGTTGACCAGCGGTAATACGACGTTGACCGCTGCGATCACGAAATACTTCGGCCGACTTCCGCGCAAATATGACCAAATCGACGGCGCGCCACCCGAAGAAAAAGCACGTGGGTATCACTATTTCGATGCCGGCGGCACGTTGAGTATGAAACCCGAAGCACGCCACTACGCACACGTCGTATGCCCTGGCCCACGCCTTGACTATGTGAAAAACATGATCACCGGTGGCGGCAACAGATGGACGGCGCGAAATCCTGGTGTGAACGCGGCTGATGGCCCCAATGCCACAAACCCCGCGAGCACAATCCTGCCTTCGGTCGCCGGTGGTAATCCCGACCATGGTTGTTCTACATGAACAAAAGTTCGGACCAGGTGACGACGAAGAGCTGCTGGAAATGGTGGGACAATGGAAATCCGCGAATTGCTGTCTTCCTACGACCTACCCAGGCGACGACATGCCGTGATTCCTGGTCGGCTCTGCACGCAATGAACGGCACTCAGCCCGAAATTGTGAGGAATCCATCCGCAAGTTGATGGCCCGCGTGACGAATATAATCCCGACACCAAGTCACTGCGCTGTTGACCCAAGCCGTATTCCTGATGCCCGTGGGAAAGACGTATTCTCGATCTCCGTCGTGGTATCTGGTGTGACCGGCCGTGTTGAGCGTGGCGTGATCAACGTGGCGACAGCAAATTGAAATCGTTGTATCCGTGCACGAAAGACAACCCACTTGTACCGGCGTTGAAATGTTCGCAAAGAGCTGCTGATCGGGGGAAGTTGGCGATAACGTTGGTGTCTTCTGCGCGGTATCGAGGAGGTTGAAGGCGTTGAGCGCGGTCAGGTTATTGTGTAACCAAAGTCGGTTACCCCCACCAAAGTTCACTGCCGAGGCCGTATATCCTCAACCAAAGAAGAAGGGTGGCCGTCACACGCCGTTCTTCGCGAACTATCCGTCCACAGTTCTACTTCCGGACACAGAACTCCCGTAAACCGTTCAGCTGCCAGAAGGCACTGAAATGGTTATGCCCGGGACAACCTGCAGTTTCGACGTTGAGCTGATCGCCCCATCTGCGATGGAAGACGGTCTGCGTTTCGGCGATCCGCGAAGAGCGCCGGACCGTTGGCGGCGGCGTTGTTCCCAAGATCAACGATAAGCCGCTGGCGGGGTCACCCGCTGACAGCTGACAAAAACGAAGCCGCTCCCTGTAAGGGCGGCCTTTTTCGTTTTTGGCACCGGAAGGCATTATTCGCGAGCAATGCCTCTATCGGCAACTGATCCCCCGGAAAATATCGACTACCTCACCACTCGGCATAGGGGTTTAGCTCAGTTGGTAGAGCCAACGGTCTTCCAAAACCGAGGGTCGTGGGTTCGAGTCCCTCAGCCCCCTGCAAATGCTCACCACAATGATCCAACGCGCGCGAAAGGGCTATGGCCGCTTGGGCAGGGCGCTGTATTTGAAGCTGAATTCGTGCTTTTTGAACAGATACCATCCCCACAATCGTTCGTATAACAGGAAAACCCGACATGGCCACATCAACCCGCTTTCAGTCAATCCAGCAAGTGCGTCCGAAGTATCCAAAGTCGTCTGGCCGACTCGTCGCGAAGTCATGCTCACCACGGTAATGGTGTTTCATCCGCCGCTCTGACGCAAGTGTTCTTTGCGGGTTGTGGATATTCTTTGATCCGCGGCGGCTGCACAGTATATTTTGCGGCTCGGCTGATCCGGGGCGCCGGCACTGTAAAGCGCGCGGACCTCTTGAAACATTTGTGATTGCGGGCTAGCTCCCGCAAGACCGATCAGAGGGGCGTGCGCGAATTCGTGTTGCGGCGCCGAATTTTTTGTTCAACACGCCGGCCGTTGTGACACGCCTGGTTTTAAGAAGATTAAGATGTAGCTGTTTGCTGTAAAAAATCACAAGACAGGGACCAAGTTCAGATGGCGAAAAGAATGGTATCGGTCAGTGTTGTCGACTTCGAAAGAAGATTGCCGAGCAAATCCGCAACCACGGTCGCCGAGCAAGGCTTGAGGACCAATGACGAAGTACTGGTCCCCACCCGAAGAGTGATCGAGGTTCGGCGCGGCAAAGAAAGTCAGCGACAGAACGTTCGGTTAATGCCCGGCTAATGTGCTTTGTAACAATGGAGAGTCCGACCGCGGCTATCACTGATCACTCGATCAAACCGCGGTCAACAAGGGTTTTGTGGGCCGCAGGGCCGTCCAATGCCATGCGTGACGCCGAAGTAACCGCGAATTCTTGGCCTGTCCCAAGAGGGCGAGAAGCACCACGCACCTTGACCCTTTGGAAGTGGCGAGCGGTGAAAGTTGCGAATGGTCCGTTCGAGGATTTCGACGGCATGATCGAACAGGTCGACGACGAGAACCAGCGCCTCAAGGTTTCTGTTCGATCTTTGGCCGGGAACCCCGTCGAGCTGAATTCCACTCAGGTCAACAAAACAGGTCTGAGCGAAGCGGCGGCGACCCCGCCATACGGTGGCAAGCACCGTTCGTTGTGGAGGGGACAGCGGCGCGCCGCTCAACCCGCACCACCCTAGCAAGCGACCAACAATCGCGATGTGGGTCGTAAGGGTGAATGAAAGTTCAACACCGACATTAAAAGGAGAAGGGGCCATGGCCAAGAAACTCGTCGGTACGAATTGAAGTTGCAAGGTTAAAGCGGGTCAAGCGAACCCATCCCCACCCGTTGGCCCCGCCTGGGTCAGCGAGGATCAACATCATGGAATTCTGTAGGCGTTTAACGCCAAGACAGCGGACTGGGAGCCAGGTGCCCCTTGCCCGACGTGAATCAGCGCTACCTATCCAGGACAAGTCCTTTACGATGGAACATCAAAGACCGCTCCAGCGTCCCTACACCTGAGAAAGCCCGCCAAAGGTTGACTCCGGCGCGAAAACACCGAGCCGCGAAAACCGGTTGGTACCGTGACCAACCAAGCAGCTGCGCGAAGATTGCAGAAGCAAAATGGCGGACCGTGAGCGCTGTGGAATGTGAATCCGCGATGAAAATCAATTCTGGGCTCCGCCCGCCTCCATGGGCATCGAGGGGTTAAGTAAGATGGCAAAACTCGGAAAACGCAACTCCGCGCCGCACGCGAGCATCGGTAGGCAAAGTAGATCTGACCGTGAAGAAGCGGTATCCTTTGATCAAGCCAACGCAAACGCGAAATTTTGACGAAACCATCGAGATCCGCGATGGAAACCTTGGTGTTGACCCCCGTCACGCGACCAAAGGTCGGCGGCGTTGTTTGGCCCTGCCAAACGGCAACCGGCAAATCCGTTCGCGGTTGCTGTATTGCACGTGGGCCCAAAGCTGACGAAGCCAAGCAGCTGGTGCCCGCATGTGGCGCAGAAGACTTGATGGAAGCCATTCAAGGCGGCAAGAATCGACTTGATCGTTGCATCGCGACACCTGACATGAGCCGATCGTCGTCCGTCTTGGTAAGGTTCTTGGCCCACGAACCTGAATGCCCAAACCCAAAAGTGGTACAGTACAATGGACATCAAGAAGCTGTTGAGCTGCAAAGGCGGGTCAGGTTCAGTTTAAAGCTGAAAAGGCGGCGTGTGCATGCTGGCATCGGGCAAACTGTCCTTTGACGAAGCGAAGCTGTTGAGAACGTAACGTGCCTTTGTTGGTGCTGGTCCCAGAAGCCCCAAGCCACCGGTTCAAAGTGCTTACATGAAAAGATCCGCTCTGAGCTCGACAATGGGCCCAGGCGTGGACTGTAGAATCGATAACGCTGTCCCACCGAAGTAAACTCGGAATCAGTTAGTTTCTGAATTGACGGGCCCCCTTGAAAACCAAGGGGGCCCGTCCTCGTTTGACGGCGGGCGAATGCTGGGGGTAGGGGCGACTGGTTCCTAACGTTCGTGAGGCGGTTTTCTCGTCGCCTCGGCGCATGAATTAACCTGAAACCAAGATTAGCCTGCATCCGGCCCGCATATCCCCCTAGAACGCCCTCGATTCAAACTATGCATCGGCATGGTGATATTCGTCCGAGACGAAGGGGTGCGCAAGCCTTAAATTCCCTTTCGAGATGGGAATGCAAGAATTACCGTGCGCAAGCGGGGGCTATTTGGCTATTCCCGTAAAATGGACCAAGACTGTTCGCCGTAAAGCGGACTTAATGAGCCGGGGGGCAACACCCCAGATTTGGAGTGAACTGTGGATAGAAGCCGCAGAAAGAACAGTTGGTCGACGAGCTCGGCCAAACTTCGAAAGCTCTGGCGTCGTTGTGGTTTAGCCACTACGTCGGCCTGACAGTTGCTGATATGCAGGACCTTCGTGCGCGCGCTCGCGCCTGCGGGCGGGCCCGTGGCGTGTTGCCAAAAAAACAGGCTCGCCAACAATTGCCCTTGACGGAAAAGCCATGCGAAAATGCATTGCAAGATCTCCTGACGGGGTATGACGTTCTGACCTAAAAAATTCCGAAAGACACCCGTTGCAGCAGGCCAAGGTGGCCCCAGGAATTCGCTAAAGAAGTGCAAAATTTGTCATCTCGGCGCGCAATGGGTGAGACGCACTGGATGCGGCCCGGTGTTGAAGCCCGTTCCAAAGATGCCTCGCGGGAGAGCTATCTCCCACCATCGCGGGTATGCTTGGGCGCCCTGCTTCCAACATCGCCGGGCCATTGGCGCAACCTGCAGCAACCATCGATCCATCTTGTCCACGATCGAGACAAGGCGCTGCCGTAAAGCATATCGTCCAAGCTGGCCGCAGGGTTGAACATGCTTGGAACACACAATATCGTAACGGAAAGAAGCTAAACATGGCGATCTGAAAAAAACGGCAAAATGACATCGTTGGTTTCTGACGCTGCTGGAAAGCAAAGAAACTGAAACCATCCTCAAAGATTGAAGTATGGCAATCGAGCCCGCAGCTGGCGCGCAGTGATGATGCTGGCCCCGCAAGATGGCGGCGCAGCCTGAAGAGAGAAAACTGAATTCGAAACGTCGGTCTGAGAACGCCGCGCCATACCAAAAATCCAACGTGACAAAGAAGTTCGCGGCATCACCGGTCCTGGGCCTGAAAGAAGCCAAAGATCTGTTTTGTAGCCTGGCGGCAAGATCAAAAGAAAGGCGTTGATAAAGCGGAAGCTGAAGAACGTTAGCTAAGCTGGAAGCAAGCTGGCCGCTAAGAAGGTGAACTGGCAAGCGCAGTCGGATCAGGGTGCGTTTTTGCTTGATGAAAGCGCGGCCCGAAAGTTTGTAAAGCTTTGGGGGAAGCCCCCATAAAAATTAAGGCTGGACGGGGGGGAATTCCCTGTCCAGCCTTACTGTTTTGAAAAGTTATTTCAATCGAAAATAATTTCTGGAATAGGTCCTAGTTGGTCGGAAGAGGTTACGGTGGGACGTGCGCCCAAGAATTGATCAGGATTTACCGCTCTTATGGGCGCGCATCAACGGCCCCGGTGATGGCGAGCTCGGCAAAGAGATACGAAAGGTGACAAGACACATGCGCAATCCTTCCTTGGCCAGAAACTCTACGTAATACTAGGCAAATATCGCGCGAAGGCTGAGAGCCGAACCTGATCGACGGTTCAGAAATCTCTTATGATTTGTCTGCGCTCCCGGCGAATGCGGGAACACCGACAAGACGGTGACGGCAATCCAGGGCGTTTCAGTCGGTTTTCCCGATCAAGGACTTCCAATGAGACGTCGGTTCTTGAATTCGTCAAAAGTAAACGAGCTTGAAAAGCCAAAATACGATGTAGAGGAATGTCAGCAAACGCGACATGACCTACAGCGCGCCCTTTGAAGGTGAACGCTGCGGCCTCACGTGTTTGATGTAGACGAAGACACGCGGTAGCAAAAAATCGGTTAAGGACATCAAGAACAGGACGTGTCATGGGCGAACATGCCCCCTGATGAACGCCAAAACGGTACGTTTTGTGTGAACGGACCGAGCGGTGATCGTATCCCAGATGCACCGTCACCCCGCGTGTTCTTTGACCACGAAACAAAAGGCCCAAAACCACTCTTCCGGGTAAACGCTGTTTCGCTGCCGCATCATTCCTTACGCGGTTTCGTGCTCGACTTTGAATTCGATGCAAGACATCGTCGCGCGCGCATCGAACCGTCCGCCGCAAACTGCCTGTAACAACGCTGCTTTATATCGCTGGGTCTGACCAAAGACAGGATCAGGACGCGTATTAACACACCGTTAACATACGCCTGAAAGATGGCGAAGGCTGGGTTGCACCTTCCTCCCCGGATGTAGTGCGGGGCACACGCCAACGTATGACTCGTGACAGCTGCGAACAGGCGAATCCTGTTTGAAAAAGGGCAAGAAGGTAACACCTCGTGCCGTAAGCAGGTTGATCGACGAAGGCAAGTTTCCGAACTGCTGCTGCCGTTTGACCACATCGCGGGCAAATTTGGCTGCACGTGATAATCATCAACGAGAAACCCGCGCGATCTATGTCGAAGCGGGGAGAATGACGCTCGAGCACGAATAAAGACGGTACGCCCATCGGTGGTAACGCCAAAGAGCTGAATCGACGCAGGCATCTTTAGAGATCCACGCTCCGACATCGACAACATCAAACGTCGGCCCTTACATCGTAACACCATGGCGGCGGACAAGAACATGAACCGCGACAGCCGCGCCTCAATGGATATCTACCGCGTTATGCGTCCGGCGAGCCGCCCACAGTCAAGCCGCGTCGAAACCTGTTCGACCGCTGTTTTGATGCGGACCGCTAGACCTTTCCGCCGTGGCCGTGTAAAGATGAACATGCCGGCCTGGCGCTTCCGACAAGGAGACACGCAGCGCAAAACGCTGGACCGTGACGATATCGTTCCGCCTTAATCAGGCCGCTGGTGACCTGCGCGAACGCCGTGGCGACAGCAGACGATATTGAACCACTTTGGGCAACCGTCGTGTGGCGGTTCCGTGGCGAGCTGATGGAACCAGTAGCCGTGTTGGCCTGCTCCGGAATGGAGCGCGCGATCAAGGAACGTATGTCTTCCTCCGAAATAGACACTGTGATGCAGCAGGATCTGATCAACAGGAAACCAGCAGCTTGCTGCGGTACGTGAATTCTCGTTCAGCCAAGCTGTCCGCAGTTCATGGAACGCAAAACTAACCCGCTGTCCGAGGTGGACGCAACAAGCGTTCGCCTTTACCGCGCTTGGCCAGGTGGTCTGACACGCGAGCGGCCGGTTTTTGAAGTACGTGACGTTCACCGCGACCCACTATGGTCGCAATGGGGTGGTCCGAGATTTGAAACGCCCCGAAGGTCCGAACATTGGTCTGATCACTCGCCTGGCCACTTTGCCCGTTGAACAAGGTACGGTTTATCGAAACACCCTACCGCAAGGATCAACGGTGTGTTTTTCCGATGATGCGTTGCAGTAACATGTCTGTACGGAAGAAATGCGTCACAACAGTGGCGCAGGCCAAACGCGAACCTTGAAATGAGAACATGAAGTCGTAACGATCTGTCTCGACGCGGAAATCGGGCGACTACACCTGTCGCCTCCGAAACGGTGACCTGATCCGACGTTTCGCCAAACAGTTGGTCTCGGTCGCTGCGTCCTTGAATCCCGTTCCCTTGAAAACGACGATGCGAACAGGGCCTTGATGGCTTCGAACAATGCAACTCAAGGCGGTGCCTTTGCTTCAAGCCGAAGCCCACTGGGTCGGGAACCGGTTATGAAGAAGTCGTCGCACGGGATCCGGTGCTGCTTATATGGCGAAACGTGGCGGTATCATCGACCAAGTCGATGCCAGCCGTACGTTATCCGTGCCACCGAAGACTTGAAGTTGGTGACGCGGGGCGTAGACATCCTACCGCAGCGCAAATTCCAGCGTTCGAACCAAGAACACCTGCATCAAACAGCGTCCGCTGGTGAAGTTGGGCGAGAACGGTTCAAAAGGGTCAGGTATCGCGGACGGTCCGTCCCGACGGACATGGGTGAAACTGGCGCTTTGCAAGAACGTGATCGTCGCGTTTAATGCCTTTGGAACGCTACAAATACGAAGATCCATTCTGATTTCTGAGCGTAGTATCGCGTGACGCACGTGTTTTACTTCGATCCCACATCGAAGAATTCGAAAGTCGCCGCCGGTGATACAAAGCTGGGGCCAGAGGAAATCACACGCGATATCCCGAACGTCCGGTGAAAGAGCGCTGCGCAACCTCGATGAGGCCGGCATCGGTTTACATTGGTGCGGTTTGGAACCCGGTGAACATTCTTTGTCGGAAGATCACACCCAAAGGGCGAACAGCCCGATGACGCCAGAAGAAAAACTGCTTGCGCGCCATCTTGGTGAGAAAGCAATCGGAAACGTGCGGATACATCGCTGCGTGTGAAGCCCGGTGGATTTGGTTACAGTCTCGAAGTGCGCGTCCTTAACCGTCACGGCGTCGAAAAAGACGAACGTGCGTTGCAGATCGAGCGTGAAAGAAGTCGAACGTCTGGCCCGTGACCGCGACGTGAGCTGTATCTTGACCGCAAACATCTACGCGCGTCTGCAGTCTATGAATCAATCGCAATTGCTGTCAAAGGTCCCAAAGGCGTCAAGTCGAACTCGGAAATACGAGACCTGCTGGCGTCGCTGTCGCGCGGTCAGTGGTGGCGCTGGCACTCGAAGACGAAGACGACGCCAAAATCGTCGAAGCCCTGAACGAGCAGTACGAGATCCAGAAACGGACTGGATGCGGCGCTTGAGGAACAAGTGAAAAAGTCCGTCGTGGTGACGACTGCCCCGGGCGGAATGAAGATGGTCAAAGTGTTCGTCGCGGTGAAGCGCAAGCTGCAACCCGGCACACCAAAGATGGCTGGTCGTCACGGGCAAACAAAGGTGTTATTTTCCAAAGGTTGTACGATGGAAGACATGCGTTCCTTGCGGATGCACGCCCAGTGAACTTCTGTTTGACCGCCCGCTGGGTTTCCATCGCGTATGAACGTTGGTCAGATCCTTGAGACCCACAATGGGTTGGGCCGCTCGCGCCTTGGCATCAACATAGACGAGGCCTGCCCCAGGAATACAAAACGCTCCGTTGATTGACACCTGTTGCGCCGAAGCAATGCACGCACGCCTATGGCGACGACGGTCCTACGAAAGAAAGGCATCGTTGGCAGGAACGAGGAAATCCTGCTGGAGACGCAGCAAGAACGTCGCACGCGGGTCCCGATCGCCACGGCCGGTTTCGATGGCCAAAGGAAGCAGACGTGAATGACAGTCTGACAACGGGCCGGGTTTCGATACCTCCGGTCAGTCCGGTTCTGTTTGACGGCGCACAGGCGAGCAGTTGCCCGCCTGTCCACGTCGGCGTCAAATACCCTGCTGAAACTGGCACCACCTTGTGGACGACAAAATCCAACGCGCGGTTCGACGGTCCCATACGCTGTCACCCAGCAGCCATTGGGCGGTAAAGCGCAGTTCGGTGGTCAGCGCTTGGTGGAGATGGAGGTCCTGGGCTTGGAAGCTTACGGCGCTGCATACACCTTGCAAGGAAATGCTGACTGGGAATCGATGACGTGGCCGGACGGACGCAGGTCCCTATGAAAGCACGTCAAAGGCGAAGACAACTTCGAGGCGCGGTATTCCGGAATCGTCAACGTACTTGGTGAAAGAAGTACGTGGTCTTGTCTGAACATGGAACTCCTGATGCGGAGGAAGAAAGTGGGAGGCAAGCACCGGGGTTTTTCTCTAACCCGCCCGTTTCTTCAGACTGAAAAACGCCTCTCTCCCTCCGCTTTCGAGACTTAATCTAAGGATTTAAGATGAACCAGAAATCTGACAAAAACAACCCGTCAACCCCGCGCGCCGACTAAGACGTTCGACGAAATCAAGGTCTCTCTGGCATTCGCAAGATGCGGATCCTGTCGTGGTCGTTCGGTGAATCAAGAAACCCGAAACCACAACTACCGGACGTTCAGCCCGAACGGGACGCCTGTTTCGCGCGCGTAATCTTTTGCCCGATCAAAGATACGAAATGCCTGTGCGGTAAATATAAACGCATGAAGTATCGCGGCGTTGCTGCGAAGAAATGTGGCGTTGAAGTTACCCTGCAAAAAGGTCCGCCGCGAGCGTATGGGCCCACACGAACTGGCGTCGCCTGTTGCGCACATCGTTCCTCAGTCGGCTGCCATCGCGCATCGGCCTGATGCTGGATATGACGCTTGCCGCGAAATCTGGAGCGGCGTTGCTGTACTGAAACTACGTCGTGATCGAACCCGAGGTCTGGACGGATCTTACTAGGTTCAGATGAATGACCGGAGAAGAGTAACATGGACGCTCAGGATGCCTTTGGCATGGACGCGTTCACCGCCAATAATCGCGCTGAAGCGATCCGCGAAATGCTGGCTGCCAATCCGACTTGAAAGCGAAGCTGAACGACCAAACTGCGTGCCGGATCTGAAAGAGGCGACAGGCGGAAACTGGAAGCCGAAAAAGAATCAATCAGCGTGAAAAAGTCGTTGATATCCTTTCTCGAGTCCGGCAACCGGCCCGAGTGGATGATTCATGACCGTCATTCCTGTGACCCCCAGAGCTGCGCCCGTGGTGCCGCTGGGATTGGTGGCCGCTTTGCGACCTCACGACCTTACGACCTGTATCGCCCGTGTCATCATCCGGAACAACCGAGCTCAAGCGTCTGATGATGCGCGCACCTGACCATCATCGTCCCGGAACGAAAGCGGATGTTGCAGGAATCTGTGACGCATTGTCGAACCAACGGCCGTCGTGGCCGCGTGATTCACGGGTGCCAAAACAACACCGTTGAAACGCTGTCCGATATGCCTGAAGGTGAAGCAAGGGTCGCTTTCCGTCAAAACCTTTGGGCAAGCGCGTCGACTCTCCGGTCGTTCGTCATCGTGACCGGACCCGAGCTGAAGCCTGTCACCAGTGCGGTCTGCCCAAGAAAGAGGCGCTCGAGCTGTTCAAGCCGTTTTCATTCTACTCGCGCCTCGAAGCCAAAGGTCTGTCTTACCACTCGTGAAGCAAAGCCAAGAAGCTGGTGGAAAAAGAGCGGTCCCGAAGTCTGGGGATATTCTGACCGAAGTGAT
>Ga0163217_1092375_pt1 | contig 15778 bp, 5 predicted proteins | sample SynspAceP_FD_185933 | JGI IMG/M metagenome (GOLD analysis project Ga0163217, IMG submission 185933) | Saline lake microbial communities from Ace Lake in Antarctica - Synechococcus sp. Ace-P (PacBio error correction) | ecosystem: Environmental > Aquatic > Non-marine Saline and Alkaline > Saline ...
AGAAAGGAAAGAAATTTCCAAAATTTTTCCCCCCCCCAAGATTAAAAAAATGGAAAAAATCCTTTTCCCCATTACCTGCACGCAGGATCATAATTTTTAGCAAAATTAAAAAAAAATCCCGCCAAAAAATTTTGTGTAGATTTTTTTTCCCCGTTTTTAACGTTAAGGCCCAAATAACCCCAAGATCTTTTTTCAAACCTCTTAAATGGTGGCCATTTCATGCTTTTGGGGCCCCTTTATGAAAATTGGGTCCGTAATTCGTTAATAAAATTTTTCATCAAACAATGAATTTCTTTGCTTATAGGGGAACAAATCCCCGTAGCCCCACTAACGTTTAAAGCAACTTCAATAAACATCCAAGCGTCATCCCATGGTTTTTTTCCCTCCAGGACCATCAATCACATTTTTAAATCAATATTGGGTCTACGGTTCAAGAGTTTTTCCGTAAAAGTCCGTCCTTTCAAATAATGCCAAAGAAGCAAAGGTAGAATTAAACATCAGCGACCATCCGAAAAGTTGGGTGTAGGAAATACAATCCTGAAAACCACCACAAAGCAAGTAGTCTTTTTGGCTTCCTGGACGAATATCTTCTTGTTTTAGGCAATGATACTAGTGGAATTGGTTTGTGGTCCATATAAAATTTAATATCGCCACGATCTACCGCTCTAAACAATTTTCGGTAGCATGATAGTAGGCTTTGTGAGATATTCGTTAACAGGAACTTTCAAATTTTCGCTGCTAATTCTCTATTTTTCTTAATTCGTAACTACCCCCTTTTGGTAGTTTAAATGCGTAAAAGTACCCACTTCACGAGCAGTACCACAGGCAGAAAGGTTGAACCCGTTAATGAAAACGGCCCATTGCCAGGTTGTGAAATTTTAAACCCCGGTAAGTAGTGAATATTGTAGCAAGATTGTTGATCCCCAAGTACCCCTAGTGTGGCTGGTTCATACCCATACCACCAATACGAACACACTTTGTTGTTCGGGTTTTCCGTAACCAAGCTTAACTATTTAAATGTCTTTTAAACAGATACTTTGAATATTTAGAACCACTTTTTCCTGAACTATACTCTTTTAAAAAATTCTTTATACGCTGGCAAAAATCTTCTATTTTTCGGGTTTTTTATCCGTAAATGTAAAATTTCTTCTAAAACCAAAATAACAATATTGGTAAGTCCCCTTTACTAAAGCATACATGTTTTTTCAAAACGGAATGATTTATTACCCACCATTCTTTAAATTTTCATAGCAATGCATTCGCCCACGGCTTAAATTGTTTTGAGGTTCAAATAAAATTAGAACGGTCAGATGCGGTATCTAAGCGCGTAGTCTCCGTGCAAAATCGATGAATTTGTGCGCCACGTGTTGCCTTTGCTTCTAACATTCTTGAGAATAATACGGGATTGCAATTTCGCCATGTTATTTCCCCAAGTACAAAAATATCGGCATGATCAATATCTTTCATAACACCCATGGGTTTGCATCTGCGCCAAAGGAAGTTAAGAATCCGGTAAACAGCACTAGCCATACAAAGCCGTGGCATACCAATCTAAAGTTATTGGTGCCATGGCCCCTTTCATTAATTTAGAAGCTATATAACCCCCCCTTCCTTTTCCAGGAATTGTAGAATTGACCAGAGGTGTACATGGGCTACTGAATCTTTACCCATGATTTTTATAAGTTTCCCCTTCATTTTATTAGCGACTAAATCAACGCGCTTCGTTTAAAGGAGTTGTGCACATATTTGCCATTTTTTCTTTAACCAAAGCATGTGTTTAATCGGTCCCTTTAGACTGTAAAACACACATAATTTGAATGGTATGCTTTTTACACCAATAAACCTTTTATTCACCGTTTAAGAATTTGGAATCGCCTTTTACAGCTTATAGGCTTTTTTCCGTTTTCCAGTACCTACTAAAAATTCCAACAACCTACACCACAGGAATCGGCAAGGTCCTTTTTTCCATTGTAAATTAGCATCTTCAGGAAATTCCTTTTTTCATTGTTTTCACTAGCGGAAAAATAATGCCCTGAAAACATCAGAGGAGCAGCGGATATGGGCCCGATAACATGCGCCATTTTTTTTAATAAAGCCCTCTTCTATCAAGTTGTTGAGTGTTTCATGTAAATTTTAAATTTTCAGGTGTGGTTAAAGCCGAACTACGATAATAATTAAGACCTTGAGATGGCTTCTATCTTTTCTTTTAAAAAAGTTCCTCTTCAGCTTTCGTTTGCAGTTTCGGTTACTAGGGCTAAAATATCTTTATTTTCTGCAGGTCTAACTTCACACGACCTAAGCGAAGCAAAGCATGCAATTAAATCTCCTTTTTTCCACTAATAAGCCGGAGCTAGGTAACTTTTTATGGGCATTTTGTAGGCTTGGATTTTACTTTGAGAATGTTTAACAAATTTTTTAAACAATTTAGCAAAAATAGTAAAGAACCAGGACAAAAAAAGATGACAATTGTCATGTTATGAAAAAAATTAGGTTCGTTAATATTTGTACGGGATAACGATTTTATTCAGCCTTAGTAAAAAAAAAATAGGCCGTTTTTCCCGAGTTTAAACTATAGCTAAAAATAAAAAAGGAACAAGCTAAAATGATTAAGTTCTGAAAAAGCATTAGCATTGGTTTTATCGCATAGTCAAAAAGGAATTTAAAACGAGAGAGAATTTCAACTCGTGATGGCTTAAGACCTGTGTTTTAGCGACTGATGTTAATTCCTTTTAAATCGTATGGATGCCCCCTTTTTAGACCAATCGGCTATGGATGGCTATGCTTTGAACATAGGGGAAGACCAATATGCTATAAATTATAGTGAAGTTCAGCAGGTGGCGTTAATTCACTGCAGTTGAATAAAGGCCAAGCTGTTTCCGTATTTTTACAGGAAGCACCCTGTTTCCTGGAAAAAAAAAAAAAAAAAAAAACAAAAAAATACAGCAGATGCCGTGGTCATCCAAAGAAAAAGAAGGCTATGCCGAAAATACTATTGTAGTGGAAGATCCGTTGCAGCTTAATGATGAAATTAGAGACCTCAAGGTGAGCCAAATAAAAAAAAGGTGCTGTAGCAATTGGCCAAAGGAACCAGCATAAAAGGAACACACATTGGTTTTCTAACTGGTTTTAGGAGTTACAAGATTGAAGTGGCAAGAAAAAACCAGCTATAGCTGTTTGTGGTTACTGGGAATGAATTGGTACAGAGCCGTGTCAAGAGTTGCCTCATGGTAAAATATTACGAATCGAACAGTGCTATGCCGCTTATGCGCTGTTTTAAAAAAATTGGGCCTATAACGCATACAAAGAGTTATTGGCTATTAGATCATTTTGAAAGCACAAAGAAGCGCTTAATGAAACCATTGGGAAAATAACGATGTGGTCATGTTACTGGTGGTGTATCGGTTTGGGGATTATGATTTTGTGGGCAAAAAGCCATTGAATGCTTTTGGGCGTAGATGAAATTTTTTCATAAAGTAGTGAAGCAAAAAAGCCAGGAAAACCCTTGTATTGGAAAAAAAGGGCAAAACGGCTATTTCGGATTACCAGGAAACCCATGCGGCAGGCGCTTACCTGGTTTTTTATGTTTATGTGTATCCGCCTTTTAAATAAATACCAAGGAGTAGAAGCAGCACATCTGTTAACATAATTTGTCTTCCATTAGTAACAGATTATACCGGTTGTTTGGTGGCGAATAGAGCTCAGTTTTTTTTAAAAGCAAAAATAGGGCGGCGAGGGGTAGAAATTTTTATCAGGACAAAGCTCTGCTAATGTTAAGTGCTTTTGGTACGGCAAATGCTTTAGTTTCTTACCCGAGGATAGTGGTAAAACTAGAAAAAGGTAAATTGTAAAAACTATTCTATTTGCCTTTTAATAAACTCAGGTCTATGAAACGATTATAAAATTAGAAGTAGAATTTGGATTGAAGTAGGGGAGTAATGTATTTAGTGGAGAAGGAAGAATCCGCTTATTAAAGAAATAAAGAAGCAAAAGCTCTTACAAAAAAAAGCGGCAAAGTCGAATCGGGAAAATGTCTTATAAAAAAGGGGAGGCTTATCGAATGCGTAAATAAATCGGGGCAAAAAGAAGGCCGTAGTTATCACACGAAGTCAGTCGGTTGGTGTACAAAAAGGAGGAGGTACGATCATTACAACCTTATGGTAAAAAATCTAATAGCAGCCTTTGAGACTATAAATGCACAATGTTGTCGTTTATTAGAATCCAAAGAGTTTAAAGACCTAAAGGGAAAATTTAATGCTAAAGACGATTAAAGAGAAATAAATAAAAAAATATGACTAATCGAAATCACTATTTTGGGATCTTGCAGGAGGTTAACTGAATGTAGTTCAGAAACATTAGGGTTTTCTGAGGGTGGCTATTTCCATTTAAAAGGTATTTGTTTGAAAGTACCCTGAACTTCAAATAAAGGATTTTAGGATGCCCAAAATCAAAGAATTGGTTTCTGAGGATACCCTGAGCCTGCAGGACCAGGAAAATAGCACTCTTGCCTCATTTGGCCAGGGGGAAATGATTTTTGATCAGTTAAGTGCTACAGAGATAAAGTTCTTACTGTTAAAACCAGCCGTCAGGCGCCTAGATCTAAAAGAAAGACAGTAAGGTCCAGATTCTAAGCGAACCGGACTTCAGTCTTTTCTTAACAACATGATGATTAATAACAATTTAATAATTTGAAATCAACCTATCAATTAAAAAAAAATGAACTACAAGAATGTATTTATAAAAGGAGCCATTTCCTCCGAATTATAGCGAATTCAATCGCCAACAATCAATCCAAAACGGAATTTGGGGCGCAACAATATCTTTCTAGACAAGTGCGTGCCGATGAGAATCAACGGCCAGGCCGTTGTGGCCATAGAAAAATATTCGGCCTATGAAGAAATGGCGAATAAAAAAGTTTCACGAAGTCCGGGAAAGCAACCTTTGCAAAATTCAACCTGAACCTGCATGCAATATCTACCATAGTTTGGGCGCGTTAAAACACAGCGAAATTTTTGTTTGTATTTGTATCATCACCGCAACGTCGTAAAGAGGTATTTAAGGCTTTGGAATATGTTTTGTAGAGGCGATTAAAAGCAGAGGTACTGTTTTTTGGGAAAGAGCATTTGAAGACGCATCACATCAATGGAAAGTTAATAGTTTAGGCATATGGTAGATATAACAACAATAAAGTAATAACCTTTAAGAACAGCAACGGCCACAAGCCATTGTAAAAGTAAAGTCGCCAAGAACTAATTGATGCGATTCTGATAAAACCGTACCCAAAGGCGATGTTTTTGCCATGAGTAAGGCTGCGGGAACCTTTTAGCTGTTAAAAAAACGCCTGATTTAACTAACCAAGATTGTCCCACCTTTAGCCTATGATTTTACTGGATTGATTATGAAAATAGACGAATTAGCTATAAAAGGTACTGGTTTGACCGTAAAAGACTATTTATAAAACAGGTGTGAGGTTAGAGGCTATGCAGGTGCGAGTGTTGTAGCGCTGAATATGTAATGATATGCTAAAACCTATTTGATAAAGGTTTGAGCTGTTTCCAATATAAAAATTAGTTGAAAAGAAAGGAGGAAAATCGAGGTTTTTCAGGATGCATTTAAACGCGATTTAAAGGCAGTGGGTTATTGTGTTGTTTCTGATTCTATTTCAGCCGGTAAAGAAAGAAGATAGCGGGTAAGGCGATTATGGTAAAAATTACAGGAGTGTGAAGTTGCTGTAACAGGATTTTATATTTAATTCTGAATGAGCTGGAGCATCATTCAAAGAAAAGGCAACATACTACAAGCTAATGGGGCGGGATTTAATTATATACACGGGTGGAACAGGTTGTAGAGTCCGCGATGAATAACGCCAGAAGGCCTTAAAACCCTTATTAGACTCGAAAGTATTCCTGGGTAGAAGAAGCCAATCAGAAAAATATGGACCAAAGACCGTATGCCCTTATGCTATGCTTTCCCAGAAGTGTTTGCAGGAACGTTAAAAAATACTTTAGTACTCGCTTTACCAGGCATCTACGAAATGGCGCAAAAAAGAATTAATGGAGGCTAACTTTTCCCTTCCATTTTTACAATTGTTTTTAGAATTTTAAAAAGGTGGCAGGACGAATTAAATATGACAGCAACGAACAACATATTGACCGATACTTTTGGCAGGGGACACACGTATTTGCGGTATTTCACCTTACCGAACGCTGTAAATTTGCGCTGCACCTACTGTATGCCTCCGATGCATTGCGCTTCGCCAAAAGTTCATATCATGACCTAAATGAGGAAAATTTTTACCATCGCTAAAGAATTTGTGGCTTAACGGCGTGAAACTAAAATTAAGACTTCCGGTGTGAGCCTTTAGTGCGTAAAGATGTGGGTTTAAATTTGAAACAAATTGGCTTTCCCTACCGTAGAATTGGCGATTACGACCAAATGGAGTAATAGTGGGATAAATTTAATAGACAATTTAAAAAATTGGATTACGAAAAATTTAATGTCAAGTCTTGAACTCTTTGAACACCGATAAAAATACTGCTATAACCCGTAGAGATTATTTCAGCAAAGTTTTACAACACAATACAATTATTAGTAAAAGAGGGTTTTTGAGGTTTAAGGTAACTGTGTTTTGATAAAAAGGTTTTTAATGAAACGAAGATTATCGATTTAAATAGAGCTCACAAAAAGAACCCAAGCCTTAACAAATTAGAATTATTGAGTTTATGCCTTTTGATGGTTAAACAAAATGGAATTTAGAAAAACTTGTTAATCCTTAGAAGAAGTGGTTTAAAGCCAAGTCCTAATTCGCATTACTGTTCACAACGTTTTATTCGTTTAAATGATGCGCCGAATGATACCGCAAAAAAACTACCAAATTTAAAGGCTATCAAGGTTCTTTTTTGCGCCGTTTATTAGCTCTGTTTACGAACCCGTTTTGGTGAGCAGCTGTAATAGATTCGATTAACAAGGAACGGACAAACTTAAAAATTGTTTATTTTTTCTCTTCAGAGTCTGATTTATTGACAACCACTTGCGCCGGGGAATATCAAATTGCAAACCAGTAATTCAAAAAGCGAACTTGGCAAAGAAAAAGTACGGGAATGGAATGGAAAACTTTTAAAACAATTTAAAGATCCCTGATTCTCACATAAATCGAAAGTATGAAGCCATTGGGGATAAAAATTTTAGTTGGCGTTTTTTTTAGTTTAAATTCGTCGTAAACATAATTAGGATTAAAATAATCAAATTGAACCAGCCCCAATTGATTGGTTAATTGTCGCTTGGCTTCCGCCTTTTTTTATTAAACTCATACTATCCCGAAAGCAAACATCTTTGAGAATAGCCAAGATTTAAGTTTTAACATTTTTCATTAAAGATTGTGGTTGTACAACGCACATCTATTTCTGTCCCCCCTAAATAAGCAATCAGCATTTCCTGTTTAGATCAGCATTCCGCAACTAAAATAATGTGCTTTTCCAAGAGATTGAGATTTGTCTCCAGTAGTAATAACAGCTTTGCATAGAAATATCGTTTAGAGGCCCCACATTATTCCGCATGTTCCGCTACGTAGAATAATCCATAAAGCCATTAAAATTTATGATTGGTACCATATAATGGGAAGAAGCGAATTTAATTTTTAGTAAGCGCCATCTTGATCTGTTATCCACTTAAAATCTCAAGGCCTAAGCCGAAAGCACTTTATTGTTGTTTATAGGTAAGCTCTAAAGCTACTTGATCAAGAGGCTAGATCAGTTGGTTGCCATTTGCTTTTCCAATTGATAATAGGGCACTTCAGCTACATTTACTTTTTCATTTGGGATTTAAAAATTAGGAACCGCTATATGTCTATAAGAAACTCCCATCTGCAATGTGGCATTCACATCAAAAATCTTGAAAATCCCCAGTATTTAGAAAAAGAAACGCTGGCACTACTTTTTTCCAAGACTTTTTTAAGTAACAGCAATATTGCATAGTTTTTATAGGTGGAAGAAGCCTTGAATTCTAAAGTCCGTTGCCTTCAATTTTCGGTCGGTCTCTTGACTAAAAAAGCAGCACCGAAGTCCATCATGAAATCACCTTTTGGTACTTTAAAAGTTGCGGCATCGTGAAACGACCTTGCATCGCCCAATCTAAAGCGCCAAAAATACGTTCATCGGTCATAAAGAGGAACTTGTCGCCCCTAAAGCTTAAGTGGACCAGTTTTCATTAATTTGCAATGCTCCCAGGCTTCCAAATAAAGAGAAAGAGTCATTCCCATCAATAGCTAATATCTTGCCGTGTAATCACCCCAAATACTGAGACATATCTTGAGAATGGCGATAAATAATTGCAGTTTTCCGTTTGGTAATAAATTTAAGACGTGTTTCTTTGTTTTACATATGGCAGCAGATGCGGCAATTATCAGGAAAATAAGTTATTTAAAGCCATGGCGATATTCAAAAGATCGAGCTCTTAGATCGCATCTACTTCTAAAGTTTTGCTGCTGAAAATGGGACTAAACACTTAAGCCTAGCAGGAAAAAGATAGGATAAATGGCAGTTTTGAATGGGTCATAATGATTGCTTTTTAAAATGGCAACAAAGGTTAGTTACAATTCAGACATGCAATAAATATGACTTTTATCAATGTGTTTTGCTCCATTAGACGGCAACTCGGATTCCAGCCTAAAAGCAATAGCAACTTGGTTTATCATCTTTGCTAATGGCTCTAATCAAATATACGGTCCTTTCTAAACCAACATTTTTTGCATGGTTTCTTTCATAAGGTTAACCATCGATCGAAACACTTCCGGTAAAATTTTTAGCGGCTGATGGCCCTAATCCATACCTATTATCTTCTACTAATAAAAACATTAACATTTTTCTGGATCTGCAGTGAGCAATAAATGCCTAAATCGGTCCACAAATACAGCCCTGAATTTTTTTTGTTTGTTTTATAGTTCAATACGTGTTGGCATCACCTAACATATCATTTTTTATAATGCTGTAATTAGTGGGGAAACTAATGGGTATTTTTAAATTCAGAAATACCTCGGTTGGTTGTACACTCTATACCTATAGTCTGAGTCTTTTTTTTTCTTTTATTCAGATCTCTACAATCAAATATGCCCATAACTTGGAATGATATTTCTTTTTTTAAAAAAATAAGTAATGATCATCTTTTTCTTTTGGACCTAGGCGGTTCCCTTATTCGATGAATGGTAACTAGTTTTGTAGCTACTAGGAATATCCTATCACTAGTGTTTTAGGCTGTAAAGGATGATGTCTTTATTTGTTTTGTTTCTTGCAAGGAATATAAGAGAAAAATTCTTTTTAGAATAGTATATTTGAAAGCTAAAAGACGAAATCAAAATTGTTTAGCATGAAAAAAATACAAAAGAGATTTAAAAGCCTTTTTTTTAATCGTAATTTGTTTCTTTCCTTTTCCTGAGTTCTTAGTTTGTGGTCAAACGTTACAAAGGTAAAAATACAAGTTCTGAATACTGAAAAACAGTAATTAGAGCAAGGGACAACAAAAAAAGAAATTATCGTTGCAGCGAAACCAAAACAGATAAATATCTAAAGCTTTTTAAAGACAAAAATGTAGCAGTTGTTGCTAATAAATAACGTCTGTTATTTTTAGGCGAAATTTCCGAAAATGGGAAGACAGTGTTCATTTGGTGGACTCACTTTTGTCTCTTGGCGTTAAAATTGTAAAGGCTTTTTTGCTCCAGAGCAATGGTTTTAGGGGTGAAATGCTAGTGCAGGAGCTAAAATTAAAGATGAAAAAGATCTAAAACGAATTTGCCCCAGTTACTTACTATCTTTGTACGGAACCAATTACAAGCCTTCAGCTGATCAATTAAGGGTGTGGATATCCGTAGTTTTTTGAAATATCCAAGACGTGGTGCTCGTTTTTTATACTACCTCTCAACAATGCATTACGTGATGGAAGCCTGTGCAGAAAAATAAATATCCTTTGTAGTTTTTTTGACAGACCAAATCCAAACGGAACATTATAATAGACGGGCCCAGTAATTAGAAAAAGGATTTGAAAAGTTTTGTTGGTTTGCTCCTGTTTCCCTATTGGTTTATGGGATGACGATAGGTGAATAATGCAAAAATGATGAAATGGTGAAAAGTGGTTCGGTTCTGCGATTTAACCGTATTACCTTTAGAAAATATACAACACGAAACACCATATAGTTTGCCTTACGACCATCAACCTTAATTTACCGAATGATAAGGCGAATAAACTTATACCCTAAGTTTGTGTTGTGTTTGAAGGGACCAATATAAATGCAGAAGAGGAACTGAAACTCAATTTCAGGTTTTTGGCTCCCCTAATCTGCCAAGAGAAAACGTATCCAATTTAGCTACACACCAGTACCTAATTTGGAGCAAAAAGGTTCCAAAAATATTTAAAATGAAGAGTGCTACGGAACTTGATTTGAACCTGGAAACAGGGCATCTAAGGTGAAATAATAATATTTGAATTGGTTATCGATGCCCTTACAAATGCCTAGCGATTCAAAAGGAGACTTTATAAAGCATCAAATCTCATTTTGATAGATTAGCGGGTACTGATGGCATTGAGAAAGCAATTATTGAGGGTGGCATCTTTTGAAAGAGATAAAAGTACTATGGGAAAACGGGGTTAAGGTAACCTTTAAGAACATTAGGGCTAAGTATTTAAATTAATGAATAACTAAATTTTAAATGGAAGTATAAGAAAGCTGAATATTTTACTAAATGTTCAAGCTTTTTTGTTTTCCCTTTCTAGTTTCTTTAACGCATTAGTTAATAATTATCCTAAAAAGTGATAACTTTTGGGTGTAAGGTTTACGAAGAGTGTTTTTAATTTACCCTTGATATGTTCCATCATATTTTAAATCTCGAAAAAAAGTAGAATTGATGTTTCTAACCTAACCTGTGGCTTATTAGTTTTGTAAATTTACAGCAAATTAAGAAACAAACGCTATTTTATGACAATGGAAGTAACATTCTATTTTATTTCTTTTTTACTTAGCTCTTTGTTTTGTTTTCACAAAAAAGTTATTTCCACTATTTAATAATTATAAAATTTTTTTGATTATAAAGCGGGCCAGTCAAAATTGGGGAATAAACTATTGATAAGCAAGGTGGTTGTTTTATATCGCAAATAAATAAAGGTTTATTGCATTTTATGTGAGGAATGGTTCTTTAACAAACTTCCAAATAGCACATAATTCGTTTGTAGGCTGTTTAACGATAAAATTATACACGGGGTTCTTATGAAGAAGTTTGGATATTGGGGAAAGATGTGATTTTGGAAACTTGGCATATACCTCTTTAACTCATTTAATCACGAATTATACCATTTACGGAATGAAGAATTTTGGCAAATTTTGGTCTAATAAGAGGGCTATTATTTTTTCAGTCTTTTTCTAGTATTTACATTTAATAGAATAATAGATAAAGGGTGCTTGATGTACCTATAATTGTTTAATGATAATCGAGGGTCTACGCAGGACAAAATAATGGTATCAGGTCAATTGATACACGTGTATCAAAAATTAAAAATGATTACGCTCGTTTTCCTTTTTCGAGCTTGCTAAGTTTGAAGACAATTATTTTCGATGTTAGCGATACTCAAAGGCTTGCTTCCTAGGTACAAATAATTAGAGGAGGTTTTTTTTAATATAAAATGGAGAAATAAAGGAATGGGACACCGCTCCTTAAGACGAATTGACAAAGATATCAATTAAACGAAATAATGATTGCTCTTCCTGATGGTAAATTGGCATTGGGACGCATTAAAAAAAGGAGTTTATTTAGTGGAACACGCTTCATCAATTCATATTGTTAATTAGACAGAGAACTGACTACAGAATAATACGGTACTCTGCTATGGTCATGATGAAAATCAAATATATGGCTGGGTTTAGACAATGGTATTGATAGAGTTAGAACAAACTCGCCATACGATTATATCTGATTTTTCAGGAGCGATCGTAGCGAGTTTAATGATCTAGCCCTTCAAGATTAATGTGCTATTATATCGGTAGTACTGGGTCCTACTATTTTAAAAAATGATACTTTAAACCCTTTGTTCGAAGGCACGCAGGGTCATGTTTGGGATTTAATTGACAGCGTGGAATGGCGTATTATTTGCCAGGCCATAATTACGTCGCGTATCACATTTATAATCAGGTAAAAAGAGATCCCTAAAAGCAGTTGTGTCTTCTGCAATATTTCTGAGGCTAATCCAATTAGTTAAGGTTCCAGAAGCCACCTAATACCTACTTACAGGTGCGGAGACACATGATGTAGAGAATACTCCATCTAAATTCGGAAAAAAACACAGCTGTTCTCATGATTTCAAAGAGAACAAGATTTCAATACTGAGAGTTCATAGGATCGAGAAAACTCTTCCTGCGTTAAACAAACTTTGTTTGCGTGTTTCGACATTGCTGCTATATTAGCGCAACCCGCTGAAGTCTACACTGGGTAGAAAGGCGTGTCACTTCCTTCTTTAAGGGAGAAGCGGTTATGTCTTTTCGAACTAATGGAGAGACCTACTAATGTCTTGAGAATATAAAAAAACTATAGATAAATAGAACATCTTTTCGCGTACCTTTGAAATAATTGAAGTGATCCTAACAATACGCTATAAATGTAAAAGTGTACACGTATAAAGGAATCAATTGTATTTTATGCTAATGGTATTTGGCGTATGCCTATATGCGATAATGCCAACAAGGAGATAGAAATATTTGGAACGAAAATTCAAGAAAATTCAACGGATTAAAGAAACTAATCTAATTAATGATGGAAACCTAATTTCTGGTTTTTAATAAATATACAGGAACAAGGAGAATACTATTTACGGGAATATTTAAGACAACTAATTTAAACGATTGGCAGAAAAGTATCCTTAACAAAGCGCCTCATTCCTTGATGCGCCTGAAGAGTGTAACGAGAATTAAATGTTCGATTTTTGATTAACATTTGAATACGACGGTTTTGCACGGCGTTAAACATTTATAAACTAACGAATCAGTTAAATAATAATTTCGTTCAAAACAAGCGTCCTAAACATTTTTTTCAAAAACTGAAAACAAAAACTTTAAAACACGCATAAATGATACGCTCTTTTAAAGCTCACCAATAAAGCAGCAAGAGGATAATAACTTTTCAAGTTTTCTGCACCTAATTTAGACAAAGCCTAGTTATATTATACATAAATAATTGGAACAAAAATACAAAGCCCTATAACGTTGAATCAGGGTCTATAAATTTTTCAAAAATTTATTTTATTAAAAAAAATGGTAAATTATCAAATTGAAGATTTTTTTTACGTGGTGGAAGTAATGGTGGTAAAATATTTCAGGAAACCCTTACAATTTTATTTTTGAGATTGCTTCTCCCTTCTGTTGGTATTTTAAGTATACTTAGTAAAAATTTTATAATTTGTTATGGTATTTAATTTGCCCATAGATATCTCCCGCAGTTTTAGAAGGCCCTTTTCACCGGAAAAAGAGTTAAAAAAGAGCAGCAAGAACTTTGAAGAGAAATTAGGACGTCCAACAAGAAGAGCCACTCTAGCTAAAATTAGATAAAAGAAAAACTAGCCAAGAGAAATTAAAGTTAAACAAAAAGAATTAACAACAAAACGACCTAACTATTGCTAAAAAAAAAAAACGAAAGTTATTTTAAGAATTGAAAAAATATGGAATGGTGATGAAAAACGAAAGATAAGATTCCCAGCACAAGTGCGCGTACGCTGGTTAATGTACAGTTATACAAAAATTAGAATAAAATCGGATTTTATGTGATAAGAAGATAATTTTGGAAAACGGTTTGAATGAACTTCAAGAACTGCACATTCATGAAGCCTATCAGTTCGTATAATCTTATTTTGCAGCACGATTTTATTTTTTTTTTTGATTTTAAAACAGTATGGCTCAATGAATAACTCCTACTACACATTATCAATAACCCGATTTAATCAGCTAATGGTGCTTATCTTAAATGAATTTGAGTTTCTAAAAAAGAACCATTGGCCCCCTTAATGGGGGGTACTGCGCTTAAGAGGGGTAAAAGAAATGTCCCATAGGTACATGGAAACTTCGTAAAAAAATTAAATATGGAGACTTCAAGACACTATTTATCGAATTACTTGATTACGTTTTAAGCTTTTAAAGGTGGCCCTTTTTTTTAATGCTAACAGAATTTAAAATTAGGTTACATCAAATTAAAAAGCTCAAAAACCTGTTTTTATCTTCTCATCCACTATTAAATAAGCCTATTCCAAGGCAGTCTCAAATACATCATTACTACATCACTATGTTAAATTTTAACCTTCAATCCTAATTTTTTTTTTCTCAACTAACTGTATTCAAGTAAGTAAATACGCAGGGAGCTTTTTTGCCGGAAAAAACAACCACTGAATGTTATTTATTGTGTATACCTAAATGACCCCTTATAGATTCTTAAGTAATTGTTAATTTGAGCAGTAATTCTTAACTCAATTAATTGGAACAACTAAATGAAAAATAAGCCAATGTAATATTTGAACAATTTCGTTACTATCTGCCTTTCAGGTAATGCATTGGGACAAAAGCACAATTTTATGTCTCAGGAACAGTAAAGACGATAGTGGTCACCTTTAACCAGGTGCTTCCATTGTACTAAAAGGTAACAACAACAGAAACTCAAGACGATTTTGATGGTAATTTCACCCACTTAATAAAATGTTAGCCCAAGATGGCGTATTAGTAGTTAAGTTATTAGGAATACACCCAGTAAAGAAGTAGCTATAAACAACCAAACCACATTTACTATTTCACTTGCTGAAGACTCCGAGCCTTAGATGGGTGGTGGTCGTGGGTTTACGGAACGGCAAAAAAAAGAGAGATCTAATCTGATCTATACGTAAGGTATAAAGGAGATGAGGTTGCTGAATAAACCAAGCGACGAATCCCAATAGCTTCTATCCCAAGGAAAAAGTATCTGGATTTGTCATAAGTCAATTCTGGTAGAAATTTGGTCAAAATCCGGAATATTAAGAATTAGAGGAACAAGCAGTAGGTATAATGTAAGTCCTTATTTGTAGTGGAATGGAAATATTTGCTGAAAAATATTGACTTTGTTAATCAAAATGATATTCAATCTATTGAGGTTTAAAAGATGCTCTTCTCTGGCAATTTTTTGGAAGTAAGAGGTGCTACGGGGTAATTATTGTGACTACCAAAAAGGCCAGATAACGGAGAGTTTACAGTAATTTAAATATCGTCGAATAAGGGTTTAAAATTTGGCGGTGCTCCCGATTTGGGCCAGACGCCTGCAACTTTTTAGAACAATTTTTTTTATATGTGAACAATTGGTCGATGAAAGGGGCGGTTTTTTTTTATTTTTCTTCCATTTTCTTACTATACAGAGTTTAACGGCGATAACGATTGGGTAGAATGAATTACCATATAAATCAGCACTTTTACAAAACTACAAACCGTAAGCATTCAAAAATGCAACGGAAAAGAAATAAGCTTTCCTTTGTTTAGGATAACGGTCTGAGGAATGGTTTAATCAAGGATGAAAACTTACAAAAGGATTAACCATGAACTTAACCACGAAGTATTCCTTAACGGAGAGCTTTAAAAAATGGGGAGTTTTACCCTTATGGACTCCAAGACAGACTTCCTAATCAGGGTGGATATGGTTCGCATTATATGGGCTACAACCGATTGTAGCTCCTATTCATTTTGATAGTCGTCCTGAATTTAATGGGCCTTTACAATCAACTACCAGTAGAAATTGGTGGT
>Ga0163217_1078080_pt1 | contig 15773 bp, 6 predicted proteins | sample SynspAceP_FD_185933 | JGI IMG/M metagenome (GOLD analysis project Ga0163217, IMG submission 185933) | Saline lake microbial communities from Ace Lake in Antarctica - Synechococcus sp. Ace-P (PacBio error correction) | ecosystem: Environmental > Aquatic > Non-marine Saline and Alkaline > Saline ...
AAAAGAGAGAGATAGACAGTGATTTAGAAGAGAGAAAGTATATTGGCTTAATAATGATATATTTGCAAGTGCATAGAAGTCTGTGATCAATATGAAGACGGCAATCACTAAAATATATATGAAGAGATATACAGAGGATATCAAGAGTCCGGAATGGTTATCAAAAAAATGACAGCGCACATAATAGGAGGAGAGAGGACCTGAAGACATATAAAATAAAAAGTAAAATTATTGAGAAACAGGAATAGTGACATTAAGTGTGGAGGAATAAAGAGTGAATCATAATGTAAAAAAGTTTAGGTTATATATCACTAAAGTAACCACAGGATAAATAAAGCTCAGCTGGATTGTCTCCGCCCTTTAAAGCTATTTGTGTCACCATTTTAAAGGAGGGAATTCAAAAAAACGGAACTTAAATTCAAGAACTTTTTGTTACCAATACAAGTTTTTTCACCAATGTTGTTTTTACTCTTCGGGGATATAAGATCAGGGCGAATTTTTATATTGGTTAAAGGAAAATCAGAATCGAGCAAGGTTCATGTAAAATTGAAATAGTTCATTTAGATCAACGAGCCCTAGTATGTCATTTAAGTGGGCAACGCAGTGCAACAAATGTTATTTCCTGTGCCCCGAATTAATTTGCAGCCCAACTGTAATAACTGTAGATTATAAACAACCGGAACTGCACCTTATAGCGTAGAGCAATCAACGAGTAAACTCTTACTTCAATACTTTAAACAATCAACGATCGATGCCTAAAAACTTTACCAGTGACCCGTAGGGATGCAACGGATGTACAGATACCGAACGGTAACCATAAACCTTGCACACTATAACAGCAGTTAATGTAAGTCACAGACCACCCATTACCTGTACCAATGGCGAGGAGGCAAGAGTGACCGTGACCGTGGGTCCGGGGACTTTACATTTGAACTTTTGCCTCGGGAAGTGCGCACTCATAACAGACCCGGTGAGCAGCGCCTATATCGGCCGACTTTACATTGACGCGGCTGGGGATAACTATACCTTTTAGGTGACCAATAATGTGACCGGGATGCTATTTCACCGACCAAGCCGCATATACTGTTTGGCTACTTCCGACACTATAGGATGTCGTGGCAACGGCCATGACTGCCGTGACTGTTTATGGGGACTTCGGATGGTCGATGCAGATCCAGGTCAACAACTACCTTGGCGATTACGACTTACAGGTCTTTGACAGCAGTGGGGCAAGGTTACTGCAGTTATAAGGTTCGAACACTCGCAACCAAGAATTTTAGGATTGCCCGAGGTAACTGTCTATTGTGGTGAATTACGCTACCGTAACCCTTTCTGTGAGATTACAATGCTCAATACGCGTGTACCATTGGGTCCAAGCTGCGGACTAACATGATAGTGACAGAAATATCAAACGCAAACTGTAACATCGGCGCCCAGTGGACCGTCACGCCAGTGGGGAACGGAGGGTATACCTGATGCTTTTGTCCTAAACACCTCGCTACAGGATCTGTTTCACAACAAGTGCAAGCGGCTGATTTTGACACCTGCATCGTACCCTCGGCTGATGATTTTACGTCAGGACTCCAAGGTTGTAACTCTGTTATTTACCATAACCGTAGATGAAGGACCTTTGCCAACTTAACGGTTCCAGCATATGCTACAGACCAGTGTACGTCCACGGACGTCATATAACCTTTAACGCAACAGGTACAGGTGTGGCCCGATTAAATCGCTCGGACGGATTCCAGAGCAGCGGCAATTTATCAGTTATCGCTCCGGGAAGCTATACGGGTGACCGTACGTGAGCCAACGGTGTACCGTAACGGAATACCATTACCATGCCTGCCCATTGGGCGCCGCGGCAGTGGCTAACCGCCAGCTTCCTGTACCTCCTAATAATGACGGGTAATTCACCATCACCGACAAGGCGGCGGAGCTGGTTGCAGGGACTATGAAGTATGACTAATTGTAATGCTATTGTAAAGGTGTCGGAGGACCATCAGCGCTTCCAACGTGTTCAAAACGTGCTGGACCTGAGGCAACTATCTTGCCATCGTCTACGATTACTTCTGGATAAGGATTGCGCCAGGTAACCTGTTTTCCTAGAACACGACACCGTTAGCCTTTACTTACCAAAAGAGGAGGTTCCTGTAAACGGGGGTGCCGACGGTTCCGATACATGTCATCCTGGATGCCGTCAACGATAACCCGCCAAACACCTTTACATTAGACGACGGTACATCCGCCGACCACGCCAGACAGGCAACCTGTCTCGGCTGGCAGCAGGTACAATTACGACTTACGGTTACCTCCCGATAAGGGATGGCCTTTATTATGCAAACGTAATAAAGACAACTAATCCAGTAGTTTGTAACCGCAACGGCAACAGTTTGCGTGTGCACCGGACATTCTGGCCAGCCGTGATCCACCACTGTGGGAACGGATGGTACTGCACGCTTATACGTTAGCATCAACGGAGTAAACTTCTTCGCTTCCAAATACTTTAATCATCAACGATCCGGTGCCAGTACATAAACTTTACAGTGACTCGTAAGGGATAGCAACGGATGTACAGATACGAATGAGCGGTACCATAACCCATTTGCCCCTAATAACAGCGTTAATGTAAGTCAACAGACGCCAATTAACTGTACATGGCGAGGAGGCAGAGTGTAGCGTAACGGGAGGGTTCGGCGCGACTTTTACTTTGAACTTTTGCCTACGGAAGTGCCGCACTACAAGACTCGGGAGCAGCCGCCTATTATGGCCGACTTTACATTGACCGCCTGGGGACTATACCTTTAGGGTTGACGATAATGTGACGGATGCTATTTTTCACCACAGCACATATAAAACTGTTTGCTCCTTAAGACACTATAGATGTCGTGGCACGGCAATTGAACGACGTGGCCTGTTATGGGGACTCCGATGGTCGATGCCGATCAGGTCAACAACTACTGGCGATTACGACTACAGGTCTTTGACAGCAGTGGGGCAAGCGTTACTGCGTATAGGCGAACCCTCCGCAACCCAAGAACCATTTTAGGAATTGCCGCAGGTAACTTCTTGTGGTTAATGTACCGTACAGATACCCTTCTGTGACGATACCTCCAATACGGTGACCATTGGTCCCAGCTGCGACCTAAACATGAATAGATGGAACAAGAATTTATCAACGCAAACTGTAACATCGGCGCCAGTTGACCGTCACCAGCAGTGGCGGGAACGGAGGGTATACCTATGCTTTGTACAGGACGGGGCTCACGCTGTAGCCGGTGATTATATGGACGCTAGTGGGAGTGCAATCCTTGACAACCCTGCACAACATCAATTGGGACGTTTGGGGGTGAAGGAATGCATGGACTGTAAACATATTAAGATCGATTGATTGGCCATTGCCGCAGTCCTATGCCTTACATTAGCCTGCCTGTTTTACGGACCGACCAGTGGTACCCTCAATGGGAACTCATATACGTTAACGCAAAGGTACATGGTGTGGGCCCATTTAATACAGAGCTCGGGAAGGAATTCAGAGCAACAAGCGCATATTTACCGTCATCCGTTCGGGAACGATATACGTGACGTAACGTGACGCCCAACGGGTGTGACGTAACCGGTCCATTACATCCTGCCCATTTGGGCCGCAGCGGGCAGTGGCAACCGCCAGCCTTCCTGTAACAATAACGACGGGGTAGAATCACGATCACGCAAGCGCGGAGCTTGTGAGGGAAACTATTGAGTATGTACCTATTGAATGCTATTGTATTATACGAGCGTACCGGAGTGTTATCTATTTTTCTTAGTGCTTCATATCGTTGGTGTCCATTTTCGTGCTGGCAACCGGGCAACTATACTGCAATCGTCTACGATACCTCTGATAGTTTTTTGATTTGTGACGTAGTTGTTATTTTCTAAGAAACACCGACACCTTGTTTGTTCTTCTTTTACTATACAATATTTTTTTTGTTAGTATCCTGTAGGGGTGCGACGGTTTTCATACAGGTTATCCTGGATGACTCCAACGATAACCGCCTACCACTTTCCATAGACGACGGTACAATTCCGCCGACCACCCAGAACAGCAAGCTGTCTCGGAGCTGGCAGAGGTACATTACGAATTTACGTACTCGATAGGGATGCTTATTTGAAAACGTAAATAATAGACGAACTAATCAGTAGTTGGTAACCGCAACGGCAACCAGCTTTGTTGTAGTGCCAACACAAGCATCACAACGTTATAAAACTGCGTGGGTATCAAGTGGAAAGCTCCATATATATAGATTAACGGAGTTAATTTCTTTTACTTGCAATAACTTTAATATTACCGAAATGGATGGAATAGAACTATTAACGGTTACTATAAGACAAAAGATGATAACGGATGTCCGGATTTTACACACAGTAAACATTAGTGCAACTTAAAGATAATTCCAGCTACATTAGCCATGGATACAGCTATCTCTTGCGTGGCGTGAGGAGGTAACCATTTACGGTAAACGATAATGGCAATGCCGCAATATCTATACTATATTTGTTGCCAGTTGGCAATGCTAAATGCAACTTTCCTGGTACCCACCTATAACAGCTGCACTATATTTGACCGCTGTGGAAGTTATACATTTTAGGATTAGACACACAACTGGATGTTATGTGGATAACGCTTCCTATAATATTGCTCCTTATGATTTGATCAAAGTAAGCGCTACCAGCACTTACGCTGGTAACCTGTTTTTTGGGATAATAATGGTGCCTTGCCAATAATGTATAAGCGGCTATTCAGGTCCTTATATTATACGGTATATCAAGGTGCAGAGTAGCAACAGCAATAACGGGATCGGCCAATAATCTACGAACCCTTACCATCAAACGATAACTGGCGGAAATTATAGTTTAGGGTAACTGAGAACCAATGTCCCATTGTGTTTAGAGAATTCAATACAGTTAGAATATTTCTCATGATAGGGTCTTACATGCATGTTTGATCAATTTGCCAATGTTAACCTGTTCAAATGATAAAGGTGAAATAATAGTAAGACCAAGTGGTGATTCGCTCATATGATCTTGTACTTACCAATACACTACTTACAGGTTACAAAGCCAACGCTGGTTAACATCGTAATGGTTTCAACGGACTCTCCGCCGGAATTAACCGTACAGATATACGGATGCCAATGGCTGTATCCTAAACGATACCGAAACTTGGTAAACCAGCAACTATTACGCTGCAGATATAAACGCCATTACCACAACTTGATTGTATGGTCGATAAGTTTATATGGTGCTTGGGCTATTTAATATGGCTGTGGTGAAGTGTTATCAATATCAAGTTGATGTTTATGATCAACTGGCTCCTATAGTGTTTACATCAGGTGGACAATTGGTCCTGCCTTCAACAACCTAAATGGAATCTATACTATTAGTGTCCGATGGTTTGGGATGTGGACATGACACTGTAAAGGCCACTATAATTAGATCCTAAAGAAGTTTATGCTTTGATAAGAACAGGTCCACTAACTGTTTAAATGACGCAGATTACTAATTAACCGCTAATGGGGAAAGGTTTTCCCTTTATGAATACAGTACGGACGAATCAATTATTTACCCAATGAAGTGGTGAAATACACATAGCTTCACGTTTCTGCAGGAACTATAGATATTTGGTACGGGATTCTTTTGGATGTAAATCATATTATCCAGATGAATAAAAGAAGAGATGCATAGAGCACTTAACGGTTACAATAGACTACCTCGGCAGCTTCTCAATTGTAATGGGAAATAATACAGCATTCTAATTGCCAAAGCAGATGAGATTAAGGCAATTACCGTTATGATTGTCTGTACAAGCATTAACAATAGTATTGCTGGGGCCTCAACGAGTGGAATATTTAGTACCTTAACAGTTTGGTAGTTACTATGTAGGTTAATAAGCGCCGGACTGTGTTGTGGTATCCAATGAAACACTGATATAGAACCAACCATGATTGTAGATAGTTCCCTTATGAATGTTCGTGTAATGGTGCCATTATAATGGGTAGTAATAACGGTTTAAAAATGAGCGGTGGTTTCGGTGGTACAATATGCTATGTCACCTAATTTGATAAATTTGATACGTAAATCCTTACCATATTAGCAAACCCTGGGAAACTATAACCGTAATAGCAGGATATAAATGTTGCTTGAACAATTGCAATATACCGATAATAGAACCGGCTTATAAATTACACAGCTTACACCACAACGCCAAGAATTGTAATTGGGAAGCGAGATGGCATATTTCCTTGGTTATTCTGGAGGAACAAGCTCCCTATAGGCACCAGTTTAATTCTACTACCGATAGTGATTTGTTTTTGGAACCGACCTTGTTTAAGAATCTGGCGAGAATTATGCGGTATTTGTTTAAACGATGCCAAGGTGTAATGATCAACATGGCATAACTATTGAGCCAGGTGTATTTTAAATTGCACAGTTAGCAATATATGAATTGTACAGGGAATATCCGAACATTTTCAATTGACTTGTACTTGAGAATCATCGGTTGCCCAGATGTAATGGTAATGCGCTGGACTCTACGATCCCAATGACATGGTCTTAGAGGCCTAAGATTCTTTCATATTGCTCCGGGAATTCCACTACAATTGCCATAGCCCTGCAATGGTTTGTATTGACCTTAGATTTTGAAATAAGAGACTTTGAACCCTTAGTACTTACTTGGAACAAGGCAAACATAAACGAAATAACCGCAGTGGTTACTGAGGTCTACCAATAATACACTATATTTTTGATGATAAGATCATGGATCAGATAATAGCCATTACATTACGAAACAAAAACCCATCTTGTAAGGGGTTTGTAGAATGAAATGGATGTGAGCATGGCAAGAAATATTTAATGGAATTCATTGACATAGATAATTCCTAACTTCTTTACTCAGAAGGTGATGGCAAAAATGATTTTCTGGAGACCTAAAAAACCAGAAGGCCTTCCAAAAATATGAACATAATATTTTGACCGTTTGGTAGGGAGGTTTACAGAATGGGTTCTTAAATGACAAAGGATGGGATGGATATACCATAATAGCCGACTTCCGACGGAGATTAATTGGTAAGTCATAAAGCTTAAAGGAGGAGATGATAGGAAATTGTTGGACATTTTACACCTTTATAGATAAAAGAACTTAACCGAATATAAATGGCGCATAAACTTTAATCTTTGTGTTTGTTTAAGTCCCGCTGGCCCCTAGTGCACAGATTAATTCGCCCACTTTCCATTATTGGCAACTAATCCTTTTGTGTATCTCCAACTACGGCCCGGTATTGGCGATCACTTGAAAATTAGGTTGAAGGCACTTGCACAATGGGTTGGAATAAGGCGCACCTGAACCAACATCCGCTGGCACGCAATATGAAGGATAGGGGAGAAATCAGGGTAGGTGTTTCTAACCGCTCCAACGGTTATATCAAACCACAGGATTCAGGATTTCCTTCGCACACGCATTTAAACATTAGATCGTTATAGGAACAGTTTTTATCCTTGGTATTCTTTATAATTTTAAACAATTTAAGATGGATTTTCAAAATTTGTAGATGCAGGTTTTTGATCCCGAGTTACCAATGACAGTCCACATCCCCAAATTTTGATGTTGAACTTTGTACCGAAAATGCCTTTAATTTCAGTTGTAAATCGTCTACGTATTAACAAGGATGTGTACAATCGAATCCATTAATGAGCCCGTACTTAGAAACTTCTATGTTTTATCAGGATACAGATACAAAAGTCAGAAACAGCAAATATGGAAATAGACCCTCTATTTATACAAATAATTTGGAACGTGATGGTAGATCGGAGGCCGATTTAAACCCTGAAATTCAGATGTATGATTTTGAGGATTACGTAATGTTAATGCAGTGTATTACTTAACCGTTTCCTAAAATTGACCAAATTGGAAGGCCCTTATATATGAGCTCCTGCGGATTTAAATAAAATAATTCTATTTTGGATATTCCTATCAGATAATTCCTAAACGAAATTTAGGTTATGTACAGGTACCCCATGTTGTAACTATGGGTAGAACTATTCAGGAATAAGTAATGTAGATTACTATAAATTTCGACTTAAATAAATACCATAAGATACTCAGACCAATGACTGATCACCTTTAAATTTACATAATTTTTATTCTTTTAACGATTAGATTAATCTAATTTACAACACAAAAAAAAAATTAAAATTTATAGTACTGTGGAAAAATAAAGGTTAGTCAACATTAAAAGTTTATGCCAATCATGGTTGTCTTAAGAAAGACAATTTTGGCATGTTTCTAGTAATGTTGAGGTAGTGCGATTAAAAAGGCATCTCCAAACGCGATAATCTAATGAACTGTTGATTATGTGCACATAAACAAATTAGTTAAGGAAAGAAATGTTCAATTCCTTCAAAACTATGAGAAAATGTAGCTCAGCGTATTCTCATAGAAACTTGAAGAAATATCCATAGTCAAAAACGTAAAAGTTGCGTATCTCAAAAGAATCCCCTCCCATTGGTGAGATGTTACAGGAAAGTATACCATAAATACTTAAATCTAAAGTAGGATTTTTAAGTTTTTTGAAAATTAAAAAAGTATTAAAACTTGCACAGAAAATGGGATTGTGGACGAGTGGCTAGGCAGAAGCTCTGCAAAAGCTGTACACGCGGTTCGGAATCCGCTCGAGCCATCTAAACATTCCCTCTTAATTGGTGAGTTTTTTTTGTTTTAAACAATGTCATGTAGAAAAAACAAATCTTGCTTTACTCCTGATAAGCTTATTCCCTTTTCTATACTTCAATTGATCTTTAGGAGAAATTTAAATATCAAGACAACCAAACACAGAATTATTCTATCTTTTTTACCAAAAGTATTCGTCTTATAGTTAGTTTTCCTCCTAATTGTTTGCTATATATATTTTAAAGATATCATTACAATAAAGAGCCCCGATCATAGCGGCAAGAAAATTATAATTCTATTAAAATCATTTATCAACTCGGCCTACCAACAATTATAATACCCAGCCAAAATACAAGTACCCCTATATTTTATAAAATTCAATAAGAAGCCTTAACGCACAACTAAGGTAGTCCCCTTAGTAATCCTAAATTTTCGTTTTTCTGTTTATGGGATTCTTCTTAAAACATTGGTAAGCAATAAACAATAAATAGTCCTCAGAAACATAAAAGTCTGGATGATTACTTAAGATTTTCCAATACTTGAAAACTACTAAAATTGGCTAAAGATAACAATAATATTCGGCAACAATTAACACGAATCTAAACTAAGGCGCCCTAAACCCTTATTGCAACTAGTTCAAGAAGTTACAAAAAAAAAAAAAAAAAAACAGGTTTTTTTTCAATCATAAGCTTAATAAAAACCCAATGGAATTGCTGCCTGTATGTTCTTCTATCATAAACTTGCTTTACTACTTCTCGTTATCTTACCACCAAAATTGTTTCTCTTTCCTTTTAGGCAGGATTTCCATAAACCAAACCTCTCCACCCGCTTTTACGGCCGTTTTAATATGTCTGTTAGCAAATACCTCCGCCCTAGAGCCAGCATTTAAATTAATAGTGTGAATTTTAAGTTTAAACCTTTCCCTTATAATTCCTCCAGTATTAATCTGTACGTCCCTGAAATTTAGAGGTGCAGAAGGCAGAATAAATACTCTGTAACACTTTTTATAGCATTGGGTCTACTGGGACTAATAATCAAACTCTCCACTTTGTGCTTTAAGTTTCAGAATAATATGCCTTATTGAATCTTTAGAAGTATTCTAAGCATCTCATTAGTTCATATTAAAACCATTTTTTCGGTATCATGCAAAATCCCAAAAGTTTATAGCCCACTAATGCTTTATTACTTCATACGAAATCTTAGAAACCTCATTATAACAATGGTTTACAATTTACTCGAAAATTTTTTTTCCCCGCCCCCCCCCAAAAACCTAAAAGGTAATTTAAGCCTTGTTTAAGTCTGATTTTATTAGGTTCAACAAGACAAACATTCAAGGTCTTGGCTTTAACTTCTTTAAATGCTGTAAAATTTTTGAGTTCCTTTATCGTTTTTTGGCGACTTAATGATGGGTCGCATAACAAACAAAAGCATCACTATTATTTTTTGATCCATTATTTTAGAGCTATAGTTTTTAGATAAATACTAACCCAAAAACATTCTTTCCGGATAAATTCCGTAACACGATATTCTGTCAGCTAACATCTTCAACTTTATCGGGAGCTAAAGTCAATTAGTTAACAATTCTTCCAAACAAAAATTAGTCGTTTTTTCCAATTAGAGGAAAATCCAAATGCCGCTTATACATCAGTACTCTTAATCCATATACACCTCATCACCAATTGATAAGATTTCTTGGTTCTTTCCAACAATTGCGTATTCCTTTTATCAAGGTATAATAATCTCTATTATATCCCTTATCCTTATCATTCTTCAACATTTATTCTCTATAATTTCAACATAACAGACCCCAATTCGGTAACCCAAGAATTACCACTACAAACTCTGTCCTGGTGATCTTCATAATTTATCTGCATATATTTTAAATAGATCCCGTTTCAGCATTGCTGCAAACTTTCGCATATAGAGGAATGCTTGTCATTTTTCTTACATAGGATTCTGCCTTTGGATTTCGCCACGTCCAAATAAGTTGTAACAAGTCTAGTACATAACATCCGAATACCTTCTAATGGAAGGTAAATGGTATAATAATCAAAAGAATCCTAATGGCCAATATTATCACGGTATATAATTGCTGCCTACTACGAAATGGCCAAAGTATCTACCAAATTTTTGTTCTTTTTCCTTTTACTCCCTCAAAAGCTGATTTAGGAATCACTTATTGATTTTTTGTCTTAAAAATTTAATTGATGTCCAAAAAGAGAAATATCCCATTAAGTGCCATTAATTTATCTCATTAGGTATCTGAACCTATAAACAAAAGTTTTTACGGGTTTTGTTTTACCTATATGCGGGCTACTTTCCTGTTGGCCAACAACATAGAATTCTTCAATTAGTTTATTAGCATCCCTGGTCCCTTAAAATAACTCCTTCAGGTTCATTTATAAATTAAGATTAAAACGTACATCAATTTTATCAAGGTATAGCCCCTTGCTCCATACGTTTATACGCATTATTTTTGCAAGACGGTCCATTGTCAAGTGGCATTAATACCTCATCAACAACGTATAGGGGCGTCCAAAAATTATGCTTCAGCGAGTCTCTAATAGAGTAAGGGGGGGTGTGTGGGGTGTGCATACCGATCTCATAATGTGCTGAGCTCTCATAGTTCATACGTTCCTATTACAATGAGGTAACACGATTATTACTGTATCGCTCCATTATATTCCTACGTCCTCCATATTATTGATTGACACAGTTATCATCGAATTTTCGAAATGGCAGAAAAGTATATTTCTCCCTCATTAGGACGTAGTGATACAGCATTATTTGATTACCTCCGGTAACATGGGTAACACTCTATCTAACTAATAAACAGAGGTTGCCACTGTCATAGGCTTCATCATCCAAGATGTACCTGTTTTCAATAATGGGAAAACATCCGCTATATGAATGCATCTATAAATTACATTTTCTTAATATCTTAAAAGAAAGGGGCATATCAAAATCCTTCGCGTCCTTTGGATCAATAGTACGTTTAAGTATCTAAGATCCTCTTCTCTCGCTATTTCTCTTCTTTAATCTGGTATCCAGCAGTATTCTGCATACATTTCACCTGCGTTCATTCATATGGAAGCCATATTGTGGCAAAATAGAATGTATTTCTGTAAATTGGTCTCTCGGTTACCCCATACTTGGGTATAGTCCAAAGGGGGCATCCGATTATTGCATTCATTAATTTCTACAAATTACGTTTATCTCACCTCAGCAGTTTTGAAATTTTATTTAGCTACAAAAATATCAGTATATCATTCTGTAATCGTTGGCGTACAAAAGCAAAATTCTTTTTGCATATCATAATACCACAAAGCATCTTATTTCTTGATACTATCTTAGTATTTCACCTTCATTTTTTTCCTTTTCTCTAAGAAATATATAACTTCTACTACATCTTCTATGGAAGAGGCCTCTTTTAATTATAAACGGGAACAAGACTCATCGTCCAACTTCAACTACTTATGTACGCATTTCCCTCTACTGTGATCTACTGTTCCGGTAGGTAGGTCTATTTGCGCTATAGCATTATACAGCACTCTTTCTCTCCAAATATTCGTTTCTTTTCTTTAATTCTCCAGTCTTTTGAATAAAGTGTTCTAATTGGCATCTTACTACACAATTTTAGCAGCAATTGCTTATAGTTAAAAGATTTCTGCTGGTTCGCTTTTCAAGAACAGTGATATACCTCTGGTTATTTCGTTTTTCTGATTTTTGTTTCTTTTATTATTCTTTGACATTAACACTTTAAATTTTTGGAAAACATTTACGATATAATCCATTGTCTTAATTTCAATTTTTGTTTTCATCTTCTTTAATAATAAATGTTGTTATGAACATCTATTATATATATATGTTTTCTTTTTCTTAATTTAAAATAAAATGGTGATTATAATGGGGTGTTTTATAGTAAGCTATACAAAAGTACATTTAATTTTGCTTTGAACCATTTAAATAAGTTTTAGTTGACAATTTATACAACAGTAATAGTTCTAAATCAATGCTTAAATGGGTATTAATATATGACAACTATATCACATAAAATTATTGAAAAGTTATGTTAATGGGAATTGTTAATTACTTCGTTTAATTATTGCTATCTTTCTATTAGATTCTAAGAAGTAAATTAATTCAATTTAGCAATAACATTTTGTAAAGCAAAATTAAAGCGGCCATAATAAAAATTTAATATTTACTTTTTAATAAGTAGTTTGTTAACAATTAAGCCATTATCCTTAAACATAAACAACGGTTTTCTATAGTTTATAAATTTTGTTTGGTTAATAACCTAAGTTTCTAATGTACAATTGTGTGTGTATGAGTACTTATTTCATATACCATAATTCAATATTAATTTAAATATTTATTGATAAAGACCTAAAATCAATGAAAATAATGATCATGCTGGAACAGAGTTAACTGCCATAATTGGATATTGAAATCTATGGGGCATAGAAGTAATAAATAATGGTACAGATGGCACTAGATAGTGTTGATTATTGCTGATTTTGTAATCCCAGAGGAGGGGAATGTAAGATTTGGGAATTATAATTTTGGTGGAAGGTGGCAACGGAGTTTCTATGACCGCAACAAGCATCAGAAGAAAAAAATTAGGGCGGCATTGTTGGACACCGGATTGTACAGTTGGCAAGAACCTATGATGCTAATATATAAGGCTTACTGTAGATTTATTTCATTACCGCAGCGTTGGAATGGTAAAAACATTTTTGAGAATAACTTCCAGTCGGCAATGAAAGAAGAATAGGATGAAAATTCCATGTAAGTAATAGAAATTTGCTAATTTTGATTAGCACCTGCTTATAACACATATCTACATTTTACACTTTTAAATTGCTTTAATTGCATTAATTTAATGAAGGTAGAAATAAAAAAGTCCATGAAACTTTCCGACTCAGGAACTAATATGATATTTTTACAACTAATATAGATTGGTGTTTACAAAAAGAAAGATGTAAAGGGCCCTTCACATAATTGGGTATAAAAACAAAAATACTAGGGTTTTAAGCGCTGGAGACTAATATTTAAAGAAGCGAGTATAGGTAGGGTAACGGTAAGACAAAAAATCCGAAAGGCAAGTATTGGTTTCGGTGTACAAATTATGACAGGAGCTTCAATTGAGATTATTAATAAATTTTGGACCGACGCTATAACATAGTTCAGCTCAAAAGTACTTGACCTAAAATTTTATACTTCTTTAGGTTTTAAATAAAGAGAAGAAGATGGCATTCTCCATGTTGCAATGAGAAAAGGGAATGGTTTTTATTTATTTCCGTAATTTTCACCAATATTCAAAAAAAAAGAGCTAATCTTTTTTTAAAAAATTTTTAACGATGCCCCTTTTTAAATTTTAATGGTGTGTTTTGTCACTATATATAATACTATCCGTAAATTTATAGTGCCCTTTGGTAGTTATAATTTTAAAGCGATTAGAAATCTCATTCGCTTAGAGTAATCCAAACAACCATTCAATTGGATATTTATACAATAATAACGGACTATCTGATTTCTAAAACTGATTTCAAAATAGTATACTTTTTTACCATTTTCTAAGCTCCTATAAAATTCGGGAGTAATTTTGGTGTCGCATCTATTTTTTTAAAATTAAGATATCTTGGACAATATTAACCTCTAAATCCGCTTGAATTTCTCAAACGTGCGCTTCAAATGGAATGGATTTCTTTATAACTCTCGTTGCTGAACTATTTCAAATTTTATCATAGTTTGTAATTTACCAGAAAAAAATAAAAATGCAAATTAAATACGCTGATTAACAGTTTTTTTAAGGTGGAGTTTACAAATAAATGGAATCGTAGAGTTAAAAAGTACGTGCTAAGTATTAGTGCAGATTGGGTGTTGTGCAATAACTTTTAATTCCAATTATTTTATGTGGTTTCTAGGTTATTTTTGAAGAGCGTTTTTGCTATTTGCTCTAAGTATCGCCACACGAGGGCATTTGCCATAAAAAGCACGTTTGATATATAGTATGAGGAAATTTAAGCGCTCAATTCCACAGGCGTTAAATATTCTCACCCTTTTTTTGGGTTGAACTACATAGTTTAAACGCGAGGACTTTTTCACTTCACCTGTTTATTAACGTTAATTGAGCATTGTCGAGAATTAATCTGGAAATACATTTTCTTCTCCATACTGTAGTTGAAATCCGTTTTGGCCTGCGTAATTCTTTTATGCGACCTTTAATCTCCATTTGTGTATATCCTCCGAGGAATAATAAAGTTATCTGTTATTTCACATTATGATGAATATCACCTAGGGTTGTTCTGATCCATTATAATTGAGTGTCTTGGTGTGGTTTACAGTGCCATCAATTGAGATATCTGTCTTTTGATAATGGTGATAGCTTTTCATCCAAATTGAAATTATTGGAAATAGTAACCAAATCACTATCTAAGGATAGATTGGCTTATTTGGGAAGATAATTCATTAACGGAAAGGAACTGGCATAGTTTCATTTTTAATGAGCCACGTTAATGGATCCAATAGTTTAAGAGATTTATAGATTGCTGTTGAATTATGAATAAGCAAATAAATATCGTCGCCCTACGCTGTGGCATTCCATAATTGGCAGCTTTATACCACGCATCCACAGCATAGCCTAACTGTCCAAACTTTTTAACATTACAGCGAAGTCCCTCCTCTTTGGTTTGAGGGGCGATTTAAAATCGATCTAACTTTTCTTAAAAAGAGGTCTTTTGGTTGTTTTGTTTTTTCATTTAAAATGTTATGTATATTCTCCACCCATAGCACTCCTTTCTTTCTATGAAGCTTTGAGTTTTTTAGGGATGTTGGCTACGGGAATAGTCTTGGGCAGGGAAACCCGCCCACCAAATATGTGATCCCGGGTTTCGAACAAGACTTCGATTATCTTTATAGTATGGTTTTTCATTACAAAATTATGTTCAATAACTAGGACGAGTGTTGTCATTTTTGTAGATGGCTCCATTGGTTGGACATATAACTCGTAGTTTTTTCGTTATTTTTCCAATCCTAATCGGAAGCCACACAATCCGGCAATAATAAT
>Ga0163217_1080564_pt1 | contig 15773 bp, 9 predicted proteins | sample SynspAceP_FD_185933 | JGI IMG/M metagenome (GOLD analysis project Ga0163217, IMG submission 185933) | Saline lake microbial communities from Ace Lake in Antarctica - Synechococcus sp. Ace-P (PacBio error correction) | ecosystem: Environmental > Aquatic > Non-marine Saline and Alkaline > Saline ...
CAAGAGTCACTTAACAGGTAAAGCTATTTCCGGTGAGGATTCCAACATCCCAACTCGAGCAACAAAGCGGGATATAGAATGGACAATCGCGCCACACGATACACATGATGACAATTCCACTACCTGCCAAGTCAACTTTCTTTTTATGCGAAAAAACATCTATCGGCTCTTCACCACACCAAATTACATAGTCTACAAATAAATCACACCCGGGAAGTGACTAGAATCAGAAAACACGCTATCGCTCCAGGTACACACATCTCCTTGCTACGGGTAACGACCGGTTGATCTACAGTGTGAATATACTAATTGTCTCACATCTTTCGATTTCAGGCTGGCATTCAATCAATGGGCCTTCTCTTTCATTCACTTATTAAAGTGCAGATTAAAAACGGGAGCTCTGAATATTTTTGTTCACGTCACACTTAGGGTGATCTTCTATCTATAAGCTTTACAATAACAACTCATACTTTTAAAATTTGGTCTGGTCTAAAATTTACCAAAATAAAAATTGAGGAAAGGTAATCATTAACGGTATATCTAGTTCAGAAACATTTTGAGAAGGGAGGATATACGGGGGCAGAAGAAAATTTAAAAAGGCACTATTTTACAAACTGAGATATATTCAACTTAAATATCAGCATGAATATCAGGTTGAGATGAATAAGCGGAACTGAAAATTAACGAGCGTTGCCCGGGATGAGTAAAAAGTATATTTCCTAGGCAGTCAAATCACATGACGAAGAACCCAACAGCTAGACCTTTTCCGCCCGCCCGACTCAAGGGATGTTTCAACTTAGGCAACAATTTGTCACCAAATGGTCCCTTTACTGCAGAAAGATAAACCTCCCCAATTCTTTATTCTTAATAACTTTTGCCGGCCTGCCGCTTAAGCAACTACATTCCGGAATAATCCTCCAAGATTAACGAAGATCCAGAAGCAACCAATTACAGATTTTCCAATAGAGAATATTTTTCTACGACGTTCACACACAAGGAAACAACAGAGATTCTCCCAAAATAAATTTCCGCCGAGTAATGCCCTGGAAGCGAGACTGGAAAAATACCGCAAAACAAATGCTATCGGTGAGCCTAACCAGAAGAATTGGTGTTCACTATAGGCAATGCCTGCCAAATACGGAATTTGGCATTAAATCGAGCACGGCCATAATGGACCCGTACCTTTGCCAATGTGATCCAACATCCTTACCTACAAACGCATTTGGATGTAGGCCAATTACAAAAGTAAAAAACCAGAACTATTTATTAATTTTTTCTAACCAATACAAAGTACAAGCGTCCAAGTTATCACCGATGGGCACACCACGCCCCCTATAATATAAAATCCTTCCATTAAAATAGGGAGCAGATCATGTTACATATACCAAATTTCATATCCCGGTTATCCGTTAGACGCTTTTTTCTTAAAAAGAATCCAAAGAAACACCTATAATGTTAATTTGGCCTTCCCTTCCAAAGAACTAAAACTACACTCCCATGTCCGGACTCCAAAAATACTATATTTGCATTTATCGCAAAATTAAGTCGTTTATCGTAATTACTGAAATATTCAGCCCTACCCAATCTTAAAATCAAACGGAAGATAAATTGCATTAGATCAGTTATTGATGCTGAAAATTATAAATTCAACCCATAGCATCCAATTTATAAAATTGGCGTCCTAAGAAAAACAGTATACTTATTATACTTATATTAAGCCATCTCGTTGAAAGCTATTAACACATAACGAATTGTCTTCAGAACCAAGGTTCCAAATTAACCTAACTGTACTGCCGAACCTATATTACAATTATCAAAAACGCGGACCCCCACCTTTATGTAAAAAATAAGCCCGAGTAATCACAGTTTTAATAAAAATTCAAGTAGACTGATCCGCATTGTTTGGTCCCCCTCAGCTACAGCTTGAGGATGGAGAACCAAGGAAGATGGCGAAATAGCATATAATGGATTATTGGCCCAAACCCTACTTATGGGACATTTTCCCAAATGTGCGTCACCATTTTGGAGTAGCTACTTTGTCATCATTTTTGGAATTGGCCTAATCAATAACGCACTAGGGAAAAAGATGCGACGTGCCAATTGGAGATATAATGGACACAAATAGGGTCGTATATAACTTAGATCGTAACTAACTAATATGGTCGTGGAGGATCCGGAAAAAAGAAAGGCAAGCCTCAAATGCATCAAAATTGCAAACGAGTTTTTGTTAAAACAACCCAAGAAAGGAAGCCACATATAAAAAAGGCTAATGCCAGTTAGAACGAGGTCCTAGTGTAAGATTCTTGTTTAAGAGATGGATCGTCATTGCGAGGAGTTGTTGAAGCGACACGACGTAATCTTCAATGAAAAAAAAGCAGATTGGCCACGCTTTGGCGCGCAATATCCGTCCACCATATTGAAAATTAGAGACTATCCAAAAAACAACAGGGCATTGGGCTATTGCCTTACGAGCAATTCGTCCCTAAAAACAAGCGATCTTAAAAAGCTAACCCTAGAATATATAAACCACAAAGGCTCAATTGCTAGGGTGTCATTTTCTCCAATTCTAAACCTTTACGTAGAGCTCAAATGCCACCTGCTTGCGAAGAATTTCTCCCAAGGTCCTTACGTGCTCCAGCCCCACCCTTTTTCAAGGCGCTTCCTAATGGCTATAGATTAATCCCCTTTGGGAATCCCGTTCCACCATGAGATGAACGGAAAACCGCATCGGATAAATCCTCTGTCCATCAAAAAATTCCTGCTGATCGATTCGACAGAGTAAAGGGATTTCCTTTATAAAAACTGAAGGATTTCTCCCTAATAGTTTCGTTAACGAAAAAAGCGTTCGGGCTTACCGTTATTGCGTCCTTGGATAATAGGTGGTTTGCTTCGGGCAAGCAATTCCAGAAATCCGCAGAAAAGACTTCCTTCAAACATTAAAAATTCGTAAGGCGATATGGGATGAACTCCGCGTTAGGCAATTGCTACCCTGCCATACTAGCACTTGTTCTAATCTTCCAAATAGCTCTGCCAGATACATCTATTCTTATTCAAGAACAAAAGCAATATTGGGGTAGGTACTAGTTGTTATTTTTCAAAACGTTCGACTTCAGGCCCTTTTCACTATATCACCAGTATCAAGCAGCACATCGGCATCTCAAAAGCGGAACTTAACAAAGTCCATCAAGAAGATTGCAATTCAATAGGACAGGTATTATGATTTCAGGAGTATCTGATAGACCACTTGAAAATCCGCTCATTCACAATTCCTAAAAGTTCGGATCCGGTAAATTTGGGCCTTGGAGGTAAATGATAAGATAATTTTTCCCCTACAAAGGCATTCATGAGTGTGGATTCCCCACATGTGGGATTACCTATAATATTTACAAAACCGCGTTTAATGCGAACAAATCTTCTTTTTAAGCTGTTATAATGGCAAAGGTAATGAATATGACCATCTATACATAATAAAGCCTAAAAATACGTAAAAGTCCACACTGTTATCCAACCTCCCAATCAGAGCAAGGGCAACGAGTATAATATGATCTATAAGATCCACCTGGCCAAGGCCCATGGAATGAGATACATAGAGGTGTCCTGAAAATGGGAGGAACAGTGATCTCCAAAAATACCACCCCCCAATGTAGCGCTACCACCAAAGGCAATGGTAGCAGAATGAATTTCTGCCATGGGATGGCAATCGCCATCAATAATGGCAAGAAAGTGCCCAAGAAGTCGGTCGAAACGCAATAAAGGAGCGAATGACGAAAATAATGCCGGTAAAAAAGCGGGGACAGTCCCCCATACTTTGGACGCAGTTGGCTACGAACTGCCCTGTTCCCAAAGCATTACAGGCATCCCCTAATGGCAAAAGCCCAATAACATTAGGACCAACGCAAAAGAGGCTAATTCGCTTATCCGCTTCAAGGATCGAGACAGAGTCATTTCTTTTTGGTTTCATGATTTTGCGATCGATACAGTACCATGGCGACCAAAATTGCAGTAAGTACCGCATATATGACGGACGACGAACCAGAACCATTCCATAGCTTTAAAAAATGAGTCACGGAAAAGATGTGCATTCTCAACCGCATCCCAAACCGGTGTAATCCAAAAAGGCAGCAACATAACATGGTAGCCCAATGGAAATAATCATATTATAAGGCCTTTGGCCTTGATTCCTTCTTTGGATTCGAAAAGAAGTAACCTCGCTAGACCACATAGGTTTGGCCAATTATCATCACAGTGTTTCCTGTTTCCTTCCTTGTCCGTTTTCAGCCTGGCCATGGTCCAATATCTTTTTTTGAAAATGAATAATACACAAAACTACCACCGAGACAGAAGGCAAGAATGGGTAAAAATTATACACCATGTGGAAGAAACAGCATAGTTCCAAACGAGGATTACCTATTCCTGGTAAAGGCCAAATATCACCATGATAAAAGCGCCCCAAGCATAAAGGAATTAAAGAATAGAGGAAGGCGCAGAACGGAATCGAGAGGCGATATAGGGCCCAGTTTTTCCCAGGGAACTTAAGTTATCAAAAACAGGGCGATACAATAGGTCCCACCCGTCAAGAACTAATACGGTTTCCACAAACAATATAAAGATCCCTGAAAATCAGGGCCATTAGCTGAACCACACCCTAACTATGAATCCCGCTTGTTTTTTTATTCAAAATGTGCTAATAACTTATTAAGTAAATTTACAAAACCCCTCTAAACGCCTTTTGGAATATTGGATAAACAACACAAGGCCCTACCAGGGCACTAAACATGAGGTCCTGTATTTCCGGGATTAAAAAAACATTGACCACCCTTCCACTGCCGCCAAGGTGCCGTTAAGACAATTGAAAATCATTGATGATACCCAAGAGAAACCAATAATCCCAAAAAGCAAGGGCTATCCTAAACGTTTGTTCTGAGTGCCCAAGACATAGCAAGACAGGTGGTAATATGAGAAAAACCATAAGTTAATCCATAAATGAGTCGGGCGAATTAGAGTGCGGATCTAATTAAAATCCGAACAAAATAGAAAGAATTGACAAGGTGGACCAACTAAGGCATCTTTAAAATGTTTGAATGAAAATTCAACACCGATTTTAAATTAAATATGTCAAAATAGATTTGGAATCATAAAAAGGATGTATCTTTGCAGTCCGAAAGAGATCAGTCAGCATTATGGAACTGAGGTTAAAGCCAAGTTGACATTTGGAAACGCACACGCGGGATAGGAGCAGTAGGTGCTCGTCGGCTCATAACCCGAAGGTCACTGGTCGAGTCCAGTTCCCGCCTACTAGTAAACAAAGGCTTTTCAAGAAATTTGGAAGCCCTTGATTCTCTCCTAAAACAAAAACAATTCACAGATTAATGAAAAGTTTGTCGTTGGAAGATGAACTAAAAGTTGGATCAAGAAAAATTTCTTGGCGTGTTGGATATTAAGCAAATAGTTGGAGTTAGCTAATAGGAAGAATTCTGTATTCATTAAGTTTACATCCAACCTCAAAGGAATTTTCTTTTCTTTCCTCGCCCTATCCACGAAAAACCACCCCTAGAATGCAGATAGCATAAAACTTCCGATCCGGGCCACTAAACGAAACCCTTATTGTAATGGGTTACCGGTCTGGTTCTGCCAAACGTTTCCTCCCATCTTTATTGATGCCAAATGTTAACCGAGATATTTTCTATCGTTTCACTCGCAGAAGTACGGTTTAAGATGCTAAAACATAACTTCCTATCTTCTCTGAAGTTAAATATTCAATTTCTAATTAGTGATATAATACAAAACGAGTGGGTCGATTTGTCCCGTTAAAAATCAAAATACCTCCGATTGCGCAAATCCTTTGTACATATATCAATATACAATAGTGCATATATTATATTTGCATAATTACAATATCGGTGACTGGAAAGCAATCAATTATATTATTCTTTGGGAGTATAACGCTCAAGTGCAACTAGAGGCCCATGGGAAATTCATCCGGCATTAAAATCGATGTTAGTTAGGGTAAGTAAAGAACAAGCTGTCTTTCGCAGTGACTTTCCCCCGTAAAAAGGTGTCTGGATCCGGATCGGAAAGACTAACCAAGAGTGCCAAACTGAACGTGTCCGGAAAGGAAGATTGGGAGTGGAAGGTTTACCGACTTCGCAAGGGCTTGGGATGGCCGCCAAAATAGATCCTGAATAATTTATAAGTCAGAATGCCTTAAAATAAAGGGGTGAACCCCTTGCGGGTCAAGAACGGAAAAGTTAGGCAGCATCCTGAAATACTACCTTTGAAGGAAACACCTTTAGACTATTGTTCCCCAGTAATATAAAGCACAAACGCAAAGCGGAGAAATGAACGAAGTCTTAAAATAGTGGGAAGGGATGCAGGGATAGAACGATTTACAACCTACTATAATCCACCCATCATGGCAACAATAGCAAAATTCACGGAAAACGAGATTATAAGTGAAGGACTGGGCCATCAATTCCTTAAGGTCGCACTTGAAAAACTTACCAACCCATTTGGATGAGCCAAGAGATGGTGTTTCTTGACATTACGAATAGAATAATAAAAGCAAAACCAAAAGCGAGGCGCTTATCTACAGTGTCGAGTGCAGATACTTTTAATTGAACAATAACTAATTGTGGCAACGCAACCAAATTTAAGTCGAAATGATATGTAAAAATCCGTACCTAAAATAATATCCTTACAAGATTAGGTTGTTAATTCCTTATACAATTAAATCGCGAAAAGGCAACATCAGACTGGTGATAGTATTCCTTAGCCTAGATATTTTCCTATCAGGGTTCCATTTTCTATATACTGAAAATACACAATATCAATGAGAATCTGATGGCAGCAAACTCATCCCATTGAGACTAATGAACTCTCTAATTCCTTGCCTCTGTGTAAGAAAACCTCTATTGCAATCTATCCTCACACCTTAAAATGTAATGCCTCCAAAACTCAATTGCTTAATAATAAACCCATTGATGGTAGCAATGCAGAGCTACTGGGCCTAAATAGATTGGCCTGCAAAGAATTATAAGATATAAGATTAAAAACCGCATTTTATCTTAGAGCGGTACTTCACCGGATAACTCACCTATACATAAGGCCCAAATCGCCTTCTTTTAATCCATGTGTCGGGACCCATTACCATCCGGCATTTTAAAATCTTGTTTTCAACAGGATATAGACTGCCATCCTTAGGCAAGTTAGCTTGAATAAAACAATACCCAAATCACAAAACATAAAATTAATTGTAATGGCTTATCGCTATTGATGTGCATGGGGGATTGTTTGCCACTTAATAACACTTGAACCCCTAGTAGTAATTTCTTTGCTAACTTCAACCTCCTGCACTCAAATGGGAACTGGATGACGTCCCGGTCCTCAAGCAAAGCTACTAAAATATTTGAATCGAAGTTTCTTCCAAATGACAGGGATAAACCTCCATTTAATGATTGTTGGGGTTTAAAATGTAAGTGAAAAGTCGTCATAATTAAGCAATTACTTGGGCCATTAGTTCACTAATCTCGTAATACAGTAATAAAAACTTTCCCATTTCGCTAATTGTCAAATAACTTGATTACAACAATTTCCCCAGTAATCAAAACATTTATCTCTCGGTATTTATCAATATTAGACTGTAATACCTTGCCAATACTTTTGCATTTCCTGTTAAGGACTTGGTATAACTGCCTACAAAAAAAGTCAACATAATGTAATCTTAAGTTTTAAACCAAGTGACCTCCAAATTAGTCGTTTAATGCTATGGACAAATAATATTTTTTCCATCCCCGAATAAAATAACTTTCAAGAAGTTGTAAAACGTAATTAATATACTAATCACAGATTCAGCCACCATTCAACAATATTTAACAAGATTCTGCTTATTCATAATCAATAATAACCTTGGTCCATCAACCAAAAATACCAAAACAAAACCAATTATGTAGATCCCTTCTTGATCACCCATACTATTCCTTCAGGTCAACTGCCAGGTACATCCCTTATTCGGTAAGTTGCACTGTACAAGTCCCTGCTATTTGAGCCAGAACAGAAGTTTCAAAAGGCTCCATGATCCGCTTCATATCAATTCTGCACCAGAAATGACAATACCGAGATCCAAAGTGATTTTCAGCCTCCATTTTCCTTCAGCACAGATAATAATTCCAAATTGTTTAAAGCAAAAATGTCCGTAAAATGATAACTTTTCATCTACGGTTTTCCAGACGCCTTCAGTGGGTCATAAAGATATGAGTCAAGACATTCTTGTTTACTATCAAAATGGTAACGGAGGTTCAAAACTTCCGGTCATACCACTAATTAAAGTGGCATGACAAGTCCGCCCCATTGTTATCCGCACAACTTAACACTATGCCATGAAGAGGTAAGACAAATAGACCTTGCAAATGCCAGGCCAGCAATTCAATAGCTTCCTAAAGGTAAATAAACAAGAAGAAGACGCTTCCTGAAAGCACGTGAATTCGAATAGGGTCAGCCTCTCATTGAAATGACACCATATAATTTTTATTCTCCGCTCAAATTATTTATGACTCTCGTAAAATCGTGTTTCGCATCGAGTGGTTTAAACTTTAACCCAATCAGTTTGAAATAGCACCATCCGAAATAGCATATGTAAGCGACTCACATTTTTATTCCGCATCTCCAGTATATAAGCTAACCTCTTCTGATGTAAGCAACCGTAAGCGGCATTGCGAGTTACCATAATATGGTCACAATCTTTAAGCTCTCTAGTCTTTGTAAAGTTGTTAAAAACGGTCAGCCATAAATAAGAAAATGTCGCTTACCTCCACACTCCATCAAAAAGGTTGACTCATCCCAATACCTGTCCAACGCTCCGAATCCAGTGGTACTCGGGCAATAAACCAGTATGTAGCTCAATGGAAACAACATATCCATGGGTTCCTGTTCAAAAATAATGAACGTAACTTCCATGGACTACCAGACTCAATGGCCAAGTCCCACCCCCTGCTTGGGGCCGTATATCAGCAAGTGAATCCCCTATATCAACCTACTTCCAGCCTTAGCCACAATGTTCAGCCACTCGAGCGCCGCACACCACTTCGAGCCATAAATTAATTGTAGACAAATCCATGGGTCAACGCCTAGACGACGTAAATGACCTCAACTAGGGTCCTCAGTACCACCGTACCCCCTTATGGGGGTCCATCCACATCCAATGTTCATTTCGTTAAGGGAAACTTTAGTCGCTAACGAGATTTTATCACCGTGCTCCATTCTTTCAACGCTTGCCAATAACCTCTTCACTGCGTCCTTTCCATAAGCAAAAACAGAATACAAATATACTTCAATGCGAAAGAGGGTGTCTACCGACTCACATTCTCTATTGCCCCAATACTCCAATTCCCAACCAACCGAATCCAATTCACTCACGTTTCCAACCATAACGCCCCAAGTTTCTATATTCCAAAGTTAAAACTTTTTCCTTAGTAGGATCCTCTGCAGTCTTGAAAAGCTTGCGCTTCAACGTCTTCCTAAGCCTTGGTGGCAAAAAATAGAAAAACCCATTGCCTTCCGTACGGCCTCACAGTGGTGTCCACGCACGATGAAGAAGCCATGGAAGGTGCACCATAGATCTCCCGGTTGTGTGGGTTAGTAAACTTCATTATCGTTCTTTCTCCCATAATCCAAAAACCCTGAGAAAAACCAAGGTACTGTTTTCCCATGCTTTCGCATCCGGTAGGTGCGACCTTTTGATGAACGACACAGCCAATTGCTCGCAACCCCGTCCAAAGCCACCACAGCGTTACAGCCTCGTTGGTCGAGCATAAAAAATACCATCCGAATGGGCGGAGTTGTTCCCTAATTTGGAGTTTATTGAAATATGAATGTTCTTGCCTTCAAACTTTATCACCAACAAGATAAGAGGCCCCATTTCTTAACACTTGTTATGCCATCATATCGGCAAAAAAATGAAATCATACTAAAAAGCGTTGCAATGCTACGAGGTATATCATTGGACATCCTCATAATACACGTCACTTCTTGCAACTATCCTATTCAGTACCGAATATTAACTTCGTTGACTTCACTATCCCAAGGAGTTAAAATCCCGGAAGAATATGTAACCATCCCTAAAAAAATAATACGCATTTCTCTGCAAATTTATCGTTAACAATCTCAATTTCAAATATATATTATAGTTAAAGTTCTATTAATCTGTCGATTTCATCAAAAACCAGAACTGGAAAAAATCCCAACGCAAAAAGCAATACCAATCCAATGAAAGAATATAGCAATATAGTAAGGTAGTATAGGAAGGCTAAAAAAATAAAGTGCATGGTACTTACACAACCCCAACAAAGTACCTTTTGAATTAGCCTTTGTAATCATACCAAAAAAACCATTCGCCTAGATGCCAGTAATTAGCCCAATGAACCAAAAGAAACGGTCCCCATAAAGATTAATTGGAATTTGCCATCCATAGAGCCAATACCATACCAACCACAGCCAACAAAAAAGTAGTTAACGGGCCTATCCTAAAATTTAAAAATCGGCTCTGCGTTAAAAATTATAGAAAATCATTCAAAAACGCGTGGAAACTGATTTTAACAACTACTGAAACGGACAGGCCGCTGAAAATATAGGCTGCAAATCAAAAGCCGGATACCCTAAGGGAAGCAAACAATGTACCATGGAAAGAAGACATTATTGCAAGTGGCCGAAGCCTTTTCCGGAGTTTTGTGAAAAGAAATAAAAGCAAGGTTCAATACTAACAAAAAAAATGTGCCGGAAAGCGTAATGCAGCATTCAGATTAGGAAGGTCTTCTGGCGCTTTACCACTACTTGGTAGATAGCGTTGAACTACAGTTTGATCTGTCCTTGATAAAGCAGCAGAAAGCAAGCCCTCCTAAAAAAACAAACAACCCAAAACGTAAGATGCTGAAAATTTAAATCCATATGACAAATCAATCTATTGTGATCACGCAAAGTAAAGGCTTCCATTAAGGCCGATTTCTGATGGAAGAAAGCCAATAATAAGCCAATATACTTCCCTCCCAACAATACGCCAACTTGCCAACATCGTCCACATGACTGCTTCAATCCTCCAAATGTGGTAACGCACACAGAGAACTCCCATACAAACTGCAGCGCTACAGGAAACCTGTTACAATGGAAATAGCCAAAGGCAAAAGAGCACAATGCCATTCGAGCCCAGTGAAATAGAAATAAATGATAACTTCCCATACCCTTGCCACATAATGAACCTATTTCCAAGAATCAAAAGCCGTAGAAATATTTAGCCATGAAATAAGGTATAAAGACACAACGATAACAGGACAATCAAACTCATGGATGTTAGAAAAATAAAGACCAATCGTTAAAAATGAGTAGCCAGGAATGGCCATAGGCAATCCCTTAACAAGTCCCCAAAATACCGAATCCAGAGGCCACCAAGGAACGCGGCCGCCACTGTAAAAATCCTTTGAATTTTGTTTCTAGAAAAGTAAAAGACCAATGCCAAGTTTATTAAAATAACCTTTAAGACACATAGTTTAGAGTCCAAAGCCTGGTTACCGCACTAAAGCTAATCTTTTTAAACCCTTTGGGGTACGGACACCAGGAGCCCAAATTCTTCCAGAAATCATTAAAATGCATCTTCTTCCAAAAGAAACATATACTGGTAACTTTGTTCCACAACTACCATAAACATACCATGTGGTAATTGTATTAAAGGCGAGTAATCTACTAAGCCGGTGTAGTAAAAAGTTTCTTGCAAGAATTTAGCTGCGATTTATAAGAATCCGATCTGACCGTCAATCTCCTCATTCAAATCTTAAAAGCTGAACAATACCCATATCCCCCAATATACCAAAACGGCATGGACCCCAAACTTGCCCCGACGAACCACAAGCCGCGTTACTCCATAGGTGATTAGGCCTAGTCCCCCAGATTTTCTCGAGGTCATAGGCAATATAGTGTCATAAAATATCCTATAGCCCGATCAATTTACCTGTTCCTACCTCCAAAACAAAAAGTTTGAACCATTTGGGTTCTTGTCTGCTGGCGAGCTTGAAAGGCTCCTTGTCCCGCCAATAAAATCTTAGCATTTCCCATTTATAGGGTATCTAAATCTAAAAAAAAACGAAATTAGTGAAGTACGCCGTCAATAGCCCCCACACATATACCTATATCCAACAGCAGCAGATGATGAGCCAAAAGGTTTGGGTAAATCCGGATAATTCTCTATTAATACCCTTTTATGGGCAATATATAACTTAATAAAAAACTGTCCGAATATTTAAGAATATTACCTCCAAATCACAATCCATTCGAGTTGGACTGAGGATCCATATCCCAAAGCATGGACCTACCCACTGCATGCCGCCATTCACTCATTTGAAAATAAAAATAGAACAGACCATACTTTGCACCCTCCCTTCCCAGGCACCTCCGGAAAATTAAAGCCCCCCGGCAGCGATGATCACTCCATTAGATGCCCCCCAACATGCCAAGCATCAGCCCAAAGAAGTGTTTGGTTCAACCGTGACGGCAAGGAGCCATTCGATTGAACTTATCTTTCTTGGATAGACCCTTTGTCCATGAAACGTATTGCAGAACATATATATTACACCTAATTGAAAAAAAAATTATAGCCATTGGTCGGCATAGACAAGTAATCATTTGTTTCGTTGGTAACAGAATGGGGGGGGGAAAAAAAATTTTTTTTTTCCCAAAAAAAAAAACCCAAGTTTCCCATCCGCCAAAAAATTTTAAGGTTGGGTAAAAAGTATCGTAACTCGTTTTTGCAAGCTGTAATCGGTGATTTCCGCGGCGAGCCCAAAATCGGGACCGGACATTTCATGATCGGCCTTTGCGAGGCCAATCCGTCAATAGCCCAAAAGGATCGATATCCTAGACGGCCACTGAAATAATTCTGCCTTTGCCCGCTGTGATCGCCTTTGCGTATGTTCCGGGTGAACGTGAAGGAGCGCCATGAATTTTAGGTCTCCCAACAGGACGACACGGTGCCCCCTTGCAAGGCGCGGAAGGAACAGTTCGTCACACGAGAACATTTGACGCTGTCGCGTACGATCTGGTGGCACACATAAAAGTCGCCGATGCCCCAGAGGTTATACTGATCCGCCCAGCGTGCAGGGTACCGCTATTTCCGCCAAGAAAGTGTGCATCTTGAAATTAGCCCGGCCGTGCCAGTATGTGTAATCAGATAAAGGGAACCTCGTTCCTGGCACGCGGCTATCCTTGCGCACCGCCAGTAAACCAGCTGGTCGATACTGGACCACCGATGTATTCCGGCAAGGTTGCAAACAGCAATCCGCGCCGCCCCTCACCAGCTTGGTCACTCCTCGGTCGCATCAAACCTAGCTGGTATGGCAACTTCCACAAAACGGTATCGCCCATTGACCGCACCCCAATGTAGGCATCGGTGACCTCCATCGCTGGACGTACCGTCACGAGAGGCCCTCGCCGGACTTCAACCAAGCAACAAGGCGCCATGGAATAACCGTTGGCGAAAGGGGCTCCACCATGCGGTATGGTGCCAGGTCGAACACACCATCTTTGTCGAAAAGGGCTGGAAACACGCCGCTATCAATCCTTTACTTCTACATGATAAATCTTTAAATTAATAACGTTCCAGAGGCCACATTAGAGGATGGCTAAAGGTGGTTCCCTCCTGAATAAGCTTTGGTCCATTCAATGATTAGGTCCATGGGCATCCAACGGACTCCATGACATGCCTTCAGATGGACCTTCTTACCGCTTCAAATAACGACCAATACGGCATCCAAAGCAACTAAATCGGAATATCAGAAGCCCCCGTGAAAATTGTAACGCGAGGTAAGGCCAGGTGTTTCCCTCACGTAATAACCTAAGTGGCCATGTTTTCCCTTTTGCTTTTGGGCGGATTGTGGAAAACAATAGATAAGTTATTATTAGCATCCAAAACGCATATACGGCATGGCAAATAGGGTCTGATCAAATTCATCGGAGTATTGGCATATTGTCCCAGGTGTACCCCCATTGAACTATAACGATTGTCTTAAAGAGTGACCTATCATATTACGCATATTCAACCTAAACCTGTGTTGGAGTTCAAACACCCACATCATGACTTGTCCATCGCGTATCTCCTCCTAAATCCAAGATCGCCATGGCATCGAAAATATAAAGGAGATAAATTATGAGTAACCAGTTCCATGTGGCCCAATAGCACAATAAAACGACCCTTGAATCACCACCTCCACTTGGAATTCCCAGAGCCGGAACCATAGCATACCAGGACCAAGCCGAAAGTTTAACACCTTGAATTCTTCGGAAAGCTCCAATTGTAACATCATCGTTTTATTCCAACAAAAACACTCCCTTGAATCTGTGCTTGTTCCCTTAATAATGCATGCTCTTTATCCTCACCTAGATCCATGTGGTAACAGCAAAATTTTTAACTGTAATACGGTCCTCAAATTGGCGCAGGAATACCACAAACAGTATTTTATCATCCCAAACACACTGAAAAGCACTCCCATGTTTTCCCCGACTTCGAACGTCCCTCATGACTAAATCTTAATACCCAGTACATACAGGAACTTTCGGCGTCGGCAAAAGCATCATGAACCCTTATTATAGCCACAACGGCAGGTACCTAAAACATTTATCCTTACCTCCCACTTTTAAAAAAAGTAGTTGAGGCTATTAAAGTCTCTAGGCTTCCCTGCTTTTGAGCCGGTAAAGAGTAGAGTATTGAAGTAAAAAAATTCAGGGGCTATAACCGTTTAAATAGGGTTTGAACATTAATCATGATTTCTCTTTTAATTCGTACATTGTAGGTCGTAAATTTCATTTTCATAAATTACTTGGCCAAAGAAAATGAAAAAATTCGGGAACATTTCTCGCACGCAGGCCGATTTTGCTACTGTATCCAGATCCACTCCATTATAGGGCCATTTAAGTTGGGACGAATTCTAACCACCCCCAATTGCCATCAACAATTTAATCCGGCCATTATTGGAATAGGCCTATTATCATGAGTGGGGTAATCACATTAAAAAAACAAAAGCAAAATAAAAAAATAAAATATGAAAAAGAAAATTAAATATAATAAAAAAAAAAAAAAAACAGATAATACAAAAAAACTAAAAAAACAACAATAAAAAAAAAATGAAAAGAAAAAAGAATTAAAAAACCAGGAACTGAAGCAAAAAAAAAAATAACAAAGAAAAAAAAAAAAAAAAAAATAAAAAAAATTTAAAAAAACTTAAAATAGATAAAGAAAAAAATAGAAAAAAATAAAAAATAAACAAAAAAAATAAAAAAAAGTAAAAAAATCAAAATAAAAACATATAAAATAAAAGAAATTTAAAAAAAAAAAAAACATAAACATATATAAAAAAAAAAAAAAAAAAGAAAAAAAATAAAAAAAAAAAAAAAAAATAATGAAAGAAATAAAAATAAAGAATATAAAAAAAGAAATATGAAAAAAAAAAAATAAAAAAAAAAAAAATGAGAAAGAAAAATAAGAACAAAAATAAAAAAAAAAAAAAAAAAAAAAAAAAAAAAAAAATAAAGAGAGAAAGAAAAAGAATAAATAAAAATAAAAAAAAAGAAAAAAAAGTTGAGAGAAAAAGAAAAGAAAAAAAAAAAAATAAATAAAAAAAAAATTAAGAAGAAAAATTATATAAAAAATACAAAAAAAAAAAAAGAAAAAAAAATAAATAAAAAAAAAAGAAAAATAAATAGAATAATAAAAGATAATAAAAAAAAAGTAAAAAATAAAG
>Ga0163217_1028926_pt1 | contig 15771 bp, 22 predicted proteins | sample SynspAceP_FD_185933 | JGI IMG/M metagenome (GOLD analysis project Ga0163217, IMG submission 185933) | Saline lake microbial communities from Ace Lake in Antarctica - Synechococcus sp. Ace-P (PacBio error correction) | ecosystem: Environmental > Aquatic > Non-marine Saline and Alkaline > Saline ...
TCACGCTGCCCGATTCGCGGGTTGAGGCATGGCTCCGGCATCACCGTAGGGTGCCCGGACGTGAAAGTTTGGCTGATCCGGTGAACACATCAGCCACAGCGCCATCGGCGGACAGAAACTTGTTGGTGATCAGGCCGCTGCCGGCACTGCCATCGCTGGTGTCGTCGATCAGGGGGATCCCGCCCCGCTTGCAGATGGCCAACCGCATCACCACTTTTTCCAGTCGGCGCTGCTGAGGGCAACCGTCGCGATCGGCGCGATCGCCAGGGCAATCAGCCCGGAATGGCGCCAAGCGCTGGTGGGGGCTCAGATCGTGGAGGTGCTGATGGCTCCAGGGAAAGCCGTAGGTGTTTTTCAAGCACGACCTCACCGCGAGCGGCCGTTGTCCTGGCGACGAGAGCTCGGCCACCGGGGCAAGGCAAGATCTTGAACGGTCGACCAAGGTTTCCGATCGCCCGTGAATCGATCTCCAGGCAGCAGCCTTTCAGGTCATCAACCGTTGGGGAGCGTCGATCGATCGGCCTTGTTAATGCCGATCCCGCTGCGTGATTGAAGGCCACCTCGAGTTCGGCGGGCAGCGAGGTCAGCCGACGCCTGACCGACGATCCGAGGGCGGTCGGACCTACAGCCCGCGCCAAGAGCCAGGGCAGGGCAACAGAACCCGGCTTGCAGCCAGGAATGGCGGAGAATCGACTGGGGTCCACCAGAAGGAACGCTCAACGCTGCGTGCACACCGACAGGCTCTCCTCCAAGGTTTCCCCGTTGATTGAGCCTTGACTCAGCTGTGATGCTCGCCGGGCATTTCGGCGGTGCGTGAGCATAAAGCAGAACCACACACAGCGCGCGCGAACGGTAGGCCAACACCTGCTCGACACTGACCCGCACCATCAAAATCGGAACCAGAACGGCAAGAATCAGGGCCCCCTGCATGGGGTGGGCGCACGAATGTGCGTTCAACTCAGAACACTCGGCGATGGCCTGGCTGGGATTGGGGTTTTGCTGTTGTCCTCCGGAGTGGATCGCCGACTGGCAGGGGTATAGATGACTGCGCGCTTTCTGCTCACACGTCGCGGCGATGAGCCTCGTCGGAATAGATGCTGCGGGTCAGTCGCGGAAGCGGCACACCTGGATGCAGAAAAGGTGCTTCGGAGGAGAGGGGCAACATCCTCATTGCCGAGATCGGAAAGCATTGGCGGGAGGGATCGTCGAGCCGTAACAATCAGTGGCGTCGGCACCAGCTCAGAAGGAGCGTTGGCGGAGGCCACCAGCCACGCACCGATTCGTTCGCCCACTGGGCCCATACACCGATTTCCTGAATCGCTCAGGCCCTGGCGAGGACGGGCCGTAGAGATCCCCGCGCTCATGGGAAGGCTTCAGAGCCCCGTCCGAACGTGGGCCGCCTTGCTGCTGCTGCCGTGGAGGAGGGCAGGGTGGCTTTCTTGTACGAGCCCGCTCATGCAAGATCGCTGTAGCCAGTTTCGACAGGGCGGAGAAGGGGAGTAGTGCTGGGAGCGCCTGTGAGTGGGGAGATTCCAGCGAGAAAAGGAAGACGAACTGATCAAGGTGCTGCTCGCTGGGATGGCAGGGCGGAGAAACACCGGGCCGATGCGGAAGAAGAAGCAGAAATACCACAGCCACACACTCCAACCTTAAGCGATAGCCCATCTCAACGCGGTAATTCCGATCACTCACGGAACAGGAGGTACCCCACTCGGTGGATGGCGTCGACAGGCAGCATCCTGCCAGGGTGTGGGGGTTGTGGGTGGCGCTCGCCCGGCACGGCCTGGTGAACGTCGGCGACCCGCAGCAAAGCTGGATGGCTTCCTGAAGGACGCGCCTGGCGACGATCACCGTCGGCGATCTGCCCGAAACGTAGGCCCCATTCTGCGGGATCCCTGGGCAGGAACACCATCCCCACCTTGGTCTGGGCACCGGGTTCGGGGGTGCGAGGGAGAGTCTGCTTTCCAGTTCGGCCAGGCTGGCAGAGCCTGGCGAAGTAACCCCTCGAAGCCCTCAGGAGGGCTCGCACGTCTCGCACACTCGGCGGCTGATCTCTCTGTGAAGCTTCGTTTTTAGGCTAATATCGACTGTATAATTGACCGACAGCCAAAGGCACAAGTGGCGACCTGGCGAAGTTTGCTCAGGTCACTGTCTCGCCAGCGATGTAGGGCCCTGAGTTCACTGTCGCTACGTATTTCTCTGATCTTTACTCACTCACTCTGCTGGAGAAGGCGCGTGCAAAATCTCGCTGGAGCATGGTGCGTCACGCAACTCACTGACGCCTACGGTAACGGTGTGCCAGGACACAAAAAACGGCGGTGATGAACCGCCGTGAGAGCCAGTGTGAACTGGCTCAAGGAGCAAATGAGCGTCCCGCGCCCGATGCTGCGGTAGGGGATCGCTTGTGAGAGGCTATTCCATGCCGGCATTGCCGGAGGCCCGCGCGCCGGTGCGCAGGGCCGGCAGGCTAGCGAACACACAGGGCAAGCCGATAATCCTCTGGGAAGCACCAAAGCGGCGTTGCTTGGCCCGTGCGGGCAGGCATGCGGAAACGTTTTCTGTGTAGATGACCTGGGGGAAGCCCAGGACTCCACGGTGGTAACGCGTCGTAGCGCGGCGTGGTGATATTGAAAGGGAGTTTCGCCCACTCTACGCGGAACCCCGACCCACTAACGGTTTGCGCGTTGGTAGGGAACCCGTGTCGTAGCCAACAAAGTTCTCGAGAGTATTCCTGCTGCGAGGATCTGGTGACGGCGCCCGGCGACGCCCCTTGGTCATGCTACACTTGGCGGACCATCGACAGCATCTCCTCGGCTCTTGTCCGTAGCACCCCTCGAGGGACAGACAGCTTCTCAACCAGGTGGCGGGCCCACCCTGTAGTTTGCTGTTAGCAGGTTGTAAAAACTGCGCGTGAAGGTGTCTCGGATAGGCAGAGGGCCCGATGAAGTCACGCAACGGTGATCTGCCCGTAACGCAGCTGCGAACTTCCAGGATCGCTGTCGCGATCCACCTTGAAGGCGTGGAAGAAGATCTGGCGGTAGCGTCCTCGATCACGAAGTCCTGGCTTTCCGGTCGATAGGCTTTGTCGATCGAGACCGTTTAGGGGTCTTCGTCGGAGGCCGAACCTCTAGCGCAGATTTGACCCGCGAGTTCAATGGATCGTCGGTGCGTAGGTCAGAAGCGGGATAGCCACACGCTCGCGTCGTCAACCGTCGCTGCCGCATCGTAGAAGGACGAGGCCTCCCGGGCAAACCTCAAAAAAAAGCGGCGCCAGACCAGGGCTACACAGTCCGTAAGTTCGGCGGCTCCACCTAGACCAAAGAGCCGAACAGGGGGCTGGCGCCCAAGTCGGGAGACGCGCGGAATACGCTGACCTCTGCAGCGGGGGATGGACTCTGTGATGCAAAAAGCGGAGCCTTTCGACGAGAAAACGGGCCGTGTTCGAGAGGAGCCTTACGACGAGTGGCTAAGAAGTACGCGCAGGCCTCACGTCCGAGGAGGAGGGGAACCAAGAACCGCTTCAAGCGAACTCATGGTCTAGTAAGAGCGTGTGAGCGTCAGCACATCGCGGTCGTCATGCGGAAGTGCCCAGCTACCGGTGAGGATTCGCGTAGCCGCGATCCCGTAGCAACGACCATTCCCGGCCCCGGCCGTGCATCGGTTGGGATCTAAGCGCCCGAAACACCGATTCCGCACCTGGTGGTCTTCGCTACGAGCCTTGGTCCCGCAGGCCATCGATCCACTCAGCGCACCTGGCAGCCCCCCACCAGCTGATCGGGCTCCTGGCCATGCAGGGTGGCGATCGCCAGCAGCCCGATGATCACGGCGGCTACCTCACTACCCATCGATAGCCGAGCCCTCCACTCTCGGCGCGAAGCCGATAGCAAGAGGTGATATGGCTGGTGCGCTGGGAGCGCCAGCGCCCGCAGCTGAGCCTGAAAAAACTGATGGCATCGGTCATCGAAACGCTCAACGGGCTGGTGCGCTTTAGCGATGATCGCAACTTCTTTTCGCCCCTTTCCCGTTTTCAGTGTGCCCACCTTCGGGAGTTTCATGGCAATTTGCCTGGCATTGCATGCCTTTTAGCTGGACGCATCAAGCCAGCAGCCATCTGGCGCGCCTGCCACATCCCTTAGAGCAGCCGCCACAGCTGAACCGTGATCTATAAAAACCTGTTTTCAGAAGCCTTTGGCTGCTGAGCAAAATTGACCGCTTACGTAACGATCTCGGGGGCTGGCGGGTGCTGCCGGGGCTTTCGCCTGCTGCCTTGCAGCCGGGGGCTGGTTGGCATTCGGCCTAGGGTTTGGGTGACAGACCTCTACTTCGCGGCCCTGCGCCGGCTGGGGAACGCGCGCACCCTCACGTTGAGGCCCGCTGGACCAGCTGATCACGCGCGTTGGCTTGGGTGTTTTTTTTCTGCGACTGCCCACCCAGGCCCAGTGCTGGGCCTGACCCTGATCTCCCTGGCCGTGGTGGTGGTGGCGTTCAGCAACCACCGCCCGCGCGGCGCTCTGCATCGCCTCCCGGTACCCTCGCGAATGGTTTTGCTGCTTGGCCTTACGGCCCTGCTCTGCCGGGCAGCGGTGGTGCCCTGCTCTCCCTCCGCGCTGGTCGCTGCTGCAATCTAGATCTGACCCCACTGCCAATCGGCCACCGGCGCCCTGGCGGCAGCGGCGGTGCGTGTTGAATTGCCAGTCGTTTCGCCACTGCCCGGCTCATTAAGGGCTCGGCCCTTTGCTGGCTGCCGATCAAACCAGCACTGGCCGCATGGTACTTGGTGGCCACATTGCATGGGACACCCAGCGCCGGCATTGTTCTTCAGCAAGCCGCTTGCAGCTTACCAAGGCGCTTGGCGGATGGCAAGCTGCTCGGACAACGGCACCTGTGAACGGTGATAGGCCTTGCCCTGGGCGCGCGCGGGAAGGCGACAGATCCCGGTCGGCACCGGTTTGGTTGGCTGCCCTGCTGGCCCTCGCTGCGTAGTTTGGTGTGGGGCTGGCAGGGGAAAGATCAACCCCGCTGCTGGCGGGCTGACGCGGGCGCCGGGCCTGGGCCAGACGGCCCAGGTGGCAGAGGTTCGCTCAGCCTTCCCCAGCCCAGCGGAGCGAGACCAGCGGTGGCGGCGATCTGCTCAAGCCTGGAAAAAGCAGGCGCATCTGCAATGAGTACAGAAAGGCCTAGCCAAAGGCTGGATCAGTTTGATAAGAGGGAATTACCTGGAACTGGCAAGCCAGATTCCAGTTGCTGTTGGGCTGGAACCGGCCCCTGCGCTGCCGGCGATGGCCTGAAGCAGCGCAAGCTGTGGGCCAGCAGACGCAGGTTGGTGGCGCTCCAGGGAGGGCAGCAGGCTGGCCTCCATTGCAGAGATACGTCGCTTGCTGAGCCGCCCGATCTCACCATTGAATCTCAGCCATTGCTGGTTGTGTCATCTCAGCGTCAATCCTGATGGACGGTTTCGCTGGCCCTGCGCCCTTCGGGTGAGACGGAAGCCGCAGGAGTGCCCTACCCACACCCTCCAGGCGCCAGTGCACACCGCTCGTGCTGCACATCAGGGAGGTGTGGCGGATCTGCTGCAATTCCTGGTCGCAGATCTGGGGGAACTGCTCGCAAGGCGGCCCACGCGAGCAGCGGCTTATTCACTCATGCACGGAGAGCCCCGTCGCCATCGGCGCTGAACTGACCATCCGAGTCAGCCTACTGCGCGGCCGTCCAGTTCCCACCAGCGCGCTCCAGGAGATAGATCACGCATGCCACTCAACCGATTCTGGCCGGTCACAGCGACCCTTGGCATCCCATGCTGCTGCAGCAGGCGTCTCTTACAGCATCTTCGGGCGCCCAGGCTCGGTCGGCCATCGAATACAGCAGCTCCGGGCCGGCGAACTTCTTACGCCTACCGATCGGGGACTCGCGTCCGCCGTCCGGACCCGTGCGTGAGCCTGCCCACTGGTCTGGCTAGGCCCCCAGCGGCCATTCCGACTGGCGCTAGGCATTCACCAGAACTTCCTCTTCCAAGGCTCCAGGCAGCGTCAGACGACGCATGACCTGGACAGAGAACTCAAGGACACCAAGTTCGGATAACTCAGCGGCCGTTTGCAGCTTTCTGACGCAGAGCAGGTGAGCCCGCTCATCGGTGTCGGGGGCCTGGGTAAAAGTGCACTCATATCAGAGAAAGTTGGCCTTCGGCTCTGGCGAACACGAACCTTCCTGTTCACCCTGCCACGCTGCGTTGAAGCTGTGGGCTGCTGTGGTCAGCCCCCGCATCACCAGCCATCTGCCTTAAGGTATCCATTAAGGAAAGACCAAAGTTTCGCAATCAAGATCCTTGAAGCGTTCGTTGGCCAGAAGCTTCTCCTCGCCCACCTCCCGAGCAGCCCGTCTACGGCAGCTTTCGTGGCGCCGTTCTCTGTCCCGTCCTCCTTCATATATTTAGACAGCTGCGTTCGAGCCTCGTTCTGCGATGTCCGCAAGACCGCACCTGCCCTCGCCTAGCCCTTGATGCTCCGGTTTCAATTCACCCCTGACCACGCGATCCATGTTGAAGCCCCTTCCGCCGCAGCGGTTCCATCCACCGAAAATCTGGAGGTAATACCAACACCGGAAGTTTGGCCGAAACCCTACGCCCAGCAGCCACGGCACCTACTTCTGCAGCGATCCTAGGGGTGTAAACGGCGGTGGCTTCGCAGCGTGTACTGGCACCCTGCCAAAACCAGGAGCTTGAGGCGGGGCCTATCTGCCAATGCCATGCAATTAACGAGACAAAGAGGCTTCGAAGTTTCAAACAGGCCTTCTGGAACTGTCCTTGGTGCCCACATACGTCGTGAGCGCAAGAATGCATTCCGCCCGATGCTTTTTTCTTACAGAGACAACCTTTCCGGGGCGACGATCAGGCATAAACGCCTCTAGAAGACGAATCCGCTCCACACTGCCGCTCCACCGCCTGAGCACCATCGAGCACCGCAATCCACGATCCAGTGACTTTTGGTTCATGTTCCCTTTTCCCTTAGCCGTACAAGTACTGCTTCTGTCAGTGTATATCCCGAAACAAAAAGATCGGACCAAGGGGGCCTGTTTCCGTTGAGGATGTGGTTTCGGTATTCTGTCTCGGTGGGCCAAGAAGAACAGAAGCCCTCTACATGCGGAATTCGACTATAGGACACACCGCCAGATAGAGATATATCAACGATGGAGAGAAACCGAATTGGATCAAACGGATAGAGATATCCGGTCGATACGATTATCAGAGCATTAATTTATTACGCGGTCGCCAAAGCAAACGCGTACAGAAGGCAAGCCTCCGAATGAGGCTCGGATCCGAAGAACTGCTCGAAACCTTCGATCAAGCTTGTATTTCACGCCTTGATGCGAGCAAAAGCGACATCAGCAACGTGGCCTATGTATAACATGTTTTTTGTGTGACAGTGTTCTCGCATTGGCCTACCACCTACCTTTCCGCGAAAAACTGGCGGAAGCAACGGAGTGTGTTTCTGCTCCATCAGTGAGGCCGTCAAAGACCATCCTGAGTTGATTGACGCTACCAGAGTCGGGGGTTCGGTGGTGCCCGCGCAATGACAGACTATTGTCACACGGCCCTGGAAACTATCTGGCGTGTTTCAGCCGATGTTCCTTTGTGTTCATCCCCAAAGGTGATAGGGTGCCCGATGGAACTCTCATAACCTACTTCCGATCAACTCCGAGACACGCCAATTTGAGCGGTACCTTGATACCGTCCGCTGAGGAGGGGCTTCACATGTCAGCTATTTTGGAGGGCTGCAACAGCGTCCATCGTTTGACACCAACCAACTCAATACGCTTCGTCCGATTGGGAGTTGGTGACCTTGACGACGCCAACGATAAATATTCTAACGTTCAAATAGATCCTGGTGATGAGAACGGCAAGGAGGAGCATCTACATATTGAGATGACAAGCGGAAGGTCAACGCCCCGTGGAGACCGCGCAAGATCAGATACTGGACCACAGGTGGAAACCGGGTCGCATAACTGGAAGTACCCCAGCTGTGTGCTAGCTCAGAAGATAGATTGGTGAGTTCTATCCGTGGCGCTCACCAACCAACCGTCACAGCAGATAGACGGCACCAAGATGATCACCTAGTCGCCCGCGCAGCCCGTCGGAGCGATTGTGAGCCAGGGATCAGCGCTGGCCATTCTCCAACAGCTACCCTGCGGGCTTGTGTCATGCTCGGGCCCAAGGACGGTGGTAGCAGACAGGATATAAACCGCCAGTGTCGATTCGATGCCTGATCCCGAGCGCGATCAGAGACCGCCGCCAACAGCGTAAACCCTACATACCCCGCCCATCCCCCAAAAGCAAAAAAAAAAGCCGGAACGCGTCGGTGGATTTGCTTACGAACGACCAGTACCTGTCGCATCTTCTAACCGACCAGGTTCTCTTCTACATGCATGATGCCGGGGAATACAAGGCTTTGAAGAGCAGGCGGAGTACGATGATGGTGAAGTAGAGACATCTTGCCACGCGATGTGTTCAAACCAGTTGCCGATAGAATTTGCCGCGAAAGCCGCCAAGCTGCTCGAGACCCTCACGCCTCTACTCGGAGTTCCTCCACTTTGATCACCTTTCTTTTTTCTAGTTGGCCAGCCCAAGCGTGCCTTTCTCGCCTCTTCCTCACCCGTTTTCCAGCCGTGATCAGTCGACGCCGACCTGCCTGCTTGAGATCGTTGATCCCATGCCCGCGTAGGAAGGACCAATCTATCACTCAAGGGGGTCGTGAAACATGACGATCAGGGCAGGAGAGATCCTACTGCTGTGATGGGAAAACGCAACGGATTCTCAAGAGCGGCAAAAAAACTCTCCAGGTGCTGGCCAGGCCACTCGCTCCTAACACAGTACACTCGTTTCGAAGCTGGCTCGGTCCGCTTTACGAGCGCCAGGAATTCAAAGACTGGAGACGATCCCGAAATCGGTCTGGGTTCTATGATTCACACAGTACTCGCTCCATTAAGAGAAAACCTGGGCGTAAGCAATTCTTCGAATTTTCTGCGGTGCCACCAAACATGCCGCCGCAGCGAGCTGGCCAAAGAACCCGCACTATAGACCCGTTCGCCTTTGAATCTGGTCCGTTTGAGCGTCTGAAGTTGGTGCAAGATGAAAACCCCTAAAAGACGCAAGCGTCAACGAAGAGATTCTCACGGCGGCGCAAGAAGAAACGCGGGGGATATGAGGATCTGCAGATGACCTCTGGACTGGATCCGGTGGTGCGATTCTCGCATGACTAACCGATTCCGGCCTCGACATCGATTGCCTCTCGTTGATCCGCTGACCGGTGCGATCAACCTAGCCTCACCACCAGGTCCGACAACGCCACTTGCTGATTCACGCACTACCAGCGGCCTGCTTGATGTGATCACTGATTACGTCCATGTGATGGCGAGCGGGACGGAGATCACTGCGCACCCGCCGGCAAGCGGCTTGGCCCTGGAACTCGAAGAACGCGTTATGACTGTTGGTAGGGACCAAGGAGTTTGGCCGTCCTGGAGGTGCATATGATGTGTCCCGCCAGCACGTCCACGGCGGGAAACGAAGCAGCCGCCAGCGATGGCTGCCCATACACCTGGATCAACCGAGATATATACTGGAGCGACTGCCGGGGCTCCGAGAATGTGACCTTGAAGCCGTTTTCAGTGCGTCGCGACCGGTGAGGCCTTGGCCCCGTCAACGCGTGCCCTCAAAGCGGCGCAACGAAAGAACTGGCGCTCACTGATCTCGGGTCCCGCAAAGCCCCTCACGATCCGGCCGCGTGCTGGCCACAGGTTGAGCGCAATCGAGAGACCGACCCTGGCGGCCATTCCCATTGCCGATTCTGAATAATGGCCTTGCAGCTCCGGGCCTGCCGGCACTCATGCGGCTGCGGCTCGACGTGCGCCATGACCCCTGGCGGCCAGACCCTTGCCAGCACGGGCTTGCCAGAGAGAGAATAACAAGGCCCTCGGCCACACTTCTACTGACGCAGCTTGCCGCTGCGGCTGGCGAGCAGCAATGAGGCTCCCGTGGAGTTCACCAGGGGGCAGCGCTAGCCATGCCATGGCCTGCGGTCAGCGGCAGCGTCGCTGAAACCCCTTGAACTCGTGGCGACGGCCAGTGGGGAGTCCGGCGCTCTTGCGCGATCCGCGTGCTGTTGCTTGCTCGAGGAGAAGGCCAGCTTGAAGGTCGTTGCAAAGTGCAGCTCGTTAGGCTCCCGCCTGAGCAAGCCTGGTGGTGGAGATGCATCTGGGCCGCGAGGCCGAAGTGCGCAGGGCCTGCTGTGCTTCGTTGAAGGGGAACCTTCTCCTCGGCTCACCCTGGTCGGTGAGCAAGAACATGCGAAGAGCCGGCTTTCCATTCCGTGGTGGCCAGCCTGGTTGGGCCTGGCGCGCCTTCGAACCGCGATCACCCCAGGTGGAAGGGCAGCCACCACTGACCTGAAGGCGATTCAGGGTGGCGCAAGACCCATCAACTGTTGACGGGCACAGCCGGGTGGAGTTTCTCTGGCCGGACGGCTCGCTTGAGCAACTGCAAGGCGATCGTTTCGACGCATTGGGCATATAAAGCGTGTTTTGATGGCGCACTGGTGAGACGTCCCTCGCCGGGTGCCCTAGCGCACTCAATGCATATCCAGGAATTTGAACAACGCAACCTGGCTGCTCTCTGATCAGGCCCCGCATCGACAACAAGCCGGAACTGGGAGATGTGGCCGAATGACGTAGTTGTACCCACGGCGCCACGTGTGAGACACACTGCCTCCACATGACCATACATGTTCATCTCCAGAGCCGGGGGATCGACTGCTTGCATACGGCCGCGCGCGTCTGGGCTCAATTCTTGTGGCTTCTGCCAGGAGAGTGCTCGTTGAATCCGGCCGCTGCTCGAGCCTTGAGCAGCACCTGCATGCGCCTTTTGGCGGAGGTTTTTGGAGGCACGATGACAGCCCTCACTGCAAGCCAGCTTTCCGTTGCCGGGATTCCAAAAACCCCACGCGGCCCCAGTGGAGCCTGCACCTGCGGCCCACACCAAGAACCTGAACCCAGAACCCAGTCAGGAGCCGGTGCCCAGAACCTGGCGGAACAGACGTCCGGCCCGAATTATGCCCTTTGTTGTCTCAGCAGGCTGACCTGGCCCAAGGGGCTTGATTTTATCTGGATTACGGAGGCCGCCCCCAGCCAGAAGCCCAGCAGGTGCTTCGATGCCCTGCAGACCTATTACAGCCCGACGACAACAGCCAACGTCTCACTCGCGCGACCCACCCCACACTCAGCGCCCAGCGCCACCGACGCTTTGAGGGAGGCCGGCGAGAAAGTGGCCACCTTCAATCGGTGCGGCCACCCCGCAGCGAAATTTGTCTTCACCGCGCAACGCAGCGAGGCGATCAACCTGGTGGCCCGCAGTTGGGCGATGAGAACATCCGCCCCGGCCGATGAGATATTCTGCGATGACGGTAGTTTATCGGAGCAACCCAATCGAAATACCGTTGGTGCTACACTGAGCAGTTGCTGGCTGCACGTACCCGGATGCGGTGCTTGCGCATGCGGCCTCACTCGAAACCGAGAGCTCGACCGGCCTCGAAAGACTCACAGCAAAAGAACTTCATTGCAACACTGAACCAAGCTGGTGAGCTTGTATCATATCTACGCAACACCCAACTGGGGTTGCCTCCATCCGAGAGGCGATCCGCAACAAAGCCTCAAGTCGCACGACGCCGGCGCCCTGCTGCTGTGATGCCTGCCAAACCTGCCTGCATCTGCGGCTGAAACAGTGACGGCCCTGGGGGGCTGATTTCCTTGGTGGGCACCTCTCCACAAGCTCTGCGGACCCCACCGCATGCGGCTTTTCCCTCTGCGGGCGGGAAAAAGCGCTGCTCGAGCGATGCAGCCGTACCCTTGGTGGGGTGAAATGATCCAAGACGTTTACCTCGAGAGCGCAGGCTGGGGCCGAACTTGAACCCATAGTTCGAAGCGGTGGCACCCGGCGAATCGGTAGGCCGTTGGGTATGGGAGCGGCCCCTAGGACTACCTCAACGCACACATCGGCCTCGATCGCATCCACCGCTGGGAGCAGACATCACCGGCGCTGTTCGAGCGCCATTGCAGCGATTAGAGGGGACTGAAGATTCTCGGACCCACCAGACCCGAGCAAACATACCGGATCGCAGGGGCCTGGCCGCTTCAGCGGTGGAGGGTCCTGATGCACAACTGACCTCTCGGCTTGCTTGATGGCCAGCGGCATCTGCATCCGCCAGTGGCCAGCACACTGCAACCCAGCACTTACCGCCACTACGGCCTGGCTTCATCGGCCGGGCCAGCCTTGAAGCTTCACCACCACCTTTCGAGGAGATCGAGCGTTTCGCCGAGAACTCGAAGCAGCGTGGCTTTTTTGAAGGAACACGGCTGAGCTGGGGCGCGATCGATGCTGAGCTGGTGAACGGCGCTGCTGATTGATCTCGTCTGAGCCAGAAGCTTTACGCCTACGACGATCAGCAGCGCTTGCTCTATGCCGCCCTCGTGTCGAACTGGGCGCCGCCACGCCCACACCCCGACAAGGACGGTTTCAGATCGGCAGCAAGTACCAGCGAAACACAAACGGCTTTTGGTTGTTGGCCCGCGATACTCGCATCCCCGCCGTTACCGAACGTGATGTGTCTGGTGGTTGTTGCGGCCATCATCCTGATCAGCTTCTTGCTTTCATATCCGGCCCTGGCAGGAGAATGCCGGGCAGTGTTTTGGCGTGCCGCAGCCACGGATGCATCGCACCCACGAGCGCCACGGCCCCTGGTTGTTTCTACGCACGGCTGTGGCACCGCCGTGATGGAGATTCAACCCCCTGAATCGTTTAGAAGTTGTGGCGGCACAGCGCTTTGCGGACGAAAACGGCTTGAATATCTGGATACTGGCCAGCGGACATAGGTGACATTCGCTCAGGCCTGATTGGTCGGGGGAGGGAGGAACCACGCAGACCCAGCCAGGTTCTGCCCTTCCCCGCCCATGGCGGTGATCAGGGCCAGCTCCGAGGTCCCGCTGGTGATCACCGCGACGGTGGGGGCCGCACTTTCGAAGAACTGAGCGTGCCGGCCTGTCCAAGTAGCAAGTCGCGTTTCCCATGTTGAACGGAGAGTCGCAGGGGTAGCGGCTGTGCCTGCCATTCCGCCGCGTGAGCGTTCGGGATGACAGTGCTGGCAGCTCGCGGCGCTTCGCATTGGAAGCCAGAGTGCAGGCGGCAACGGCTACCAGGTCCAACAAACAGAAGGGGTTTTCGGCGCATACGTTTTTTGGCTATCCCTCCAACGTACCGGGGGCTGGAGGTGCGCAAGCACGGGGGCCATTCACTTATCTATTAGAGCGGGGGCAATGACATCCGTGCGATTCATGGAATTGCTGGGTATCAGGATCTGAGCACCACACGTGATCTACACTACCCATGTGCTTAACCGTGGACCCCTGGCGCGCCAGCCCGCAGACTTTGTGTAGCAAAACAAACATGTGCTATCTCTGACCCAAAGGAACGAGGGCGGGCAGTGCTTGCGGATCCTGAGGATCTCGAAATTCGACTGGGGTTCTGACGAAGAAGTAAACCGCGCAATCAGCAGGGTTCACGAAGCAGCGGTATAAGCAAGGCTGGTCTCAGAACCGTCCAAATGAAAGAAGTTTGACAGACGGTAAGTGGAGCCCCTTACCACTCCGCGGCGAAGAGCTAGAGTAATTTGAGGAGGTGTCTTCAATGTCTAGAACAGTTTTGACGTAGTAGTTCCGAAAAAGATTCAGATAGGGTTTTTTCGTAGCGACCGTCCTGCCCTACCTAAGGTTTTGCCATACGCATCTAAATCGCTAGATCAATTAATTGAGCGATCAAGGAAGCCATTGAGCTTTGGAATTGAGGTTTGCTGGCACGGATCCTGAGTTAACTTGATTTTTGTAGGAGTACAGAGAGTGACAGTAGAAGTGTGACGAGATATTCTGCGTTTAGGCAAAATCCACATCGCAGCCCTTGATGAGAATTGGTTTTTGAAGAATCAGGGTCAGAGGTAAGCCCAAACGTTTCCTTAAGGACCGGACGGAAGAACAACAGTTGTCTCGGTACATTCCAATGAAACCTGGGCCTGGTCTCCTAGGCCAGCATCCTTCGTGATATCAAGCTCTCACGGAATTGAATTGCAAGACCTGTCTATGACGAACTCAACGGCCTTGTCCACTCAAGATCCAGCGGCCTGGTCTCAAAGGTGACTTATGGATGCATTGGACTTCTTCCCCGCCGCTAATCTGAGCATTTGGCTAAGAAAGGCAAGAAAAATCTTTATGATAAAAGCCTCGCTCCGACGGCTATGCAGAAGTGATCTAGGTTGATGAGCTGGTAACGCTTAGCGAAAATTGAATGTTTGCTGGCTGAGACATATTAATTTGGATGAGGGCAGCCAGAAGTTGTGCGAATAGATTGGCGCGTAAATCAGTTGCGCCAATGCGCCTCATCCGTTGAGCTTATTGGTTGGAACGCCGGCCGCCGAGAAATACCTGCGGCAGCTGAAACTGGAGCTATAATTACCCATGAAGAAAATGCAGATAAATCTTGTCTTCTTATAGCCGAACATCAAATTTTCTGAAGACTACGGTGCCACAGGGGTTGATGCGTGGGCACCAAAACAAAGAAGGGGTTTTGGGCCGAAAATCGTGGTTCTTTGAGGGGGATGTTGCTCATCGGATGCTGGAGCCCGAAGTTGAGGAGGTGATGCTTTCCCCAGGCACGGCCCGGGAGTTGTAGACCTGAATGGCTTTGCATGAAGTGAAGCCAAGGGGCCAAGTGCGGCTCTTTGTTGAGTTTTCCACGCAGAAGCCCGTAACCAGTTTGAGACCAAAACGCTGTTCGCCGTGATGCTTCGCCATGGTCGGCGATGGAGCCGGTTTGGCAGCATGAGCCAGCTTTTGCGGGCGCAGGCAGGTATCGCCGAATGAACACGATACGGCAAGTCCGGGCACAAATCTGGTTGGAGCAGGGCGGTGCTCGGTGGGCGTGATCGATCAGAACCAGTTTTTGCCCAACCGCTTCAGCACGGCGCTCACTCAGCACCCTTGATCAGTGCCGCCGAGCGATCGCCACGATGGTGCGTGCGCGGTGCGCCCCTTGATCGGTCCGTCCACCGGCGCCTTATGGCCTGATGCTGGCCCTGCAGGGATCCTTGCGATGCCTCCCTGGCTGCGCGTTGAAGGCAGCTCAACGCACCCGCCCCACCCCGGGGGGCCATCAACCTGCGCTGGGCGTTGGAGCCCCGTGGTGCGCGAATCGGGTGCAGACCGGCTGCCACCGGCCGAAGCGGGCTTGCCGCGGGCGGCGGCAAAGGGCCGTGCCATTGCGAAGAGATGGTGCTGATGTGCGAGGCGATCGGCGACCACTGGGCTGCTTTGTTCCGTCTCGATCGCAGCTGCCCGCCCGAGTGAGCGGCACACGACCGCTCAACGTTCTCCGCCACTGCAACGCCGGTTGGCATCGCCACCGTTGATTGGGCACGGCCCTTCGCCCCATCTACAAGGCCCACCGCCTGGCCTGCCATCATGTCTGGGTGGATAAACCCGCCCCCGCAAAACCAAGGGTGCCAGCCTCACGGCTTCGAGCTCGGCCGCGAGGTGGCGTTCCCACACCGTGGATCGTCGACAACGCCGGTGGCCACCTGATGCAGCAGGACTGGTGGATGCGGTGATCGTCGGCCCGATCGCAACGCACCGCACGGGCGACGTCTGCACAAGATGGTACCTATCTCAAGCCCTCGCCGCCTTCGG
>Ga0163217_1065766_pt1 | contig 15769 bp, 14 predicted proteins | sample SynspAceP_FD_185933 | JGI IMG/M metagenome (GOLD analysis project Ga0163217, IMG submission 185933) | Saline lake microbial communities from Ace Lake in Antarctica - Synechococcus sp. Ace-P (PacBio error correction) | ecosystem: Environmental > Aquatic > Non-marine Saline and Alkaline > Saline ...
GTCAGTCTTTTGCTCTCTCCACCCACGCGTCTTCGACTTTTCGGATTGGAACATTGACTGGCGAACCAACGGGTTCTTGGAACGGTATTTTCCTATCCAAAATCTTCCTGTCAAAATTCTGCTTTGCCATTAAATCGATTGCATCGCCAGACGGTCACGTCGTTTTGTCGAAAAGTTCCCGTCTGTCCCGAATGTCCGAAGTTCTACTCAGCACTCGAAAGATATTTCATTGTTCACGCTGATCCGAGGCGGGCAATCGCCCCCGCTTCGTGGGTGAGGTCAAGCCGAGCTCGATTTCCAGCTTTCGGACCATTCTGCGTTGTACCGACGGCGGGCTGACCTGCATGGCTTGGGCATATTATCGACCTTCGGCCGGGATTAATATTCCATACGCTATCGAATGCTGACGACAATCAGGAACGAAAGGTAGCGACCTTGCCGTCGGATGTGTAAATACGGCTTCACGGGGAACAAGCATCTTTTAAGTGGAAGGGGGGATGTTCTGACCCGCTTTACAAAAAATGCGCACTCGCTTTGCGAGCGAGACGCAGGCGGGATGGAGGCAGGAGGAATGAAATCGGATGACTGAAATCAGCTATTTCCTGTCCCCATCTTTCTGCCTCATTGTTCGATGAAGTCGGAATGGATTCCGCTTAATTGGAAACCAAGTGATGTATCATAGATTAGATAAACCGTTGTCGGCTGTGTCGGGGCGGGTTTCCAGCTGAACGAATCCCGAAACAAGGATTGAGTTATTTCGAACTAAGGTCGAGTTAGGCGAACAGGGGAGGTTTTCGATCAGATCGTTCTTTGGTCGGCGATGTCCCTGGTGTAGGTCCAACGATTTGTCGTTTTCAATTCGCCATCGACGATGGCCCGAAGGATATTCAGATGGAAAAACCAAAGATCTGATGCGGGGATCGGCCGCGCACTCCCCGGGTGACGCCTGGCTGGGGTAGATTGGAGTTGGCCGTTGGGTTTGATCCGTCCGAACCTCTTCCGGGCCGGAGTGGCTTTACTAACAGGGCGAACTGACTCCATCGTCGCCAATCGAAATGCACGATGGGCGCCGCGGTTCGACTCGAAATGCAAACGTGTGACCAGGATCGAGCACCAATTGTTGGTAGCTTGAATCAGATCCCACGGGAACGTGTAAGTAGCGGGTTGTAAAGAAGACTGAGACACAACCGCGGCGTTCGGTGATTTAATTTCAGCGATCGCTTGCCTTTGAGACGCGGTTTTCGTCCGGTGTACGGCGATCGTTTTCCCCCACGTGACCTAAATTCTAATCGTGCCGCAATTACACACGTCTTCGGTGGGAGTCGTTCTACGTGAGCTCTCGCTCAGTTATTACAAATAATCAGACGAGAGAATACCGGGTAATGGGGTGGCGGTGTTGGTTCGCGGGGGCAGTCTCGCAGTGTCCCCCGGTTGATCAGGACAGAGATTGGAGGGTGATTTTGTCCGATCCAATCGTGCGTCCCCATAGATCGCCGAGCAAGCGCTCGAGATTCAAAAGGTATGGAATAACGAAGCGGGAGCAGATCGCGGGTAACGCCTCGGGTGCTAACGCGGAAGTTCTCCTTAGCGCGAACGTTTTGTTTAGTCTTTGGATCGGCAGTGATCGATCCCTGTTCATGCGGCTTGTGCCACCTTGTGAAAGTGATTTTTGCCTAAAAAAGCCGACTTCGCCATCGGTGTTTGAAGTAGCCCAATTGGTTTCGGCTGACGTAATTCAGCAGTAAACTTTTACACCATTGTATCCGTAGAAGCAAACGGGCCGCCAGTGGTAGGACATGACGATGTATATATGTTTTATCGACGTTGTAACGATCGATTGGGTGTTCGACTCGGGTGTCGCTTGCAGTTGATGCTTTTGTAGCATGTTTAGAAGGAAGAAGATGTTGTTCCGTGCACGACCGGGTATTTTTGCCGTAGTGTTGATGGGAAATCCGCCGGTATTTGGACCTCGTAGACCCAATTGTTGTTCGGAACACAAAATTCGGCTGCTGAGCCTTCGTTCGGTGTAGAGGCCACAATCACCGCGCCCGTTAGGTGTAGGAATCGATGTGGGTGCAATACGTTGCCGGCGAAACCGACGGTGCCGGCCGAAGGGCCGAGCGTTAGATGCCGCCCATGTCCGCTGAGCACGCCCCAACCCAGGTGATGCACGTGGTTATTGGCGATCGGGTGTATTGCGAGCGAGTGATTCACCGTATCCCCAGCGCCATCGGCCGAGATGCCGGGCGGTGTAGGGACACAGGTTCGGCGAACTTCGTTGTGAAGTTGATCTGTGGTTTTCGCCGCTTGTTCCGATCCAAAGCACCGGTACGGCAACACGGAGAAAGATATTGCCGACCCGCCGTAGAACGGATGAATGTAGTATTTGTTCGACGTGATGTTGTGATGGGTACTCGCCAGGTTTGTCGGTTGTCGGGAATGGGCATCGTATGAGATAAACCGAATTCTCGCACGGCGCGGACCCGCACCGGAGTGCAGTGAAAAAGAAATGACATTATTCTCGATTTCGAGGAGTAGAAGTGGCAACCGTCCCTGCGCGCACACCAGACGGCGTAACGTACCTGAATGTTGGGCGACCACCCTCCGCCAATCACCGCGCATCTTCGAACACCCTCCTTGTGGCCCCCCTGGCAGATGACGCCGAGAGAGAGAGACAGGTATTGCCAAACGCGGCTCGAACATCGGCGAGGCGCTTGGGGCGGCTTCGAACCCCGCCGAGACGGTTGTGTCCACCTTTAAACAATACGAGGCGTGATGAAACGTACGCAATCCTTCCCCAAAACGAGGAACGTGGTTCGACGCTAGTCGCTCCCTTGAAGCGTCCCGGAGAGGGTGGATGAAACGATCGATTGGGACACGGGGTGCGACGACCCCTCGATCGACGTTCCATCTCTTTCGCCACGGGTCTCACGGTCGCCGTAGTGGGCCCTGCTTAGACTCGCCTATCGAGGGAAGCGAACCATTTTCCCGCCGGGCGCGCGTCCCAAGCGCCGGCAGAGGAAATGTTTTCGATTGCTGGAATCGGGTTTTGCGTGTTTCCAGGGTTCCAGGATTTCATCGGTTTTTGCCTCCGACGTGTGGAGCTGTTTTTGCCGTTATCCGTGTCGAGCACATCAGAAATCGAAGAGTTCGATGAAAACCGGCGGTGTTGGTTTGTCCCATATTGTTGATAAAACGAGCAATGTATGACAAGTCGCGGAGCTGCTCGCCACAGCTTGAGTGATTCCACCCGTACTACAAAACCATCGGACGATATATTTCAGACGTCTAGAAGTCCGCGGCGAGGACCGTTGTTCTGCAGGCGTGTAGCAGATGTTTTGGATTCCTCTTTGGACATTTTTGCATGTGTGAGGAGTAAAACCGATTCGGGGTCTCTCGCCCCGGATTCTGTTGGCGCGTCCACACTTGGAGCCGCCGACGAGAGTTGGTCCTGAACTTTCCCACCACGGCGAGGGTGCGAGTTGCAGGGAGTCAGGTTGACGGTCACAGGTATACCCGTTTGCTCCTTCCTTTCCAACTGTGATTGCATTCCCGTCCGCGCGAAAAGAAACAACGAGGAGCCCGGGAAACCTTCCGAGCGGCGTCGGAATAAAAGAATCTGGATCGGTGGACAGAAGACTCGAGTGCCTGAGCATGTACGCTAGAGGCCTCGGCTTTAATTCGAACGGCGCAGTCGAGAGAGTCACGGGTAAAAGATGTGGCCTGCCGGCAATGAATCACGATGGTGTCGAGGAGTCGACGTTACTTACATTAAAAGGCTCCCCCGCGTAATTGGAAATTCAAGGCGCGCGCAATAGCGGCCAGTGCTCAGAGGGTAGAGCGTCGGCCGGAAGGGTTTGCTGAGTAGTTCCGGGCCGAGGACGCCCCTCGTCCCGCCATCACACAAGGGGGACAGAAGAAATCGGGCTGCGGTGATCGGCCCGGTCTTCAACTCGTCCCGATTTTGACGTACGAGAACGAGAAAGGCGAACAGCCAGTGATCAGACAAGGGGTATACTTCAACAGGGAATCTCTCCGCGGAGTGCGAGGCGTCGCTACGCTTCTGCGTGAAGAGGACCCTAAGCGTCGCAAGGCAAGGACAAGAATTCCAGCCACCAAGCTTGACTACGTTCATTATTGGCAATAATAACGACTTAACGGCACGAGGGGATTAACCGAAGCAGGCGCTTCTCAGCATCTGCAATTTTTGGCTGGTGACTTGTGATCGAACAGGTTTTCGTCATCGTAGTTTTGGTTTTGATGGAAATCATAAGATGGTAAGCGACAAACGAGAACGGAGTCCGACTTTGTCCGCATCAAAGTTTCCGGTTGCTGGCGAGAAAAAGGCGCCATGGTAGGTTTCGCTTTCCGAACCGGAGGTTTTTGACAGACAGAGGGGCAGAGTTGTCAATAAGGAAAAGTAACGGCCTGAATACGAAACAGTGTCCCTGCATCAGACGTGCATGAAGTCGCTTCTCCAACCGTCGGTGTTGGATGTGTTCACTGTGGTGCAACGCAGATCCCTCTTCAAGGTGTCAATCGCCTCTAAAATGCTGCGGTCTGTATTTCACGATCAATAGACCGCGCATTAGAACGGTTGAGGCCGCACCTGGTCTTGGTTCAATCACTTATACCTACGGCAGTTATGTTCACCGACACTCACCGTTGCGGTCGATAGTTTTTGGAAGGTGTTTTCCTCCAGCATAGGGGCCGACCTCTGGACTGCGAGAGCACGTTTCGTCTCCGCTTGGCTCCGACGCGCTTCTTAAGGTTAGATTTGTGACGAATATTTACGTAGGGAACCTCTCGTTCTGGCCACCGAAGACGATCTCCGGACAGCGTTTTGAGCAGTACGGTGAAAGTAACGGCTGTCAAACATCATCATGGACCGGGGAAACGGGCGCAGTCGTGTTTCGCGGTTTGTTGAAATGGGCGAAGGGCGACGGCACCAAAGCGAGGCCATCGAAGAATCTCGATTGGGCAAGACATTGCGGGCCGCAATGTCACGGTCACATGGGGCGAGCTTCGGCCCAAAGTGTGCTGCCCGCACCGGTTGGCGGCGGCGGGCGGTTGAATCGCGGTGAGCGGCTGGCGGTTGGTGTTGAGCGAGCGCCGCGGCGGTTGGGCGGCGGTCGCAACGCGACGTGGCGGTGGCGGCGAGCTAATAAAATTGTGGCGGTGGTGGCGGCGGCTGATGGTGGCGGTGTGGGTGCGGGCTACGGAGAGTGCGGAGACGCGGTGGTGGCGGAACACGCGGGTGCGCGCATACACGCTTAACTAACAAGGAACCCAAACAGACCCCTCATGCGACTAGCCTGTTTTCTGACTGACTCAACAAGGGTCGACCGACGCCGAACGTTTTTCTCGGACCGCGTCGCCTCTCGAATTTTAAAACGGAAAACGGGATGCAGCCTCGAGAAAGAAAGCCGATCCCGTTCTGTTGGATAGTGTCCTTATCGAGATTATCGCGTCGTTACTATGCAAGGACAGACTATGATAACCTTTCTATCCTTGAGCCGATTTAGGTCACCAGCAGGTTTCATGTCGGCGGAAGCGTGCGCCGTGATGAACCATCAAAATTCGCTGTATTGCATGTAGCTAAAACGATGTCGCGCGCAACTCCCTCAAACCCCCTATCCGCCTGATCCGGTCAAGTGTGCAAAGGGTAGGGCACAGCCCGCAAATTTGGAGAGGCAGCGTGGGGTCCAAGTCCGGTGATACAAATTGCACCGCAGATAGTGTGCGATAGGACGCTCCGTCCCACCGCCACGGATTGAGGATGGCCTGACACCGTCGACAGCGTCTCCCCCGCAAATGGGCGGACGGGGAGGACTCGGGCACGGGCGACTTCCAAATAGGCCCGGGGTCGGTGGTCGTGATCGTCACGCTAGACATAAAGATCGATATATGGAATAACCCATCGAGCAACAGCTCCGAAACGCCGCGATGTTGTGTGAAAATTGACGAATCACGAGCTTCCGCGAGCACTTACCCATTCGGCAGAAACTCACGTAGGCGAGTCCCTCTCTGAGAACTCCGAGACAATTGATTACGGGAGGGCGGTGTCAGAGAAGAGAACAGCTGCTACGTGGATTACGATGTCCGTATAATAATTGGTGTGATGAGTGTACGTACGGCCTTTTTTTACGCGGTGCGTCCACAATGTCTGGAACAATTAGTTCCACTTAGAACAAGCATCACACCCGTATTGAGATTGAGGCCCGTCGAATTTACTAACACGGAAAATTTAACTGTCCCCATGGCAAAGCGACAAGTATGTTTGGTCTACGGCATAGTCCGCGCCCGGCAAACCGGTCCCCCGGCATCGCTCGGCAGCAAAAACCCCAGAAGCAGCTCCGAGCTTTTGACAAGGGCAAATACGACACGGTGGCTGAGGTGAGAAAAGCACACCTCGGGAGGATCGGGTCCCCGGCCAATTTGTATTGACAGGGGTTTAGAAAATATATACTAACACCATAACCACTACCCATCTGGTCCCGGTGCCCTGCAATCCGGGGCACAGTATAGATTGATAGGACAGCCAGTGATAATTGTGAATACGAGCCAACTCCACTATCTGTTTTGGAAGTTATTACAGAATCAACTACATCTCGTGCCAGGGCGGGCTGTGCCGGCGCCGGTGCACGGCTCGAACCGCACGGCAATACACAAACCCGACGCGCGGACACCATGACCCGCAATGACCGAACCAGCAACATCAAAAGAACCACGTAAAACTCGCACTCGATTTCGAACCAATCTCACCATTGTGCTCACTTCATACGAATGAAAGAGTACCCCAACACCCGTGAAGGGTATCCACACACAACCGGAGGAAAAGCAAAAACACCCCACACACAGGCCTACTCTCAGACGACGACCATTCATCTGATTCCCTCGTTTGAAGCTGATCACCACAACTTGAAGAAGCAGTGTCCACCTCAAGAACCCTTCCCTGGAAGTCATTCAACATTTTCCTGCCATGGTAACATATCCCTAAAGGCCCCGCTCTATGGAATTCCTCAAACTAGATGCAGTTATATACCGAAGTTTTGTTAAGCAAACCATCTGAGGCCCGCTCTCACCTAGATAGAAAGCATTTATCAAAAAAGAAGCAAGTCACGCCGGTGACGCATGATGGCACCGATCGGCTTTGCGGGGCTTTTGATTCAATCATCTTTGCGCCCGCCAAGTGTCAGCCGACATGGGCCGCAAATATAGCTTGCAACAACGTTGCCCCCTCCCTCCACTGGAGAACTGTCACCGCAGACGAATCGTGCGGCGACTGCGGCGAAGGAAGCGCATCGACTATCGGCGTGGGAATAGGGGTAGGTGTTGGGTTCCGCCGAGGACTGACCGTCGCAGGGCTGCCCTGCAATGGGCGGGGGGTGGCCTAGATGTGCAAGTGGCGTGGAGAAGCTGTCAGGTTGGCGAGTCGCTATGTGGTTATCTTCCTGTTACTGGACCAATCGATTTGAAATTCGCTTAGTCGGAGAATCGCCGGCGGCCAATCGAGGCGCTCCGAATAGCAGCGATCCGAAATCGAGACTTCACGCGATCGGCAAACATAATTCGCCTTTCGATCGCCTGACGAACAGCGCCCTCCCTCGATGCCCGCGGCAATCCCAGAGTCAAGCAGAAACGCGGGTGGCGCGCAGTTTATATCGAATAATCGATTGCGGATCGCAACCGGCTCGGTTCAACGTCGGCCCCGCCTGCCCATTCCCCCTTTCTTTACGGCCAGTTCACAGAGCGGCCTTTACGTTTCAGTTGTGCCGGTTTCGAGTAACGTCCGGGCTATGAGACCGGGTCCGCGGCATGGTGTCTGTGGGCGAGCTCCGTCGTGACCGACTGCCGAAACCACTTCACAGCACCCGTGGGAAATCCTTTTTCGTCGAGTTCGGATGGAGGGTCCATGTAGCAGACGAGGTGAAGAGATACAGCATCGACGATCACACAGGACCGTGACCGTCCGCCTGCTCATATTATTATGAGCGGAAGTTTCGGACGAGAGTGCGCTGGACCTTCACCCGAATAGAGATGAAGGTGACGTCGATCGGGAGAGCTATCCGAAGTTTCGCGTGGTCCGTCGTCGGCACAACAAGTATTGATCATGCTCTGCGTTTCGGATCGTCGCTCGCGTTTTTCTGCCCTTCGGGGGCGAGGTGATCGTGTCCACAACTCGCGCAACCGGTTCGCACGATCCCGGTCACGTTTCGACGCGGTGTGACTCAATGCGAATCCAAAATCGGGGTTCGCCTCCACGTCGAGTCGCGTCCGGCGTGATCGCGTCGAACGTTCAAACACGACAACGCTTGGCAGCGAGGAAGGGGGACACCGAGTGTGCAGTTGCGCTCCGACGCGTTGGGACGAACACGCGGCGTGAAAGCGAGGCGGAGGAACGGAGCGGTTGTAGTTCGATCGGTGACGCAATCACTCGTGCTGTCGGGAGACGGGAGTTATGTCCGGCGAGCAGGCCCGTGGGGCAATCGCGGAAACGATCAAAGCGGCAGGATGTGCCGCACATTCCGGATGGAAGAGCTCACCGCAAGCAGGATGCGTTTGCAATCCGAATTTCGGTGGCCGAGGCGTGCCTGCGTCTGACGAGCGCACAATGCGGTCCCAGACTGCACGGAACTCACGGGCCATGCAGCGTAATTATGACCAATCGTGACGACAGCAACTGGGCACGCCGCATAACTCAGAGTATGGCTCGCCACTCGCCTGTGAGTGGCTTCCCGTAGTCAACGGTCCCCGTTCTGTGCTTATCGGCCACAATGGGGGCCGAGACCAGTCGAGCGTGAATCGAGGATACAAAACGCATTCAAGAATTTACAATTCGCTGTGGTTCGGGTCGCGTTGGTTGTTGTTCTTTTTCCACTCACCGTGTGACCCCCACTGCGTGACGAGGATCGCAACCGCTCACCCAGATTAGACCGGCTGCGGCCATCAATCACACCGCAACGCAGAGGAGTCGGCACAGCAACAAATCCTTGAAGTCCCCACCCATTCCGAGCAACGATCAGGCCAAACCACCCGAAAGATGGTGTGCGCAAGACGACCTCCACGAAGAGTTTCGTTTTCGATTTCAGAATGGGGAGTTGGTTTATGAAGGGCGATGATGATGGCAAAACGCAACCACGAGTAAAAAGTAAGCCACAGTGACGCCCACACGGCGACAAAAAGACCTCGATCGCGGCATGACTTCCAAACCAGTCGTCTCCGCTGAGTTTTGTGTCCTTGGTGTTTCTTGTGGCCAGGGAGAACTGCGAAAACGGCAAGGGTTGAATCATGCCCAGGCAATGTGCCACGATCCGCACGAATCCCGGAAGGCGTTCATCATACACCGGCGGAGGTTAAATGGACCTATTGTCGTCGTAAGCTCTCACGGCCACAGGCAAACGCAACAGGAGGTTGTGCAATTCAAAGGCCGTATTTTTTATTCGGATTCGAGATTAAACGAAGACCAGAAATTGGGAGTCGATGTTGGAGGGTAATGAAACCGAATCGTCGGCGTTCGCAATTCGCATCTATCTGCGAAATAGCTGAGTTTTCCTGCGAAAGATATAGACATCCATCTCTTCCCAAACTTATAACGTTTGCCGTTCGGCTACGACAGACCTTCGATACCGCCCCAGCGTTCTGCCGCCACCCCGCGGAGAGCGAATCTGTGCCTGCATTAAGAGGGTTCCCCTCCCACTCTAAGGATTTTGGGCGCCTCAGCGATTATCACGTGGGGCAGCATGTCGGTAAGGGATCGCGAGTGTCGCATGGTTTGAACCGACGCGGCTCACGGCTCTTCGTTCGCGACGATTCGTTCCAGACTGTCTGAGGACAGCCGCGATCGCCTTCCACGTGCGCTGGTTGGCAGAGCACGCACTGCATCGTATCATCGGCTGACAAGCCCCTCTCGGCACTCGGGGTAAGGGGGCGGCCAGCCATCATCGAGAACTCCTCGCGAGCGACCTATTTTGCTGAGTGACGATACGAGATCTGTGTATCCAGCAATCTGGATCGATTCGATGACCAATCGCATTGTCTCCACCGACGCAGTCCCGAGGCGGTGGGGCGCCCGGATTATACGTCACCATAGCAACCACGCTCCGCGCGTTCAATCGTCGAGGGGTAGGCACCGGAACCCGACCTCAGTCGGCCTGGCAGTCGGAGTTCATCGCGTGTTGGTAGTGTGTGAATCGGTGAGGACTATCGAACTGTTTGACTTGAGTCGAACTCTACGCCGGAAGTGGGATCTCCCATTGATAGTCATCGTCTCGATCATCACTCGGTCCTCTTAATTGCCGAAAGCGATCGACGGAGGTAGACAGAGAAGCCGTATATGAGCAAAATCTTTATCGGGGCCGGGCGTTGTCGCCTGCCCCAAACAACGCCGATGTAATTTGGGCCGGACCGAAGCTGTCGACATTGGAAACGAAACTTGGTCCACCGGGCAACGGAGACAATCAAGAATACGGCTGATCATGAGACTCACTGTTTCGCATCTGCGGGCGCAAACGAACACGCGGTGGGTGGCAGCGTGGAATCAATCGGGCAAGTGTCGATGCGGTCCGCGGGAGCGTTTAACCAAATCGATTCGACCAAACCCGGTTGAGGTAACTTTGCGCATAAACCCGACAAAATCGGTGCGTTGACGGGTGGGAGCTCTCGGTGTTTCCGGCAATTTGGACCCGCCAGCGGGGGTTTTCCCGATCGGCCCCGCAAAATTACTCCCGCCATCGAAATCCCCTGTTCGTTTCGTTTCCAATCCGATTGTCGGCACCGAGACGTCGTAGCACGATGCCATGTTCGGGCGGCGAATCACATGTGAAAAAATTGTCCCCACCTTAGTTTGGGGTTTGGGGGCTAGTCGAAATTCCGAACAACTGGACTCGGGTGATCTCGGAAGAGAGGGCCGCCAAATCGAACTGATCAAAACCGGAATGTATGGGCGGGGCCGTGGGAGAAGGGGGTTTGGGTACCTGGTTCAAGTGAGGCCGGTGTTTCGAGAGAAAGGCTGGTCCTTCAACGAGTCGGGGCCTGTCGTAATCCGAGACGCAGGAGCAGCGCTGGATCGGCGCTGGGTCGAGCGTTGGTGTCTCGATAAGAAATCACTCCAACGTAGGATCTGCAAGCAGAGAATCGCACCACCTGGTGTCCCGGTACGGCAATGTCGAGGTGTCAACCTCGCGGCGCACGAATACTTCTCTCGTGACCTATGCAATAATCCGGCCTTTGTGCGTCATACAGCACACCTTCATTCCAAGCAGCGTGAGAGAGACTGCCGGCGCAATACGATTGTCATATAGGGTTGCGTGTTTTGCGAGATACTGAAGAACGAGCGGAGGTGACAACGCTTCTCGCTCATCGAGTCGTTCTCGTCCGCTCGAAACGACTCGCAGCAGAATTTTGCTGCGTGCGAGCGAAACGAGCGGCGGCGTCATATCCACGGCCGCCTCGATTTATCGGAAGCGTCCACCGACCAGGATCAACCCGCATATTGACACTGATGTCGACCGACACGGGTCAATTGAGTTCAATGACCTTGCCTTGAACGGGGCATCGGTTGGCTGATTGGGAGCTGAGGTTCGGCAGAATCCGCTTTTCGGTTCCATAAGAGTCGGTAGGGACGTCGTTTCAACCGGAATCAAAAGCAAGTACGGTTCGTTACTATATAGCCCCGGCCAGCGTGTGGTTCAGCACGGCATACTCAAACGAAGTCGAAATCCGTTACGGTCACATGCCAATAACAGAGTGAGGGCTCGCCACTCGAGAGAGCCACGATCGTTAGCACGTCCAGGAGGCCGAAGGGGGCCTTTGGCCCGAGAAGTGCTTTAGTCAAAGGAGAGATCCCGGGAGGAATCTCACGCCTAGCACGTTGAAATCAGCCGGTCACAATTCTCGTTGGCTGAATTAAGCATAAACGCACCTAATGACCGGGGTAATCGCCGATATACGATTGCACCGCACCCCTCCTGTCGAGTTCAGCGAGGGATATAGTACGTCCGACACAGTACGCGTCGGTCGGATCAAAACGACCAATCCAACAATTCGAGACGTCACGCAAGATGGCCATTCGGTCGAGAGACACTACTTGCGAGTCGTTCCACCGGAGCGCCCGGCGGTCAGCGGAGACGCCGCGCCGTCGGGGCGGTTTACCTTCGGCGAAAAGGATCGCACGCTGGTGTGATTAGAGGCAACCGATCGTGATTTCGTGCCCGAGTGTTCAAACCGCACACGGATTGTTGGCCGCCGGGATGTGTGTGCAGTGGAAAATCTCGTATCAGAGGAGCCACAGAGTAGTCCAAACGGCGACGAAATCGAAATCGAGAAACTGAGGTTATCTCTTCGTCCACATTTTTCGGCAATGAACTGAATCCACGGCGAGCGTTCGAGTTCTATCCGAGTTGTCGTACGCAATCGGTCCGAAGGTCCTTATCCGAGAAACGTCCATGCGATCCAGGGCTGTGGGACGGTCTGGGCTGTCGGCCGCGAGTCTTCTGCGAACGTTCTTGGCCCGGCCGTGTCGGGTCGTGTCGAAAGCGTCTCGGTGCCACGAGAGTGCACCCATACGGGCACGGGCGCGATGGGTTTGAGTAGCCCGGGTTTGGGGGTGAATGCGGATCTGCGGCAAACGAACTCGCCAGCTTCACTCGCACGTCGGTGTCCGGATGAGTACCACCCAATCGGAATGGATGTTGCTTGTTGGGACAACGACATCAGCAGCAGAGGTACGGGTTCCAGACCCGGGGGATTCGTGTTGGGTTCGTGCCAATTCTCCCATTGTTTCTCTCCGGCTCCGAGGCTGGCCTCGCAACGCGGATATGGGGTCCGGATATTCGGCGGAGTAGTTTCCTCCCAATGCTCGTATTCGCGGCGTCGAGCCGTTCGTCTCGTCAATGCACGTCGGCGGCGTGGTGAAGAGTGTCACGATGACTTCGGGAGGCCAGCGTTCCGGCGGGTGTCATTTCGCACTTCGGGAGCAGACGGTTTTTGCCGGCGTGCGGAATGGAGGGTCCAAGGAACCGTCTTTTTGCCAACACGACTTCGTCTCTCCCAGGGCAGCCCACCGTCTCTGGGGGGGCGGCGGAAATCCTCGGCGTCCGACATTTGTCGACAGTGCCCTGGCGGTTGGGCAAGAGCCAGAAATTAACCTTATTCGGGCACGAACGGAGATAGACGCACGTCCATTGACCGTTCGCCGCGTCCGTAGCCGCACCACTGGGGAGTCGGCTCGGCGCCGTTGCGGTATCCTAAACTCCAGAGACGAAGAAGGAACACAGTACTTAATGCAGAAATAACAGTCGGGCCGTAGCATTGTTTGTTGGTATCCGTTCTCGACTCGCCACGTCGACGCGCAAAGCCGGACTGCGATCGGATACATTAAAGGGCCCCTCGAGGCATCACCCGAAGCACCGTCCCGAGTATCTGAAAGGCACTGTGGATCTGACAGTCGGGTTTGTCGCGATTCGAGGCAGGGCGGCCGTACACGACGAGTCCAGGGTGGTTTTTAAACGTATCGGTCTGGTCATCCGAGCAGCGATAAACAAATAGAATCAAAGTATATTGCGATTATAAAGATCTGCGGGCGGCGTCTACGTGTGAAAGAGGAGACAATTCGACGCAACGACCGCGAGTGCCTTCCCCCGCCTCGTCACCTTACTAACCACCTCGCGCAATCCGATTGGTATCAGAACGCCGTCGTCACGGCACTTGGCCGCATCGTCACCGTCTGACTTCTTGTATCCGAAACCGAGAAAAAGGACAAGCTTACAACTACGAGCCGTCCATCAAAACTCGTTGTCTTCACGAGCTCAGATCGAAAGCGACCAGATTCGTTGGCAACGACACAGGTTGCTCGATAAAGACAGGATCGGTGGGACACAGAGGGGGGTGCACCGACCCGCTTGAGGCATCACAGCGGGGCGAATTGATCGCGTCGTTGTGGTAGAGTCTTCAAACGTAATTCGTATATCGAAGACGCGAACAGTATAAGAAAATACATGGTGAAATTCGACTAATAGTCGATCGCTCGTCGTGACAGTAAAAGTTCGTTTGTAGAACGCTTTGTACGAGGGAAATGGTAAATTTGTTCCCGGCAACAGCTTCCTCCGTACGCTTAGAGTTCGGAATCTAGAACGTCCAATCCCCGTCCGAGCAACGCGAGTCCGTCACCGGATGAGTTTTTTGGTTCGTTGACGTCGGTGGCACGTTGGGGGCGGTGGCCTGTTTCCCGAGGCGATCTCTCCGATTCGATCGGAGGTTGCCGCGCCAGGCCAGGGGAGACGCTTTGTCGGGCACGCGAATTCGTCCGACACACAATCAGCGAGATCAAAGAATTGGGACGGATCGGTTGAAACTCGACAATACCCACAGCAGGGGAAGTCCTCACATAAAGGACAACCACCCGAGCGGTCACCGAGGGAATCGAATCATCGGCAATCGAATCATCGGGAATCGAATTCATCGGCGAACCTCGGGGCACATCGGCGATCGGGGCACCGAAATCAAGGGCACTCTTGGGCCACCCGGTCTTCAACACGGGTTGAATCGGATCGGTCTGGATTGCCCAAAAACCGCTCCATCGGATCGCGGATTTCCTTGCTGATTGATCTCGCCTGTCGTCCACGAAAACGATCACGCGTCCAGGAGTCCGAAATCGTTACATTTAAAGGCCGCGAGGCGGGGCTCGGGATCGCGGGCTGGCTCGTGCAGGAGGAGGGGATGTTATTGAGTCGCGAGGGACATCAGACGTGGTGGCACGAATGACTGCCGCCGCCGGCGGCATACGATGTTTTTAATCTCAATCAAAATACGAGAAATCGAAATGTGGCGTATGGGGAGGAGAAAACGAGAGAGAGGTTTTCTCCGTTTTCGTGGTTTTGTGGTTGGTGAAGGTCCTTTGTGAACGTGAGATCAAATTGAGACATTGCACAAGCGAGCGGCAAAGACGAGGCACCCCCCGGAAGGTAGATAGACCATCAGTGGCAATCGAGGCAGAGCGGCGCAAAAAGTTGCCGCGACGATTCCAAGAAGATGCCCAAACACGATCGAACCGATCCCTGCGGTGGCCGACGGATAAAAACAGAATATGCATACGGGCCAACGCGAAGCAGAATCAATCACAGGTCCCCGAAACCCGCGCCCCCCACCCCGGTGCAAGCGGCCAACACCAAATCCCTTCCATGCTCAATCCGGAGAAGGGAGAGCAAAGCGGCGGGCGTTGGGGGCGCCCCCGAACATACCCAGGTGGATGGTCAACAAGATAACGGCGGATTTGAAGAGAACGTTCGTAACCCGGTGGGCCGGCAGGAAACAGTATTACCAGCAAACGAGCGAGTTCGAATGATCAGATATCCATCCGAATGACAGTATTTGCGGCAGAGAACTTCGTACCAACGGTACCAATCGTCCTCTCCGCGGCTGAAGACGCCGAGCCATGGCACTTTCGATTTGGGTCCAACGTGGGGCAGACGAAGTCATCCGCGATCGGTTTGACCGACCGAGGCTTCGGATGCTCTCGGATATAACACCTGCTTGTCGGATAAAACCACTGTTTGATTTAGGAAAATATACCCCGGGCCCAATCGGGGCGGATTAGCGATTGCGATTTCTCAAGCCCGGAAATCTCTGCAACTCATTGGATCTGGAGCGATTTGTTTGATAGCCGGGCGACCCACCCCAACGGGATCAACAAGAACAGCGTGTCCGGGCAAAGACATCGTGGAGATCGACGAGCAGACCGTCTACGACGAAAAGGTCCCGTACGAAAGGT
>Ga0163217_1071990_pt1 | contig 15769 bp, 10 predicted proteins | sample SynspAceP_FD_185933 | JGI IMG/M metagenome (GOLD analysis project Ga0163217, IMG submission 185933) | Saline lake microbial communities from Ace Lake in Antarctica - Synechococcus sp. Ace-P (PacBio error correction) | ecosystem: Environmental > Aquatic > Non-marine Saline and Alkaline > Saline ...
TGATTCTCGTCAAGGTTAAGCTTGAGCAATTCTTTGTTTTGCTTATCGTTTTTTGTTTTATTTTAAGACTTCTTTTTGGGGGCCTTTTCTCTTTTTTGGTACCTAAAACGTCTAATAGCGATTCTTCTCTTGTATTCTCCGGCTAGTCATGGACAGGTGTCTTCCTTTTGACTATGGTCAACCGGCTAGATTGTTTTGATCAAGATTTCATACAGCGTTCGGCCCGTGTCCAACAATTATCGTACGCATCGGCTTCCGTTTTTTTGAAGTAAACCGTCATTTTTTCGATTCTCGCGTTCTACCAACATATTCTGATCAATTACAGGCATGAATTCCCCTCGTGAAATAATATACTGTAATAGCAATACTAACAGTGTTTATTTTCCCCTCTTGTCCTAGTGCTTTATTTGTTTGAATCTGAGTAATGATTTGTAAAGTGGCGCTCTGATGAAGGAAACGGTTTTTTATGCAAACTCGATATTTATCCAATTAGATTTTTCTAATCATTACAGACCATGATTGAAATGCGGTTAACCATTTCTGGGCTTTACTGTTTAATTATTGTTGCGTCGTTAACACGAAACGTATGATTCGTGTGAACAGCAATATTGAAACACGATAAAAAGCGTCAGAGACTCAATACGGGTCGATAACATATTTAACCTTTTTTTAGTTGTTGGCTTATTCTAATTTGGTTCATCTGAATAACAAAACTATCGCGATTTCGATCGCTGCTTTTATGGTGGCGTTGGTCATCGCATACAAAGAATTATCGCCTGTTCGTTTGGTGCATTATGCGCGCGCACACTGCCCTATAAGGTTGGAGATTGGATCGTAATTGTAATTAGAAGGCTGAAGTCACGGACAGTGATTGTTTCAAACGAAACGTTTTGTTTGAAGTGGATTTAAAAGGCGGGAGCTACAACTTACACTGGGCGTACAAATAGTGCGAACAGTGTTTTATTGTTCATACGGTCAAAACTTGAACTAATATGCGTCGTATTGTGACAGCATACTTTTCTTGGTTTGTCAGCAAATACCGAATGACGTAAACCTGTTTGCTATTAAGAGCAGATAACCGAGAGAATTCGAGCATACAGCGAACATTTTTCATGAGGTAGCGACCCGTTATAACAGCTTAATCGAGAAGCGATTGGACATTAGATTCCCGGCCAGAGCCGCGAGTCGCATGCACTACGCCCCCAGAGGGCTTTTAAGTTTTTACGGTTTCTTTGTTTTTGGTCCCACTGAAGAAAGCCGTTCCGATATTGATGCAAAAAGTAACAGAAGATTTTATGGATTTTGGTTTGAAATGCACAGCAGCAATGGCTGTCGATTGACTGGGAGAGAATAATGAGATTAGACATAATGTTAGCGTCGGTGTTCTGGTCGTTGCATCGTTACTATTAACTGGATGTAATAGTTTCCGTGTTGGTGAAGAGAAGTGAATTAAGAAGTAGCCGAAGCAGCTCGCTCAGCCTCAAGAAAACCATATAAAGCTAACGTTTGACAATAATACACCTCAAATCTTGATTTGCCATTCGACTCTGCCGATGTGGATTTACCGAACGCGACGGTGGCTTAGTAATTGGGTGGATTTGAACAGCATATGACGGGGACAATTGAGGCTTTTGGTCAGCACTTTTCGTTAACCACAAATAAGTCCTTCGTTTTGAATCGGGTGTGCGAATTGAAGAAGATTGATTGTATTAGTGGCGCCAAAAATCAATAAATTAATTGTAGAAGGCTCAAGCTAATGGAAAAGTGCTGCGTTCAACGCTCGGGCTCTTTGGCAATGGTGATGCTTCGAAAAAGCACTCGTTGAGTATTTTGATGAGCCCCCGTTTATGTGTTAAATCATCTCCTTTTCGAAAAAAACCGCTGGCGGCGATTAGTAAAGAACATTAAATTTTAAAGACATTCTGTAGAGCTGTCTATTTTTTTAGTGAAAGAGACTGAATAAGGGGTCTAGGTAAGGTTTCTTCACAGCCTTTTTATAATGCAGCCACTGAAAATGGACAGTCCCACGCTTAATTATTGAATTTAAATGAGGAAGTAGCTCATGCTCGATTGCAAGACAACAAGTCGTCCATTCTCATTATACTTTGCGTCACGGCGAGAGCTTATCGAAACGTCTTGCGGGACAAAGATCCTGCGACCTACTAATGGTCACGGTAATGTCATTCAAGGTTTAGAAAAGCCATGGAAAGGAAAAGCAGTGGGTGATGAGTTTGAAGGACGGTAGCGTGTGCTGACGCTTACGGAGAGCGCATGAAGACGTTACGCAGCAATGCCAATTAAGCAATTTGAAAGTGCGAAACGCTTGGAAAGCAGGCAATGCGTGGGCTATGGTGAATAACAGACCAAGGCGCGCCAAGTTACTATTATTAAAGCCGGATGGAAGCATGCGACAGTGGATTTACTCATCCATTGTCAGCTAAAGACTTGACGTCAATTTTCAGATAGTCGATGCGCGTGAAGGCACCATATGAAATTGCGCAATGGTCATCTCATGGCGGTTGGTGGTCCATCATCGATTAAGCCATTAAATTCCTATGACGGACGAATGGTTAAATGAAGCAACTTGTTGATTTCAAATGTAGCAGGGCTTTTTTCATTTATTCAGGCCTTTTTTTATACTGGTGCTTATGCAGGATAGAAGTAAAAAACAGTAATATTAATAAGAATCGTTATCTCAAACACCCTTGACAGGATTGCCATTCATGACACCTATTATGATAATGTTATCATTTTGTATTCCTTTTGGAGGGCAACGCGATGATCGCTATTTGGTACCATTTCAGTACTTGAAGCAAACCATTCAGCAGTCCAATGTGCAGGATTCGCCGGAATTGCTCTACTATTATTTAAATCTTACGGAAGATATGCGAAACGCTTTGGATATCACCGATTGCGTATTGTTGCATCAAGCGTGGTGTTTATATGTGTTAACTGATACAGTTTTTGTGACACCAATATTGCTCATGCATTGGCGTCAGACCTGTTTGGATAAACGTGTATTTTCTTTGTCTCATCTCAAGCGTTTAAATGGTCGACGTTATCAAGACGCGAGAAACTACTCAAAATGTGAACATAAGTCTACGGTTCTCAGTTTATGTACTTTTACCTCTTCTTCAACCAGTAAGACACCACCTTAAAGAATGAAATTGCGCATTGAAAAAGACAGTATGGGTGAGCTAGACGTGCCAGAAGAGGCGCTTTAGCGGGTGCTCAACACCCAACGTGCGATTATAACTTTCTATTATGGCGAGCATTCCAGAACGCGTTTATCCGCTCCCTTATATTGAATCAAAGCCGCTGCGCGCGTGGCGAATGAAACGCTTTAAATGCCTCTCAACCCGGAAATTTGCTTAAAGGCGATTCAGATGCCCTGTAATGAACGCTAAACGAATGACAACTTCCATGCGGCATTCCCTGTGCGTATTTCAAACCCCGGTTCCTGGTACCGGAGCTCCAACAGAATGCCATATGAAGTGGATCTGCGACATTAGCACGTCTATTATGGCGCGCACAGTGAATCCTAATGACATATACTGATGGTCCAGAGCAGCAACGATGTTATTCCCCCAGCGCGATACATGTGAGTGCACGTTAGAATTAACTCGGACATTTACTGCCAGCGCTGTTTCATTTAGGCCACGATTATAGAAAAAGGCGTTCGCTAAAGGATTACCAAGACGGGGACGTACGCATTTGATGGATGCATGCCGGTTCGACTGGATCAAACTTTCATGGCGTGGGCGGCTCACTGGCAAGACAATACGACAACCTCCATGTATTTAGAAAGTAAAACCAACACAACTTGCTCAAGAGTGCACGGCGGTCGGTCGGGATTAATGCAACACCAGAATTTGCTGCCCTTTTTGGCGAGAGAATTGTCCCTGATTTACAAAAGTCACTTTCACTCAAGGTAAAAACTTTTTGCGCTCATCGGTTCACAAGATACTGCGGTGGCGTATCTTGGTCAGCTTAAAGCCGATTGGCGGTCACTTATATGAAGATGCAATGATTTGCGGTGTGGATGAACTTGGCCATTGGCTGGTTTAGGAAAACTCTCACTACAGGCGTCTGCAGCCAGGTTCGTCTATATGCGGGTAAAGTAAACCTGTGATTCCAGAAGCAACCGCTATGGTGGCCGCGCAAGTGATAGGCAACGTGCCATGCCGCGAATTACTCATTGTGGTCAATGCCCGGTAACTTTTGAATTGACGTTATGTTGCCCGATGATTGCTAAGAACTCTACTGAATAGCATTAAATTGCCAGCCACAGTGGGGCAGTACTTTGCTGATAAACGCTATTGCTCCATTGAGCCGTTAATGAGATAAATTAAACGAAGCATTGCATCGTAACCCAATTTTTAGTTCAGCGTGCGCTTATCCGATTATTGCTATGCAAAGCCGCTGCAATTGCCAAAAAAGGCCATACAAAGCAAGGCTCGCCCAAGTGTCCCGTTGTAGCAGAAGAAAATACGACTTAAGTCGAGAGAGTTACTTTTTTTGCTTGATCCTGCCAAATTAACCCACGGCGGCCTCTAGAGTAGATCAATAAGGTTTCTTTATTTGTGTTTGTTCCGATTACAATACGAAAAAAGGCCAGCGTTCCGCGCTGGCTTTTTTTGTTCTAATTGAGGTTTTTTTTTGGGGTTTTTTTTTTTTTTCACCGTAGTATTAGTGTTTTGGTCATAAAATAGACTGTAAGGATCTAGTCTGTAAGTCGGAAAAACGGGCCCGCATTCATTAAACCCTGTTTTTTGTAGAGCTTTCCTGGGGGGGGCAAAGAAAATTTGTGGGCCGTTTCTAGGCTGATTTTTTTTGAATCCTTTGTGGCCAGCAGCATGCGAGTAATAATGGCTCAGTAACGTCAGAAGCCACGCCTTTATTACGAGCGGCACTGGTGGTTCTCATGAATTTGATTTCGCCGTGTTTGATATGTGATTGTTTTTCAGCGCGCACCCAATACATTGAGTGTTTTCCCATACGGTCCAGAAGAGAATGTTTGGTTTTTGTGAGTTTCGTAAGTCCAAAGCATGCAACCCAATCGGCGGTGATGGCAGTGTGCATCATCCTCAAGTGTTCCGGTCTAATAGTTTCTGGATTTCTTGCGCCAGATAAATCGGCTATTCTGATTTGTCCATTCGTTTTTATTTTCCCTAATTTAACTGTCATTTACATTCAAAATATGGAGAGATAAAATAAACAAAAGAGTGGAAAATCAAGCCTTTAATAAAAGGGTAATAATGGAAGGAGAGAAGGTTACGTATGACAGAGCAAGTGAATTTGCGGCCCGTTATATGGCTAGATGCGAAGAATTTGTTGGTGTGGCGAAAATGACCCTGAAACACGACATGCATCTCATAATAGCCGTGACAATATTGTTAGAGTAGGCAACTAGCGTGGCGGGAAGCGTCTTGAATAAAGCCTGAGCAAAACCGCGGGCGCTTATGGATAGCAAGAATGAACGCTAAATCGGTTTGGGTACTGCCGAGCGGACTATCGACGGTGTTTGGGAAGCTGTCCTTGGACTGTGGCGCGCACAATTTTCGCCGGAAAAGGACTATCGGCACCAAAAAATGTTATCCTTCCAATCATCCGGAGCGTTCAAGATTCCGCTAGTGCACGAGATTAAAGGTCCGGTAATATTGGCCTCAAATAAAAGTCTCGAACGTAGCAGGCTTCATCTTTGATAAAGAAGACATGGTGTGCTGTATTATGTGTTTCTAGAAGAGCCTACCTCGCATATTATCATCAAAACGAGACGTACTTTCGGCTTCGTCTTTTTTTCTTTTCTGTTGGTGCTAACTAACGCAGATGGATCAACAGCCTTTTCTAACCTTGATTATTAATTTCAAAAGTGACAGTTGTTAGCCATTGCCCTAGATTGCCTTTGGCACCTTCTTTTGCAAAACCACAGTAAATAGCTTCTGGCAGTCGATAAATAACGACCTTGGGGATTTACACAAACGGCATGCGTTTTGACGAGCACACTTGAACGAGATTTCTTGTGAAAATCATAGTATTTTACTTTTTAATGTAATGACGTGTCTTAATGAATTTGTGTGTATTTAAACATAGCGCCATGTTATTTGGCAAAAACGCTCGGATTCTCTAAAACGCTTGAATCAGATAATCACAGATGCGCTGTAATTTTGGTGATGCTGGCGAACTTTTTGGATAAACCCAGCTCCAATCGCCACTATATGGATATTGAATACTGAGGGAGCAGGGCGATTAGTTTACCACTGACCGAGATGTCGTCATTTAACGTAATAAGCATCCGGCGCTGGGCGATGCCTAATCCCTCCTTGCAAACTGGGTCCTATTAACGCGGGCCCAGAATTCGCTGGCGGCCATTGGCTGGTGATTTCTTATTTCTTTGCGTTGTCCGTCTTGTTGAAATAACAATGACTTCTTCGAACTCAATCAAGCAGTGAAGTTTTCATATGGTCTGCAACCGTATGTGGCAATAGCCGTGTATGGTCGATGTAGACGCGTGAAGCGCAAAGATATTCAACACACGAATCACAAAACAAACGGCGTGATAAATGGCTCGAATTTTCATCGCACCATTGCGATAGAAGGTCATAGCTCGCCGAATGAATGTCTACCGCGCGATTGGTAAGCATGAAAATCCCAGTTCGATTATATAGATTATCCAATAAAAAAGTCCGTTCATAGCGGCGCAATATAAACGCTCGCCAAAAGTGGTATGCAGCAAGGTCAGTTTAAACAATTCCAATTGGGTGCTTTGAAATTCAGCGTTGTCAATGGACTTCTTCCGCAACTACTCAGCGCTCAGGTAAACCAGCGACACTGCTGATTAATACAGCTGCACCGCTCACTCAGGCGAATGCAGTCGCGGTGGTTGAAATAATAGCGTGGTACCGAAGCTCCGCTTCCAATTGAGTAATCAAGGACGATGGGCGAACCGAAACACTGAGCTTAATCGCCGCCGACGAAAAGCTACCTTGTTAACCACTTCGATGAGTGCTTCATTGCGTTCCCAATTTTTTCATATTTCACTCACTTGGCTGGCATTCTAATTTTGATTACTTTAATCGCGATAAGATGAGATTAAAGAAATGATTGTTTGCTATAATGGCATAATCCATTTTCCAAAATGGGCATGTAACGTCGTAATATTTGCCGACTACACTGAGCACATTATCGAATGAACAAATTAATTTATAGAATCACAGTCCTTGAGAACAAGCAATGAATGTAAAGCGCTGTTGCTTGGCGGCCGCAGGTCAACCCTTAAAATTGAAGAAATCGATGTAAGCAAGAGATTCCGCAAGCGGTGAATTTTGGTTCGTATCGGTGGCAACCGTGTTTTGTCATACTGATGCGTTTACGTTTTTGCGAAGACCGCAAGAGGTGTTTTTTCCTGGCGATCCTAGCGTCACGAAGGCGCAGGTGTGGTGAAGCGGTTTGGTGAAGGTGTCACGACACTAAGCTGGCGATCACAGTTTATTTTCCTCTTTACACACCGCAGAATGTGGGTGAGTGTAAATTCTGTAATCTGGCAAACCCAACTTAATGTCAGTGCGTTCGCCTGAAACTCAATGGAACGGCCCTGATGCCAGACGGCAACAGTTCGTTTTAGCTCAAGGGCGAAAGATTTTTCATTACAGTGGGCACAGTCTACTTTTTCCGATACTAGTGTGGTTCTGAGATAGGCTCGCCAAAATTCAATGTTGATTCGCGCCGTGAGAAAAGTCTGCTTGCTAGGGCTGCGAGGCATCAACCACGGGGGATATGGCGCAGTGTTGAACAAGCCGCGAAAAGTCGAAAAAGGTGACACAGTGGCGGAGTATTTGTTTGGGTGCTGATCGCGTCAGGTTATCCCCAAGGCGCACGCATGGCTGGCGCTTGGCCGTATTATTGCCATCGCATTAAATGATCTAAATTCGAAATGGCGAAAAATTGGTGCGACAGATGTGCGTTAATCGAAGTCATATCGACGCACCTATTCAGCAAAGTCATTGTGGATATGACAGACGGCGCGTGGATTACTCGTTCGATGTTTGTAACTGTGCAAATTATGCGTCAGGGCGCTTGAGTGTTGTCATAAAGGTTGGGGCAATCCCGATCGTTATTGGCGTGGCCGGTGGCGGGACAGAAATCTCAACGAGAACCATTCCAATAGTGACTGGTTCGATGTCTGGAAAGAGGATCGGCGTTTGGTGGGGTTAAAGGCCGCCCCAATTGGCCAGGTTAGTAGAAGACTACTGACGGAAAAATCGAATCGACCCCATTCCGTGACAGTGACCACCATGCCGCTTGAAACATCATAAAGCGTTTGTTTGATGCACAAGGGAAAGAGTTTCGTAGACGGTATTCTGTTTGGATAAAAAGTAACGGCTTTCTAATCAAATCGAAACTCACGTTGTGCTTCTTCACCTAATAGAAAGTAGAAAGCCAACGCTAATGAGTGTGAACGATGGGAATTACTTTCAGACTAAAGCTTCGGTCTGGCTAAAACGCTATCGCATGAAACCTTGTCCCGGTAAAAAGCGAGATGTACGTTTTGCGATTTATTTGCCGCCACAAGCAGAAACCAAACGTCCCGTTTTGTACTGGTTTGTCGGTTTGACCTGTACTGACGAAATTTCATGCAAAAAGCCGTGCGCCTTTTTCGCAAAGCCACGCGGAATTAAGGCTTGGCGATGTATGTCCTGATCACAGCCCGCGTGCACACCGAATATCGAAGAACACCGATGCAAGCTTATGACTTTGGATCTGGGCGGGGTTTTAACGTCAATAACGATCAGTGGAGACCAGTAAATTCGAAAACACCTGAGTACACATGTACGATTATGTCGAGTTTTCAGGAATTGCGCGCATTTGATCGAGAACGAACTCTTCCCGTCACTGATAGACGTCTATTTCCGGCATTCTATGGTGGTCCACGGCGCCTTGATTCTGTGCGTTTAAAGAATCACGGGCAAGTATCAATCTGTCTCGGCGTTCGCTGCCAATGCTGAAATCCCAAACCAATGCCCTTGGGCGAAAAAGCCTTCACCGTTATTTAGGCGAAGACAAAGCCACTTGGAACGAATGGGACGCGACTTATGCTAATCGAGAAGCAAGTGAGCGTTTACTTTGTTTAATCGATCAAGGCGAAGCCGACAACTTTATGTGGTAGAAGACAATTAAACAGAGCGCCTAGAAGCCGAGCCTGTGAAAAGTCGGTCATCCGATTACGTGTACGCTCGTCAACACGGGTTACGACACAGCTTACTTCTTCACGGGCCAGTTTTATCGATGAGCACCTATAAACACCATTGCAAGCCTTGAGTTAATCCTAAATTAAGACTCTGTTAGAATTCGACTACGTAAAAGCGAGCCACTCGGCATCGCTTTTTTTATTGCTGAAAACCATGTTTAAAAAAACACGTAGGGAGGCATGCGCAAAGCGTAATTCGCCGTTTTTTGCAGGTTTGGTCTTTAGGCCAAAGAAGGTTAGATATTGCCGTTCGAAAGATGACTACAAAACCAAGCGACGTTTAAACTGTTTTGTTCCAAATCTTGTGCTGATGTGGAGGGGGAATGGGGCCGCCCTCCGCTTGTTTGAATTATTTGGCTAAGAGCGAAATAAAAAGCATTGGGGGGGGGTTTGGAGCCGAACATCATGTTCAGCTCACAAGTTTGAAAATTTAAGCGAATACGAAGTATTTGCGAACAGCGCGTTTCTACTACTTCCCAAGTGCCTTTCATGGCGGTCGATGACAAAAACCATCCGCCAGGCTTAGGTGTTTTTGGCTCTTCGCCTTCTGGGGTGAGGATGCAGTTAACCTTCCAAGAAGTGGCAAACTCCCATTGTCATCGGTTCACTTCAAATTTACTGGCGTGCAGACCCAAGTGCCCATTATTTTTGCTGCCGTCTTTTTGAAAGGTAGGGGTATTAGGTCAGCAGTATGTGGAATTGCCACCAAATAGCAGTCCATTTTGTTGCGTTTTACACACGTGTTGGGCCAGTTTCGCGCATTCAACGGTGATCTAAGTCAGACATAGCCGCTCCAGATTATATAGAGTAAAAGGTGGGTTCATTGTATGGCGGTATGAAGTATGAGTTTGTCCTGTTTACGTTCATAAATAGCCGTTTGAATTGGGTTAGAAAAACATCTCCAAAATAAGGTTAAGTCAAGGCTTGATAGTGGAAGTCGTTCAGCGTTAAAGATCTTGGGGAATAATCAATCTGTCTCGGCGTTCGCGCCATTGTCAGCTCCAAACCAAATGCTCTTGGGGGGAAAGCGTTTACCGTTTATTGCCTTGTGCCATTGGCTATCGTATTTGTGTCACCTATTTGCTTGACCAGGTGATGCTAAAATAATATACGATCCTTTAACACATTTAAATGGAGTATGACGTTGAAGAAAATAAACCATAATGGCGCTATTGTTTTTGGAATCCCTCAATTAAATCGATGGCTGGCGTTGATAAACGAAATCAAACATGCAAGGGCTCATCGAACATATAGATAGAAACGGATGAAACGGGTTCTAAATATGGCAAAGGTGCAGAATAAAAGTTCGTAAATGGGCTAGAATGCGTTATAATCATTACTTCACGGGCATATTGTGATCCTGGGTTATTGAAGTACAGCGGCGGCGATCAAATATAAAGCGGAAGTCGAATGCAAGATCAGGTTTGATGCGTATAAGAAAGAACAGTCGTAAAACGATACGACCTTACCTACCCTCAAAATGAATATTTATGAAGTCATGCCATGGGGTAACGAATGCGCGAACAAGCTGTGGCCTTCTGGTCAAGAGCTAGAAGATTTAAAAAGAAAGCGCTTAACTAATGGGTGAGTTTGCGCAATAAATTGAAGTTTTGAAGCCAGATTCTAACTCTTTAAGACTAATCTTTCAAAAACAGGCCAAAGCAATGCATCTCTAGGAAATCAGTTAAAACATTACGTAAACACTCACCAGAGACCAGAACTTCTAATCAAGAAGAAGCAACAGCGGTTAGAATAACTCAATGAGTTAAGGTGTCTTTTTCAAACCGGATGAAATCGTCACAGACATTGGTGGTACTGCTTGCCTTTGTTTGTAATGGAGCCGTAGTGGGTTCCAACGATTTATGATTCGCAGTGAAATTAAACCTTTTGCAATCGAAAGAACAAATAACCTTTTTCGCATCGTTGCCAAGTAAAAGGCGTTTCTCATAAAATGTGGTCACTGATGCACATGAGTATGTGGACGGCGTTTGTGCGGAATTTTGGGTCAAAATCTCGGCACAGAAAGGGTCGGTTGTCGTGCTTGTGTTTTCAGCCAGCCGAAGAACGGGAGGGCGCGATTCAAGTGGTGAACGATGTACGTTTTGCTACCCTCAACCGGAATTTATTGCGTTTGCTTTGCAACACTACCCAGGATTAGCACCTAGGTAAAGTGCCGTGCGGACGGTAACGTTTTAATTGCGCTCGAGAGGCATGATTATCCATTAAAAGGCCAAACGTCTCATGCGGCCGCATCCTGAGAATGGAGTCAGCCCTGCCAATAGATGTGCCAGATCATGTCAAGAGTAAACACCTTGCCTGCTACAGCTAACGCAACCCAAAATATAGGAGGGCGGCATTGGGGGTGACGCGTTGATTCACACGCCAAATTGGGCATATCGCTTTTGGGTACTGGCGCGTGACCCGGTGGTGATGGTGAACGTTGCGCAGTGAAAGTATGAAGGTATGCACACTTTAATAGAGCAGGGCAGAGGCGTTTTTCGCGACGGTTAGGCTTGAGACGAAGGGCTGAGCATTTTCGTTGAATACGATGACGTATTTCAAGCCAGTGTAACTCTCAAATAGGGCCTGTGATTTGTGTGAAAATGCCATGTGACCATGAAACAGCTTATTTATTATTGGATGAAGCCAATGCGCTGGTCTGAAGACTTTTGGGCAGTTCACTGCAACCGGCGAAAGAAGGTGCCATGTTGCCTTGGGCGCAGGTCAACACTATATCCACAATTACACACAACCCAGATTATTGATTTCCCCGCTCATTGATCCGATTGGTCCGGAATGACATTTTGGGGACATATTTCGTCCAATTATGGAAACTGGTTTAGAAGCTAGGTGAAGAAAGAAGAATAACGAACGGATAAACACTCAAGTCATTGGAAAACACGAACATACTGCTTTAAAGTGGTCTTAAAGAGATAGTCATCGCGAGTAAGAGGCGTATCATGATAAATATTTATGTTGGGGGTGGCTTGTTGCAACCATTTGTTTTGCCTGGACCGGCGGTCCCTTCCTTACGACTTAATAACTCTATTCAAAAGGGTGGTTAAACACTGGCGGGATTTCCGGGTGTGAACGTTGGGGGATTGTTGGTCGCGACGATATCGCGACCAGTGATTGGGCATAATTTAGCACAGTTAGCGATGGCATTGGTGTGGTCGAAAATAGTTGGCGGCGTTTATCTGGTACCTTGGATTAAAATGTGGCGTAGCAAAAGCGGCTCGTAGCATTGAACCTAGAAGACAAAGCATCAGCTCGTTTTTGAAAATGCTTGCTTCGCAAGAAGGCTTTTGGTGTCCTGAGAAACCTAAGCAGTGGTGTTTTTTTATGTCTATCTTCCTCAGTTATCGATTTACCAAGATATTCCTCCACAGTTTATCTGCTCGCTGGACTTTTAGTGTGTTGTCGTGTGATATTCATAGTGTGTATGCTGCGACCAGCAGTCCTTGGCGAAAACCAAGTTGTAGCCCAAAAAGGTCATGCGGTTCTAAGCAAAAGTCCAGCGGTAGTGTGTTCTGTTTTGCTTTGGTGTTGGATTAGCGGCTTCAGTCGGAATTTACTACCGACGATTTTGACCTTACGCTGTTGCGTTTTAAAATAGGTTACGTTCATTTATACGAAGGTGTTCAATGGCGTATCTATTCTTATTACAGTTGTTTCAAGCCAGGTAATCTGGCTTGGAAGCCGCCAGATGCCCTTCAGACCGGCAGTTTCTCGTTGGTGGCCAGTTGCCGCAAACAAAAGACGTAGACGCATTAAAAGCTCAGGGTAATAAAGCATGTTGTACAGCTTAGATTTGGCAGAACTCGAAATTCGAATTGCAAAAGGGCTGGAAGAGACATCTAGCCCATTACTATGGGCAATTGTTTGCCTGGTTTAATAATGGCCGCTTTATGGTCAGCCTGGTGCGGTGGAAAGATTTGCCTGTTTGATGTAACTAAGAGCGCAGTTTGAATAAAGTAACCTCTTTGGCATCATGACTGCAACAAAAGTGGCTTAGCATCATGTTGCCAAGTTATGGCCGGAATCATAATAACAGTCGGTGCTGGTTTAGTTGGCCGCGCCGTTTAGAGGGGCTTATAACGCGAGAAGTTGCCTAGAAGGGTTAACAGACACGTTTCGATTTAAGTTATTTGATGACACCGAGAAAGGTGAGTTTGATTGACCCAGGGTCCAATTCGGAAAGTCCACTTTCGTGCAAAATGCGGTTGACCGCGCCTAAAGCCAATATGATATGGTAGAAAGTCGCATCAAAAAGGTTACGAAGAAGCGACTAGCAAGGCTCAGTAAGAAGGTGTGACGTCATCGCAAACATTGCCAGCCAGTGCGGTGGTTAAAAAATTGATCATGCTTAGATATCACAAACGACCTAGAGCGCGTTAATTACGTAACCAACACCAACACTATGCGGCGGGTCTTCATGAAACGTGTATTGCCAACGTGTTGTTAGACTGGGTGATGCGGTCCGCCAAGGCGCAGGCGTCTTGTGGAATATTCAGTCGAATGTTTTAAACAATCAGTGAGGCCGCACAAATAGGCGTTTTGAGCGGCTGATGTGATAGGTACACAATCATGGGAAGCCCTTCGAATAGAGGCGTTGTTAGGTGATTAACAGGTTGCCGTTAGCAGCGTCTTGCATGCTATCGCCGTCTAATACATCATCACCTTGTTGGGATTTCTCTCTACGGTTTGATTTCCTATTGTGCTGATTTTTGAATGGCATAAAACAAAGTAGGAATGTCCTATTTTTTGATTGGCCAGATTACGTGTGCAGATAATTTCTCGCAGACATGGAAAGATAATCAAACCTCTGCTGGCTCCAATCCAAATCGTAATCGCATTCTCCCCAAAACTACGTGGCAGTGTTCGAGTAAATATTGATTTTTTTGGCTCGTAAATACAAAAAAGGTAAGCAGAACTCAGGCTCGATGGACCCAGCTTATCTTATTGAGTTACCAACGTGGAAAGGAAGTGCCAAGAAATGGGGCTGTTTTAGAATGAAGCACCACTTGACAGCTGGAAACGCCTTTATTGGTAATGGCTCGCTCCGCTCAAGGCAAAGCATGGGGGGTGCCAGGTAAGGGTTCGACAACGACTAAGCCGCCGGTGGAGTGTCTAGTAATGACAACGGTCATTTAACGCCGTCCTGTTTCATCGTGGCTAAGCATCATGTCTAAGTCCTGGCTGTATTGCTCAATGAATACACCAATTGGGTGTGTTGAAGGGGAATAGAGCGCCCAATAGCCTTGTAAAGTCCGACGCTAGAAACGATAGCCAATGGTGAATAAAGTGCTCAGCCAAGACCGTTTGAAAAAAAATAGTCCCTTATAACCTGGACATACAAAATGGCTTTTTGGCGTTGGGTTGCCAGCATGGTGAATAAGCGTTGCTAATGAACTTGGCTTTTTTTGGGGCCTGAACAGGCAAAAGTGCGAGCACATAAAGTCGGCACCTAGAATGGTCTTTCACATTTGTTAACTTGTTTCCAGTTGTTGTCCCTATTGGATGCGCTCATCTTGCTTCCTTAATCGTTAGCCGAAAATATTTGTCGCCTAGTTGGTCTATGGTCAACTTGGTTTTGCGAAGCGTGATTTGAATACCTCGTCACGATTTGGCATTTAAGTTCTGAGCGAATGATTTGTGTGTTTTTGATGCATTCGCCCTTCTCCTTTAGTGATAGTCGCTGCACTCTAATTGACCGCGTCTTTCATTGGTGCGGGGACGATTGAAAAACCTTTATATTCTATTGTTTCTTCGCTTTTTCTGGTGCGCTTCTACGCCGCCTGAAAAAATAGACTTAAGGCAGAATCAAATACCCATTAATTTATTCTCCCATGTTTTGACGCTATGTGGGGATTTTGGCGTATTAGTCAAATATCTTAGATAATTTTTGCTTTTTTAAACAAATTGAACCAGAGCAGAATGTAGGTTAAGGAAAAAAATTGAGTTTCCTTCTGCTTGCTGTATACTCCGCCAAAATCGTTAATTGAAGAACAAGGAATTAAGATTAATATGACGAAACCAGTTAATAACCCATTGCAAGTGGTTGAAGTTAGAAAAGGTTTCGTACGGATCTAGTGAGATTATTGGCTGGGAGAGTTGTTCTATCGTATCAACATTAATTGTTTTAAAAATGATCCATGCGGTGAAATCCAGTCTAAGTTTTTTACGTAAACACCTTGGGCGAGAGAAAAGTAAAGCGGTGTTTTTAAGAGACATTTACTCTAATTACCGGTTATTTGATTTCGTCCTTCATGCTATAGCTTGATAAGAGCTTCACATCGGCCGCTTCAGAAAATCGTAAATTCTTGCCTTGGTTGTAACGAACTGATGAATTACTGGACGGTGAGTGTGGATTGCATCTCGTATGCGTATGAATTTAGCTTGCTCATTTTTTCCCTAATGAACTCACCTGTTATAGGCTTGTATATCGCTTTATTCCTTTATAAAATAAACTCCTCGCACCTAAAGGTAAGACGCTTAGGTCTAATGGACTGTTTTTTCATT